>Ga0302249_1002595_pt1 | contig 9949 bp, 8 predicted proteins | sample AAG_UR_Val_MG_FD_193531 | JGI IMG/M metagenome (GOLD analysis project Ga0302249, IMG submission 193531) | Enriched activated sludge microbial communities from anaerobic digester in WTTP, New Holstein, Wisconsin, United States - AAG_UR_Val | ecosystem: Engineered > Bioreactor > Anaerobic >... | reverse complement strand
ACTGGAAATACGACGGGAGCATGCCGCATTCCTATATATCTATGGGGCTGACGGGGGAAATTGTTGCTGAAAAATATGGCATCTCACGAACAGATCAGGACAGGTATGCCATTGAGAGTCATCGACGTGCACACGAAGCAATGCAGGAAGGCAGACTGAAAGAAGAAATTATCCCCATCCATGCATTTCGCTATACGAAATCTAGCGATGGCAAACGAGTTCGGGAACGTTTCGTCTTCGATCGAGATGATGGTGTGCGCTGGCCAACAACAATGGAAGATCTTGCTAAGCTAAAATCACCTTTTAGAAAGGGAGGCACAGTCACGGCAGGTAATGCTTCGCAGATGACGGACGGAGCTGCTTTCACTCTTCTTATGAGCGCTCAGAAGGCAATTAACATTGGAATCCAGCCTCTAGCAAGGCTGACACATTATGCTGTCGTAGGCTGTGGACCTGAGGAGATGGGGATCGGCCCGGCTTTAGCAATTCCTAAAGTACTTGAACGAGCTGGACTTAAAACTAGGGATATCGATGTATTTGAGATCAATGAGGCTTTTGCGTCCCAGGTGATCTACTCCATTCGGGCGATAGGAATTGAAGATCGTTGGACTGCCGGAGATGTTAATCCGAATGGTGGGGCAATTGCCCTAGGGCATCCCCTTGGTGCATCAGGAGCAAAGTTGACATCACATATTCTCCGAGAGCTCAAGAGACGTAAAGCAAAACGCGGGATCATATCCATGTGCATAGGGGGTGGCATGGGAGCTGCCGGAATCATCGAAATGATTTATGAGTGAAAAGGATTCCATACTTATTGTAATTATTAGTCAGTCCATAATTGTATGGACATCTATAGCACATAGGGCAACGCCAGTTCAAAGTCTCAGGATAGCCGAAGACGCGATCAAAGAACTAAATGCTTTTCCTATTATGGACTGCCTTATAAGTGCAATATCTATGGGATGATTTTGGCTGAATGATGATGCTCATCCAGACCTTATTTCTTTTTGCTTCCAATACAATTATTAACAATTGCGGAAATATCTTTGAGGAACATGACAGCATTTCGCAGGATACGATGATCCGCTTTATCTAGCTCATCATTCTAACAACTAAGATAATGATCTAACAATAGCCAAGGCTGATAATACGTTGCATAATCATTGCACTTCTGGTTGCGCATCAGAATTCTCACCTTTTGTTTCGATCATTATTCCTTTCGAAATTCATGGACCGATATTAAATATTTTTGACGATCGAAGATTGTTCTAACTGCACGCATATGTTGCTCGCGAATGAATAGCCTCTGATGGAAGCATGTCTCTAATTGGAAGTACAGATTATATATTGGTGTAAATCCCGCCTTCTTCGCGAACTTTATGAACTAGCGAAGGCAAATAGTGAATGCTAAACATTTAACATATAAAAATAATTAAATCCGATTAGCTCATTATTGAGGAACACGAGATGAGAACAAGACATAAATCAGGTTTAGCAGGATAAGTCATGCAATATGATTGGGCAGTGATATTTCAGATAGAATGGAATCTGGCATTCCTCCTGTCATTATTGAACATTATCTTTATTAATTTAGTCCTTTCAGGAGACAACGCTGTGCTCATAGCCATGGCCGTGCGAAATCTTCCGAAGAGACAGCGGATGAAAGGCATAACTATTGGATCGGCAGTAGCTATCATTCTGAGGGTGATCTTAACATACTTCGTAGGTATTCTTCTTGAGCTCAACTTTATAAAGCTCATCGGGGGTATTCTGCTTCTATGGATTGCCATTAAACTGTTCATGGAGGCAGACGAAGGTAGGGGCGAGGATAATCCGGCAACAACTTTGTCACAGGCGATAAAAGTGATTCTGATCGCGGATTTCACCATGTCGTTGGATAACGTCCTCGCTGTCGCCGGGGTAGCAGATGGAAATTTGTTTCTGCTTATAGCTGGTTTGGCCTTGAGCATCCCCACCGTTATCTTTACGAGTAATCTGCTGTCCACTCTGATGGACAAATATCCAATAATTATAATTATCGGTGGAGCCATTCTCGGTAAGGTCGGGGGGGCAATGATCATTACTGACCCCTTTATCAATAAATGGCTCAATCCTTCCCAAGTGACTGAATTCATCCTAGAGGCCGTCTGTACAGTCGGCGTCGTTGCCGTCGGTAAAATCTGGATGACTTGGAATGTTGCAAGAGCAGAGCGCACGTATGAAATCGCTACGCTCTCTCAGAAGGCAGAGAGCCAGGAGTCAAAGAAGGGAAAATAATTCTTTCATCTCGTCACTCTAAAGGAACTACGAGGACTATGGCGATTCTTGTAATTACATATGAGTTCGGTAGCAATGCAGAAGAGATTGGGCACGCTATTGAAAAGCAGTTAGGCTATGAATATCTAGCACTGGGTAGCATATTGAAGGAAGCAACTCAGTCCGGAATAAAGTGGGAACGCTTTGGCATGGAGTACGGAGACGCCATGCCAAATATCTGGGAACGCTACGACTGGTCGTTCATCGGCTACATGGCCCTTGTACAAAGCATAATTCTCGATCATGCACTGAAAGACAATGTGGTCATAATGGCCAAAGGAGCAAATTACCTGTTGCGCGGGATTCCTCATGCGCTAAGTGTGCGAGTGGTCGCGCCCCTCGAAGACAGAATCCGTCGAGTCATGATAAAGCAACACACTAATTGGGAAAAGGCTAGCTATCTTGTAAAGCAGGCCGATAGGGAGATCACCGCTAATATACGCCAAGTGTATGGAGAAAAGTGGGAAAACCCGGATGCTTATGAAATTAAATTCGATATGAGCATTCAGAATATTGATCAGATTGGCGAAGTCTTAAGGAGTTTTATCATGGCGAAAAATAATCTTAAGACTCAAGAAGGACAGCATTGGCTAGAGATGAAAGCACTTGCTGCACGAGTAAAGGCAGCAATTTTCACAAATCCAAGTATCCTTATCCCGACTTTAGAAGTTGAGGCAGGGCGAGATGGCATTGTGATGCGTGGCATTGCAAGAAGCATCAGGGAACATCGACATATTGATGAAGAAGTGAAAAATATATGCAAAGGAATACCAGTCACCTGCGAGATTCATTACCGGGGTGTTAAATCGTTCAAACCCCACAGGCTGATTTGAATCGTCGATCAGGCAGAGGTATTCAAGGGCAGGTATGGTCCAGAGATAATGACCACAAGCAGTAGTTTATGGTGCAGTCGAAGAAAAAGCGGTCTGATATAGTGTAAATGAATTGAGGGGAATTATGGCGATTTTATCCATTTCGACTGAATTCGGCACCGGAGCACTGGAGATCAGTCAAGTGTTAAAGAGACTTCTTGATTATGAATGTGTGACGCTGGGAAGACTTCTCACAGAAACTAAGCAGGTCGCTAAAGAGATGAGCCTATATATGGCAACTGAACGCAAAAAATCGCTGTGTAAATGGAGTGGGAATGAATTCATTTCTTTTGCCGCATTGCTACAGGGAGCGATTCTTGATCATGCCTTAAAAGACAACGTGATTCTTCTGACAAGGGGCAGCAATTACCTAGTCAAGGAGATCCCTCATGCTCTTCGGATTCGCATTGTTGCCCCACTAACATATCGAATTGAACGGATAATGAGAATAGAAGGGGTAAGCTACGAAACGGCGAGACTCCTAGTAAAGCAGGCGGACCGTGAAATAGACTGCACAATTCAGATGGTCTACGGCGAAGACTGGGATGATCCGGAGGCCTATGACGTCAAGTTCAATACCAGTACTCAGAGTCTCGAGGAGATCACAGAGATTGTGAAGAATCTTCTGAAGTCAAAAGATTCCATGAAGACAGAAGAGGCTCAAAATATTTTACAAATGAGGGCTCTGGCGGCGAAGGTTAAAGCGAAGGTTGTATCAGTTATGGGTTTCTACGCCTCAACGCTGGAGATGAAGTTCAAGGGAAACGGGATAATATTGCGGGGCGTAGTCTGTAGTAAGGCAAAACAAAAAAAAATAGAAAAAGAAATATTGAAAATATCAGGGTCTGTTCCCCTGATTTGCGAACTGAGTTGCCTGACTAGAATGATGGGGAAAATGCATTAAGGAAAAAGGGATGCAAACGCAAATGCGTAGTCACCAAAGAATAGGTTAAAAGCAAGCATGTCATGACTATTGGGTAAATGAATGAGGAGAATATATTGGGGATGGTATGTGGTATTTGGAGCATTCATGTTCTTGAGTATCAATTATGGGGCTCGCTACTGTTTTGGAATATTCGTAAAACCCTTAAGCGAGGAATATGGATGGTCCCGCTCTGTTATATCACTCGGTGCAACTCTCAATATGCTATCCTATTCGGTTTGCGCAATTCTGATTGGTCGAATTATAGATCGTACGGCACCGCGTTGGATCATAACAGGGGGCGCACTTATCGCTTCCTCAGGCTTTATACTTCTGAATTATGTGAAAACACCATTGGAGTTCTATGTTGCATATGGCCTATTAGTTGGTATGGGTTCATCGGGACTGGGTCTCGTAGTAACGAACGCCTCAGCGGCTAAATGGTTTATAAGCAAGCGTGGAGTTGCAATCGGCATTTCTACCATGGGGATCAGTTTCGGAACAATCATTCTCACTCCAATGGCGGGATATATTGTAACAGCATTTACTTGGCGTGAAGGTTTTCTTTTTCTTGGGATGCTCATATTTGTTGTTGGGGTCGTTCTGTCACAGATATTAATGAAAAAAACACGTCCGGAAGCTTACGGACTGAATCCAGACGGTGTAGTGAATGAACAGATAGGTGAAGCTTCAGAAGAACCCCTGTCACAATATAAAATATCTTACTTTGAAATGTTTTTAGACTTCCGCTTTTGGAATATTGCGATAGCATACGGACTAATCGTTTTGACAATGATAACAGTATTTGTGCATCAAGTCCCCTATGCGCAGGATAATGGAATCGACAAGTTAGCCGCCGCATCTTCACTGGGAGTGCTTGGAATAGCGGGATTTCTGGGACAATTCTTCTTTGGTTATCTGAGTGATCGCTTCGATGATCCTAAATATTCGGCTATTCTCGGAATCGTTATTATGATTGCGGGAATGCTGATTCTGCTTCAGGTGAAAAGCGTACCTCTCCTCTATACATATACCATTGTATATGGATTTGGCTATGGATCAATAGCTCCCATGATGATCCTACTGCCTGCAGATCGTTTCGGGCGCCACGTGCTGGGATCTGTATATGGCATGATTACATTCTTCATAGGACTAATTGGAAGTACTGGACCCGTACTAGGGGGGCTTTTATTTGATTATTTTGATTCGTATCAGCTAGTGTGGCAATTCAATATCGCATTCTTGATGACTGCACTATTCATCATCCTTTCGCTCAGGCCTAGCAATGCTGCCACTCACAGAAAACAGGATACCCTTGTCACAGATAAGTGGCAAATCGATAACAATGGCGCACGCACTTGAGTTATTATTCAACACTTACGGCATGCTCACTGAGAAATGTGGCCCTGCTCGTAATAATAGATTTCTCCGATAGGAGTTAGTTGACCGTCAACGTGATTTTTATGGGTAAACAACAACGAACTTACGCATAGAGAAACATTTATGTAAATTACCGGAGTCAATACCTCAATGGGAATCGAGAGCCGTATCTTTAACAAGGAATTGTTTTCCAAGGTCACCACGGCCGAGGAGGCCGCCAAGCACCTCAAGGATGGGATGATCATTGGCACCAGCGGGTTCACCCCCTGCGGGTACCCGAAAGCCGTGCCGCTGGCCGTGGCCGACAGGATCAAGAAGGGCGAGAAGATGCGTTTTTCCCTGCTCACGGGCGCTTCCGTCGGGGTGGAGCTCGACGAGGCCTGGGCCGAGGTGAACGCCATCGCCAAGCGCTTCCCCTACCAGACGGGGAAGTCCATCAACAAGCGGATCAATGCGGGTGACACGATGTTCTTCGACATCCATCTGAGCCAGATGGCCCAGCAGCTGCGCTACGGCTTCCTGGGCAAGATGGACGTGGCCATCGTCGAGGCCGTCTGCATCCTGGAAAACGGCGGGATCATTGCTTCGACCTCGGTCGGCAACTCGCCCACCTTCCTGCAGCAGGCCGAGAAGGTCATCATCGAGGTGAACACGAGCCAGCCCTTGGAACTCGTCGGGATGAGCGACATCTTCATCCCCGCCGACCCGCCGGCCCGGCACCCGCTGCCCATCACCGACGTCAACCAGCGCATGGGAACGATCTACATGCCCTGCGACCCGAGGAAGATTGTGGCCATCGTTCCCTGCGACATCGGCGACAAGACGCGGCCCCTTGCCCCCATCGACGAGCAGTCCAAGGCCATGGCCCGGCACCTGATCAAGTTCCTCGAGAAAAATTACGGCGAGGTGCTCCCGCCCCTGCAGTCGGGTGTGGGCAACGTGGCCAACGCCGTCATGGCAGGCCTTGTCGAGAGCGACTACAAGAACCTGAAGGTCTGGACGGAGGTCATCCAGGACGCCATGTTCGACCTCATCGACGCGGGCAAGCTCAACGCCGTCTCCGGCACGTCGCTTTCGCCCTCGCCCGAGGGCCTGCAGCGCTTCTACAAGAACATCCTGAAGTATCGTGACAAGATCATCCTGCGGCCCCAGGAGATCAGCAACAACGCCGAGATCGCGCGGCGCATGGGGCTCATCGCCATGAACACGGCCCTCGAGGTGGACATCTACGGAAACGTCAACTCCACTCACACCTTCGGCACGACCATGGTCAACGGCATCGGCGGCTCCGGTGACTTCTCCCGTAACTCGGGTCTCGTCGTCTTCCTGACGCCGTCAGCGGCCAAGAAGGGCGCCATCTCCTGCGTCGTGCCCCACGTGACCCACACGGACCACACGGAGCACGAGGTCCACATGATCGTCACGGACCAGGGCGTGGCCGACCTGCGCGGCCTCGACCCGAAGGAGAAAGTGCCACTCATCATCGAGAACTGTGCGGCCCCCGAGTACCGGCCCATGCTGTGGGACTACTTCAACCGCGCCAGGAAGAAGGTGGGCGGCCACACCCCCATGCTGCTCGAGGAGGCCTTCAGCTGGCATGTGCGCTTCAATGAGACGGGTACCATGAAGTCGCAAAAATCCGAAAAAGGGGTAAAAGTGATATCTAAAGATACAACAGCATTGCTCTTCCCGACGTTGCGTGAAGGGTATTGTGCAGGCAATGAGGTCAAGTGAAATGAGTCTCCAGCTGGCAATCGCGAATGTAGCATTTCAAAGAATCGTTAGAAAAGTTGATGTCCTTTCAAAAGTGATTTCTTTCGCCTATTAAAAGCGTGTGTATGGACAAATCGACTGACGAATCAGTCATCATAAATTTATAGTAACTGATCACGTTGCTCTCTTTTATTTATGGCTATTCTGGAAGTTTCTAAACTCCGCAAGTCTTTTGGTGGTGTTACAGCGGTTTCTGATGTGACCTTCCAATTGCAGCAGGGAGAAGTTCTTGGTATACATTGGCCCTAATGAGGCGGGCAAAACTACCATTTTCAATCTGAACTCCGGAGTCATTCATCCTACAGCAGGTACCGTATCTCTGAAAGTCCATCATCTCCCGAAAACCTCCTACATCAGCAAAAGTGTGTTGGTCAGAACCTTCCAAATCTGTCGTCCCTTTCAAAGGCTGCCAGTGCACCAGAATGTTTTGGCGGGTGCTTTGCAAAAGGCGTCGCATATGAAAGTGGCTGTTGCCAGGGCTGATGAAATTCTTCACCTGACAAGGCTGGAGGCCAAACGAGATTGTCTCGTAGGGATCTGAACATCCTATATCGCAAACGCCTGGAATTATCCAAGGCCTCGGCTACCTCACCTGATATTCTACTACTCAATGAAGTAATAGCTGCCTCGAGCCTTCGTTCAAAGCTTGGCGCTCCGATTTCATATTTTCTGGACACATCTTCGTTGTTCATACTCCAGGTGACTATAGAATGCCCGTTGTGAGGAAGGTCAAGTATGCAATCCACATTGTCACTCTTGGTAAGCAGGAAGAGATATCCATTGCCGCTCTGGCCAAAGAACGGGATAAATGCCCTCATCGCTCCAGTCAAATGCTTGAGAGAAAGAGCGTCGGCAAGTTCACCACTGTTGAACATGATCGGCAACGCTGATTCACTTATTCTATTCTGTATCCGTCTTTTGATTTCATCATGCTGGACCCGAATGGTGATGTAGGGTTGACTGACCCGATAGGTCAGCTTCAGGTAACACCAGTCGCATCGGTAGAAGCACCCATTGGACGCCAACTTGAGTCGGTCGAAGTGGGGGCAGAGCATCCTGCCGTCTGGCATGGTAAACTGATCCACGACATCCTCTGCAGGAGCAATATAAACAACGCTCTTCCCTGCCATTATCTTGTTCAGCAGTCCAGAACAGCTTGAAATAAGTTTGGATGCTTCGCGTATATGTTTCGAGAGGCCGCTATCGATAAACTTTACCGGCACATTGGGAGATTGTTGCAAAAAGAAGATCGTAGCCGGATCGTCCTTCACCTGGCTGTGGATAATGATCTCAGACGGTCTCCAACTGGTAGAACTATTCATATGATTCACCTCGTACAAGTATTATGCATGATAAGACATATAGTTATTATATCAAGACTGTTTACACGATTGATTATTGAGCAGCACACAGCTTATATATTAGTCTCTTTATGCTCAATGACCTCTCTGACTTTGCTATAAAAAGGGTATGCCTGATCGTAAACGTATCCGCCATAAAAGCTTTTCTGCTCAGGGTTCATCTCAATCAACTGTTTCATGGGAAGATCAAGCAATCGTACAGATATGACCACCTTATCTCCGGTTTCTATATTTATCGGACAACCGAGGAACTTGCTCTGCAGCAGGGAGACATTCTCTTTCAGAAACCTCATGTCATCATCATCAGGTCTCCCTTCGACATACATGAATAACCCTTCGTCGTTCCATTTCGTGTTTGTCCTCAAACCACCTATAGGGTACCCGGTCTCCCATCGGCTAAAAAGAATGGTTTCCAGGTTCTTCACTGCAGGGGTTCCTGCCTCACAGAACATGTAATAATATGCAGACCAGAACTCCTTCTCAAGGATTTGCCTTCTTGTTGGAAAGGTTGCTGACTTCAGCCGTTGGGGTGTAAAAGCGGAATGAATCAAATGGTAATACAGTCCTTCATTGTCCAAGCCGGTGCAATCTTCAAGTTGAACGAGACTTAAGGGAATACCGTTGGCTCTGGCCAGAGCAACCAGATCGGCAACGAAATATTTATTTCCCAACGGATAATGGCATTGAATATTGAATATTTCTCCATAAATAATTATCCGCTGGTCTGCATCTGCACCGGAGCCGTAAACACAATCTGCAACTTGTTCAAGCGTCGGAGCGCCATTGGAAATATCTACGTGGAGACTCCGTTGCAAATATGACGTGCTTTCGTGAATCCCTATGTTGAGTATGCACCGACCATCCATGCGGGTCATTTCGACGATTTCTGAGATGCGAAGTTGATTTTTTTCAATTGGCCATATTAGACGAGTGATGAAGTCTTTGCTATGTATAATCTTGGTGATCAGATCGTCTTGATCTTGTGTGTCCCGCGATGAGTACACCCCGGTTTGAATAGTGTTATTTTCCATTATACAACTCCTCCAATTCATGATTTAGTATTTTCTGGTTGGGCTGATAGTTTCTCCTGAATCGCCTTCCTGATAACCTCCGACATGCTCACCTCTTCCTTCTCAGCAATCTCATGAATCTGCCGGAACATCTCGTCCGACAGGGTCACAGATACAGGTCTGCTGTAGATCCTCTTTTTCAAGGTCCTCACCTCCTTTCTATTCAGTTGTGATAGGATTTAGATTGTGGTGTTATAAGCTACAGGATATATGTCCATTGTCATCAATTCGAATACCGTATAAATAGTCGCAGTC
>Ga0302249_1002594_pt1 | contig 9955 bp, 7 predicted proteins | sample AAG_UR_Val_MG_FD_193531 | JGI IMG/M metagenome (GOLD analysis project Ga0302249, IMG submission 193531) | Enriched activated sludge microbial communities from anaerobic digester in WTTP, New Holstein, Wisconsin, United States - AAG_UR_Val | ecosystem: Engineered > Bioreactor > Anaerobic >... | reverse complement strand
ATTCCAACACCCGGGCGCCGCCGCCATTTATGACAACGGCGTTACGGAAAACGGCGTCCCCTATATTATCATGGAACTGGTCGAAGGGCGGAAACTTTCGGACATGCTGCCCGTTCATGCGGATTCGGGGCGCATTGCCGAAGCCGGCAAATCCCCCGCCGCCCCGGCGCCTCCCGCCGAACAACCCGTCCCGCTCCCGATTGAACAGGCAATGAGCATCGCCCGCCGCATTGCCGAAACGCTCGGCGAGGCGCACAAGACAGGGCTCTTCCATCGCGACATCAAACCCGATAATATCATCATTCAGGCGGATGGAAACGTCAAAATTCTCGACTTTGGTCTAGTGAAGGATGAGGCAAGTCTTTCGACTGTTTTGACCCAGACAGGGCGGGGGCTCGGCACGCCCGCATATATGTCGCCTGAACAATGCCAAGGGGATAAAAAGATTGACGGACGCACCGACCTCTATTCCCTTGGCGTTGTCCTTTATGAAATGGCAACCGGCGAGCAGCCATTCAAGGGACCGACAACCGCCGCCTATACGCGCCAACACATCGAGGACATTCCCGAGCGCGCCTTCAAACGCAACCCCCGCGTGCCCGAAAATCTATCCCTTATAATTGACCGCCTTCTTGCCAAAAAGCCGGAAGACCGCTATCAATCGGCGGAAGAATTAATAAACGATTTTGAGCGCATCAATGCGAACAAACCGCCCCTGAAGATTTACCGATTTAAAAAACCGCGCCGCATCTCGCCCGTCCTGATTGTCGCAGGCATTGCCCTTGCCTTTGTCATCCTCGGCGCCGGCGGCTGGTTCGCCTACGGTCGCTATCAAATGGCAAAGACTCTCACAGAGCTGGAACTTGCCCTGACCAACGCCGAACGCTATGCCGGCGCGGGAGATTACATCGGCGCTGTGAATGAATTGCAACATATCAAACTGAAATATCCCGACCATCCCGAACTGATGGACGAAGTGAACAAGATGATTGCGCAATATAATTCTGGGGCGGCGGAGCAAAAGCGCCGGCAAGATGAAGAAACAAAAAAGCGGGAGGAGGAGGCGCAGCTTGCCGAGGAAAAGCGCAAGCAAGAAGAAGCCGTCCGTCTTGCCAAAATCGAAGAGGAAAAACATCAAGCGGAAATAGAACGCGAAAAGCGGGAGGAGGAACGCCTTGCCCAAGAGGCGGCGGAGAAAAAACGCCTTTTTGAGTCTGCCCTTGCCGAGGCAAAATCCGCCGAGGAGCGCAACGACCTCCGAGCGCAGGTAGCCGCCCTCGAAGCCGCCCTCCAATACCAATCCGACCCCCTGACACAATCGCGAGCCAATCGCTTACGTCCACACCTTGACCAATACAACAGCCTCATCAAAGAGGGACGCGCCGCCCTCGGCAGTCCCATGACGTTTGAAAAAGCTGTCGAGTCCTTTGAGCAGGCTAAGAAAATATGGAACACGACAGAAGCAACGGATTTGCTTGCGCAGGCAAAACAGTCAATCGCCAACCGCAAACACCGCCTTGCCGTCATTGACTTTGCCATCTCCGGCGATGTGAACATGCGGGACGCCGGCGTCTCGGTTGCCGGGCTCCTGCAAGCGGACGCCATGCTCGCCTCGCGCTTCGAAATCATCGAACGCAGACAGTTGCAGAAGATGTTAGAAGAGATTAAACTCCAGATGAGCGACCTTGTGGGAGATAACGAAAAAGCGGCAGAGTTCGGGCGCATCAAGGGCGTGCCTTACATCCTCACCGGACAGGTGATTAAACTGGGCAAACTCTCCGTGACAGCATACATATTGGAGGTTCAATCAGGAAGACAGATAGCGCAGGCAAAGGTTAGCGCGGACGATGTCCATTCTCTGGAAGCCAAACTGCCCGACCTCTCCCGCATCCTCTGCATGACGCCGGAGGAATTGAAGGAATACGAAAACGGGCGTGCTCGGGAGGAGGCAGGCAAAGCCCAGCAACCCGGAAAGCCCTTTATCGAAGACCTTGGCGGGGGCGTGAATTTGGAAATGGTCTGGATACCAGCTGGCAGTTTTGAAATGGGCTCGCCGAATAGCGAAGCCGGTAGACATTACGATGAAGGACCGGTGCATACGGTTTCGCTGGATGGTTTCTGGATGGGGAAATACGAGGTAACTCAGGAGCAGTATAAGGCGGTGATGGGGACAAATCCGAGCCATTTCAAAGGCGCCAAAAATCCTGTCGAGAAAGTCAGTTGGGACGATGCGATGGCATTCTGCAAAAAGTTATCATCGAAGACGGGGAAGAATTTTACATTGCCGAGCGAGGCGCAGTGGGAATATGCCTGCCGCGCAGGGTCAAAGGGTAGATTCTGTTTTGGGGACTCGGATTCGGGTTTGAAAGAATATGCGTGGTATGATGTAAATTCAGGACCTCAAACTCATCCTGTGGGGCAGAAGAAACCAAACAAATGGGGCTTATACGACATGCACGGAAACGTCTGGGAGTGGTGTTTGGACGGGTATGATGAAAGATTTTATGAGAAACAAGCGGCGCGAAAGCGGAACCCGGTCAATAACAACCAAGGCGATTACCGTGTTTTGCGGGGCGGTTCTTGGGACTACATGTCTAGGGGCTGTCGTTCTGCCTTTCGCAACAGGTTCGTGCCAGACGACCGTAGCTACGGTCACGGTTTTCGGGTTGTTTCCTTTTCCCCCTAAGGGGTTTTGAATACTTGGAAACTTGGAACTTGGAAAAAAGAAAGGGTGCAGGGAGCCTATGGCTCCCTGCCGACGGGATTTTTTAATTATCATGTTCGAACCCAAAATCATAACATCTCTTCACCCTGATTCTTCAAAATAGTTGCAATTTGTTAAAAAAAATAGCAGCGCCCACAGGAGCCCCTGTTTTATTGGTGAATAAGAACCAATCAAAGCAGGGGCGGAACGGTTGACAGTGCGTCTGGGTTTGTGGTCGTATCTATTCAATTGCAGGGCTTTTATTCACGGTGCCGGCGCGTGCGATATGCCATGCTCAGCTTTCCTCCGCCATCTCCCACTTTTCAACTCTCAACGAACACATATATTTTTTCACTATTTTGAAGAATCAAGGTAACTGCCTTTTTTGCGAATGCCATAAGCAACCGCGATCTTTTTTAACCGGCATCTCGTTTGAAAAAAAAGCCGCAATACGATGCGGCAAAAATTTTTGAGCAAAATCAGTCTTGACGCAGCAAGGGCGATTGATGTCGTTTATTTTTATCATCGGGTTCCTTTCTTACGGTTTATGAAAAATTCTCAACATCAATACCCATGCGGACGCCGCAAACCTCAATAACAACAAGGATTATTTGAATACATGATCTGGGTCGTTTTTGCCTTCATGACGGCGCTGTGCGAATCTGCAAAAGATGTATTCAGCAAAAGGGGACTGCGCATTGCGGATGTATATGTCCTAACGCTTGCCTGGGCTTTTTTCACACTCCTATTTCAATTGCCGCTTCTTGCCTTCATCAAAATTCCGATGCTCGATTTGCGCTTTTGGATGTTTCTTGTTCTCGCAGGAACGCTCAACCTTGCCGCAAACCTGCTCTATATCAAGGCGATTAAGTCGTCCGATCTTTCAATCACAGTGCCGATAATAACGTTCACGCCGCTTTTTTTAATTTTGACTTCGCCGTTAATATTGCGTGAGTATCCGACCTTTTACAGCATCATTGGAATCTTTTTGATTGTGGGCGGATCCTACGTTTTGAACCTGGGGGAGATGAAAAATAATTTCTTTGCGCCGATTCAGGCGCTTGTGCGAAACAAAGGACCGCGCATGATGCTTTTTGTCGCGCTCATCTGGAGCGTGAGCGCCAATCTGGATAAAATGGGCGTGCAGATGTCCACCCCGCTATTTTGGCCCATTGCCATGAACGCCTTTATAACCATCGTCATGACGCCGGTAGTTTTTCTGGGCTCAAAAGTGGAAGGGGAGCAACTGCATAAAAACCTCAAGAACTTCCTTGCCATCGGTTTTTGTAAAACCATCGGCATCTCCTGCCAAATGCTCGCCATCAATTTGACGCTTGTGGCTTATGTCATATCCATCAAACGTTTGAGCGCGGTGATGACCGTCCTTTTCGGGTATCTGATATTCAAGGAGAGGGGGATCCGCGAGCGGTTGATGGGCGCGGTTATCATGGTCGGGGGAGTGCTTATTATCACATTGTCGCAAATAAAATAAACCGGCAATTGAGAGCCGCCAACTAAACAATGCCCAATAAAAAAAACCATGGCTCAATTATTGCTTGCAATGAATACATGGCGGACGTTTATGATGTTTCTTGATTTTTTGCCTGATACTTTTGAAGGAGGAATAATTTCAATCTTATGAAGAAACGCCTGATTCTTTTTCTTGCCGGGATTTGTTTGCTTGCGGTTACGTCAATGGCGCAACAGCCCCAGAATATCCTCAAAGCGAGCGCGTCGCTGAATAAAAAAACTTACGTTGTGGGCGAACCGATTTTTCTCAATTTAAGCATCAAAAATCCAACATACGAGCTGATTGAATTCCGCACGCGGCTAAGCTTTTATGGAGATATGCGTATCAGCGTCCTTCAACCGGGCAGGTTGCCGGAAGATTACACAGGGACGCATGAACCTTCCATCCCTCCGAGTTATGTATTCAAAATCCCGCCGCTTCAAACGGTAAATATTTCATTCATTATTTATTACAAAAAAGATACTTCTAATAATCTTTTATTCCCGGCGCCGATTAAGGCAGCTTTGAGCGTGCGTCTTGCAGGATTGGCGGGCAGGCAGCCGGAAGAATACAACTTTGAGCCGATGGAGCTCGAGGTGGTTGCGCCGGATGAAAAAGACGTGCCCGCGCTTCAGTTTCTTCTTGATAAAAAGTTAATCCGAGAAATCCATACCGGTCGCTCCTTGCAAGAAAATCGCACCGTCTTTGAGTCTTTCATCAAAGAATTCCCTGAAACAACTTACACGCCCTACGCTATTTACGCGCTTTCCGGCAGTTTAATGTTTGGGGGCAGAAATGAAGCCGCAGACCGCAAACGCCTTATCGAACTCCTCTCTGGATTTATCAAAAATTTCGCCGGCAATCCTCTTGAGGATGATGCCGTATATCGGATTGCGGATGCTTATGATCGGCTGGGTATGCCAGAGCAAGCAAAACGTTGGTATGTAAAATTATACAATGAATACATCAACAGCAACCGTATTAATTTTTCCGATCCGCTAATTGTTAAATACATTTTAGGCGCTCCTGATTCAAAAGATTCCAATGTTGACAACTGGATGCTTTATGAACGGCTGAAACCGGAGTTCCCTCTCAAGGAGGAGGAATTAAGTTCGCAGAGAAGCGCGTCCTTTTAAGCGAAATAAACATATGGAAAAGTCATTCTGGAAAAACCGCTGGCTTTTAATATATCTTCTCATACTTGATGCGGCATTATATTTTTTGCTCTGGGTGGCGGCATATCAAATAAGGTATTGGTGCAACCCCCTTTTTTCAAAATCTATCAATGAAATAACATGCTATCTGAAAGCTGCGCCGGGGATTATCATTATCTGGCTTTTTGCCACAGCATATCATGGACATTACACCCACAAGGAAAAGGTCTCGAGCCTTAATCAAGCATCCAAGATTTTTCTCGCGGCGTTTGGCGGACTTTTCGGGACTTTGGCAATGGCGCATTTCGTTTACAAAAATCTGGAACTGGGTCGCGCCGTCATTCTGATTTCAACTGGTTTGAATTTTCTTTATCTGTATATCTCGCGCACAACGCTGCGGGCAACCAAAAGCCGCCTCATTGCCGCGGGCATCGGTTTAAAACGCTGCCTGATAGTCGGCGCCGGCACATGCGGCGGTAAGGTGATGGAACACATTGTCGCACACCCGGAAATCGGTTTTAATCTCGTTGGGTTTGTGGATGATGACCAAAATAAAAAGGAAATTTCGAGAATACCGGTTTTGGGAAGCCTGCCCGAACTGCCCTCCATCATCAGAACTTACAACATCGAAGAAGTTTTTCTGGCAATTCCAAGTCTCCCGCGGGATAAGCAAATGAACCTTATAGTGAAATGCGAGGAGACCGGCGCGGATTTCAAAATTGTTTCAGATATTTTTGGCGTCATCACAAATCAGGTGAAGATTGATGTAATTGATGACATCCCGGTTATCATGTTGAAGCAGGGCGGACTTTCTCCAACCCATGCGTTTATTAAAAGGTGCGTTGACCTTGTGATTAGCATTTTGATGCTTTTGCCGGCGCTCATAATCTGGCCCCTTATTGTGATTCTGATTCGTCTGGATTCTAAAGGACCTGCAATTTTTAAACAAGAGCGGCTCGGCAAGGATGGAAAGTTATTTCTGATGTATAAATTCAGAACAATGTTTATTGATACACCGCCATATAAAGAAGCGCCCAATGCCCCAGAAGACCCGCGCATCACACGTATGGGACGCTTTTTGCGCAAATACAGCCTTGATGAGATTCCCCAATTGCTAAATGTCCTTGTTGGCGATATGAGCATGGTGGGACCGCGTCCGGAGATGCCGTTTATTGTCGAAAAATATGAAGAATGGCAGCGCCGAAGACTCAGTGTCAAACCGGGCATCACAGGCTTGTGGCAGATTGTCGGTCGCAAAAAATTGCCGCTTTATCAAAATCTTGAATATGATTTTTATTATATCAGGAACCAATCCATTTTGCTTGATTTGACTATTTTATGGAAAACCATTCCGGCGGTTTTATTTGGAAAAGGGGCTTTTTGAAAGGTTTGTTGAATCATGAAAAAAATTAAAATTGCAGTTATTGGAACAGGGCATTTGGGGCAGCATCATGCCAAAATTCTCTCGCGGCTCAAGCGCGCCGAACTTGTCGGCATCGCTGATATTGATCCCAAAACCGCTAAAAGCATTGCGAAAGAATGCCGCACAAAGGCTTATTTCACCCATAAAGATTTGTTGGGAAAAGTGGACGCGGTTTCCATAGCTGTCCCAACTGTGTCGCATCGCGATATTGCCAAAGATTTTATGGAGACGGGCGTTCATTGTTTGATTGAAAAACCAATCGCCTCAACAGTTGCGGAAGCTGATGAACTTATCAATCTTGCTCGTGCGAAAAATATTGTTCTGCAGGTTGGGCATATCGAACATTTCAACGCCGCCATTCAAAAACTTAAACAGATAGTCAATCGCCCCATGTTTGTCGAATCGCATCGCTTGGGCCCTTTTTCCCCCCGCGTAAAAGATATCGGCGTCGTCCATGACCTGATGATTCACGACATTGATATTATCATGAGAATTGTGGACAGCCCGATTGAATCGTTCGATGCGGTGGGCGTTCCCATTTTAACCGACAAAGAAGATATTGCTAACGTGCGCATACGTTTTCAGAACGGATGCACCGCCAATGTCACCGTCAGCCGTGTGACGCCCAAACCGATGAGGAAGATTCGCATCTTCCAAAAAGACGCCTATATCTCCATAGATTACCGCGAGCAATCCTTGCAGATTTACCGCAAGGTGGATGAACCGCATCCTAAACCCGGCGAGATGCCGGTGAAAATAGTTAATGACAGCATCAGCTTGAAGGGTGTAAACCAGCTCGAACTTGAACTGGAACATTTTCTTGATTGTGTGGAACAGGGCAAAACCCCCGAGGTGACCGGAGAGCAGGCGAGAAATGCCCTTGAGATTATTTCGCGCATTTCAGAGCAGATTAGGGATAAGATATTCACATGGGCGCCAAAGATATCTTCATAATTGCCGGTGAAAATTCCGGCGACCTGCATGGCTCTAATCTGGTGCGGGAACTTTTGAAAATGAATCCCGAACTGCGCATCACCGGTTTTGGCGGCGAACAGATGAAACAGGCAGGCACACACCTCCTTGCAAACATCGTGGATCGCCTTGCCATCATAGGTTTGACGGGAATCATCAAAAACGCCGAGCGCCTTTATCGTTTATATCGTAAAGCGGTAAAATTCTTTGACGAAGTCAAACCGGCGGCTGTGGTTTTGATTGATTATCCGGGATTCAATTTCAAAATCATGAAAGCCGCCCGCAAACGAAATATCCCCGTTATTTACTACATCATGCCGCAGGTATGGGCATGGCATCATAGCCGTATATACACGCTAAAAGAACAAACAGCGCGCCTTTTAGTCGTTTTCCCGTTTGAAAAAAACATGTGCGATACATACAATATTGAGCAGGCACGCTATGTGGGACATCCCCTTTTAGATGTTATTAATCTAACAATGACACGAGAGCAGGTTTTTGAAAAGTTCAATCTGGATCCGAAAAGAAAATTAATCGGACTTTTACCGGGCAGCCGCAAACCTGAAATTGACCGATTGCTCCCGGGAATGCTGGGGGCTGCAGAACGCATCCAAAAAGCCATGCCGGATGTGCAGTTTGTCCTGCCCCGCGCCTCATCTATCAAACAAGAACTGATTCAATATTATCTCAGCGCCTCCGATGTGGACGTCAAAGTTGTGGACGCCTTCCGCTATAACGTCCGCAATGCGATGGATTTTGCCCTTGTTAAATCCGGCACATCCACGCTGGAAACAGCAATATTGGGCTGCCCTATGGTTATCGTTTATAAAGTCTCCTTTCTTGCGTGGATTATTGCCAAGAGTCTGGTCAAACTCCCCTATATTGGACTTGTCAATATTGTGGCGGGGGAGATGATTGTCCCCGAACTTCTTCAAGATGAGGCAACGCCCATGAACATCGCCGACAAAACATTGGAGCTCCTTGGGGATGAAAAGCGCCTTGAAAATGTTCGCTACGCCCTCCAAAAAGTTACGGAAAAACTGGGAGGTCCCGGAGCGTCCCGCCGCGCCGCTGAGCAAGTCCTTGAAGTTGTTAAATAAAAGAACAATCGCTTTATTTAAGATTGCCATGCACCGCAAGCCAGATGCAGGGCGGTTCCGCGCTGGTTGATGCAACGCGATGCCGCTCATGGGCGGGAATAAGCAGCCAGTCGCCTGCAACAAGTTCGCGTCGTCTGCCGTCTGCCCATTCAATAACGGCGAGCCCTTGCAATAGGCAGACCCATTCATCGCGCCCCTGATCGAACCAGAAATCCGGCGGTGAAGAATGCCCTTTGGAAATGATACGCTCGATTAAAATCCCCTTATCGGGAATAAGAGTTTCAAAAACTTCAGATGCAGGGAGCGGCTCAGAGACAGAAAATAGATTGGTCATTGATAGACTCTCCGTAAGATTTGATATTCAATTTGCATTTGGAAACCATTCGTCAAGGTTTAACAACGCTTATTTCGGTTGACGCAAAAAATTACGCTGTCCATTAAAGTTTTTAAATATTGCAGAGAGGAAAGGCTATGAAACTTGGTTGCAGCTATTTCGGAAACCGAATTTTGAAACATGTTGCGGAAGATATGAAATATCTGGCAGATAATCATTTCACATATGTGGTGCATACGTTCAGCGAAAATGATTTCCGATTTTATGCGGGCACGATGAAAGAAATCATTCGCATCAGCAAAGATTGCGGACTTGAGACTTTAATTGACCCGTGGGGTGTGGGACGCGTTTTTGGAGGCGAGGCTTTTTCCGAATTCGTCGCCTTTCATCCCGAAGAATGCCAGATGCTAAACGACGGCAAACCCAGCGCCAATGCCTGTCCCAATAATCCCAAATTCCGAACGTTCATGAAAAACTGGATTGAAACTGCCGTAGGCACCGGTGCGGATTACGTGTTCTGGGATGAACCGCATTTTTATCTTTCGAGCTGGATGGGAGGGCGTCCTAATACTTGGGGATGCCGCTGCAAATATTGCGCCAAGAAATTTGAAGAGGAATACAATATGCCCATGCCGCTTGAAGAGACGCCGACTGTCAATGAATTCAAGCATTACTCCATTCGAGCATTTTTGCAGGAAATGCTCAACCATGCCCATCAGTATGGCGCAAAGAATTCGCTTTGCATTCTTCCACACTCC
>Ga0302249_1002570_pt1 | contig 10046 bp, 9 predicted proteins | sample AAG_UR_Val_MG_FD_193531 | JGI IMG/M metagenome (GOLD analysis project Ga0302249, IMG submission 193531) | Enriched activated sludge microbial communities from anaerobic digester in WTTP, New Holstein, Wisconsin, United States - AAG_UR_Val | ecosystem: Engineered > Bioreactor > Anaerobic >... | reverse complement strand
CGGAAACGAAAGGGGGATGGGTTTCGTAGTAATCACTCCGGCAATAGACCGTCACCTCCTGGCCGTAATCGCGGACCAGGCCCGCGGACAATTCCTCCACCAGGGTGTCGAACCCCCCGTAATTGGCGGGAATTCCCCGGGCGCCGATGATGGCCACCCGGAGGGGGGAACAGGGGTGCTTAACGGCATTCTCTAACATAGTCTGCTCCTACCGCCATACCCGAATCGGGTACAACGCAAGATGAGATCATTCAATCGGGGGGCTACATTTTCCTACAAGCCGCCGACCGTTACCGCTTCGGCGCCGTTTTCTTCCGCGGCGGCTGTTTGGCTACGACCCGGTCCTTGATCCGGTCGTAGCCCTGCCCGGAGAGGATTTTCATGGATTTCAACTGATCCTTCTTCGCAAAGGGGCGGCTCCTTATGATCTCCCGGGCCGTCGCCTCGCCGATGCCGGGCAGGGTCATGAGCTGCTCCTTTGTCGCCGTGTTCAGGTCCAGAAGTTCCGCCGTTCCGGACGCCGGCACACCACCCTGTTTCGGCGCCTTAACGGCCGGGGCCGGGGCCGGGGCGCCCTTCACCGCCGTCTTCGATTCCGCCGCCCAGCCGGACGCCGCGGCAAACATCACCGCCGCGACCACCACCAACATCTTGATCCATAAATCCCTTGCCAACATTTCCCCCTCCTTGGGCATCCCTATGTACCCTTTCCCTATAACGATCATTTCTCATACTATCCCCTCCCCTTCACCGGGAGGATCAGGGTGGGGACAGTCCCACCCGTATTCCGTCCCGTTGCGAGACCGACATTATCTCTTCGCGGCATGCCTTTTGTCATTACCGCGCAAGGGGGAGTCCAGTATTGGCCGTTTTCTCCTTGTTGCCTGCTCAAGCCCGGCATGACAAACAAGGTTGTTTTGCCAAGGTATTGTAAAGACGCCCCACGGGGCGGGCCTGCTTACCCTTGCTGCCGTTGCACGCCCTGTCCGGAAAGATCGTCTCCATCACGGCGGGCCGGCTTACCCTTGCTGCCGTTCCCCCTGGCTGGCCCTGGCGGCCGCCGCCTTCTCCAGTTCCCCCTTCTTGATGGCAATGAGGATGGCGCTGATCGCCGCCTGGGTCATCCCGGGAATCCGGTCGGCCTGGCCGATGGTCGCCGGGCGGATGCGGGTCAGCTTCGTTCGCAGCTCGTTGGAGAGGCCGGGGATGGCGTCGTAATCCAGATTCTCGGGGATCCGCCGGGCCTCCAGGGCCTTGAGCTTCGCCACCGCCTCCTGCTGCCGCTTGATGTAGCCCTCGTATTTCGCCTCGATCTCCACCTGCCGCTTCACGAAGGGATCGACGATGGGCCGCCATCCCGCGGCGGCGAAGGGGGCAAGGTTGTCGAAGGCCACCTCGTCCCGCTTGAGGAGCTGAAATAGCGAGACGGCGTTCCGGATGGGGGCGGCTTCCATCTCCGCAAGGATCTTGGCCGTCTCCGCCACGGGATAGATCTTCGCCGCCGACAGCCGGTCTATTTCCCGGGCGATCTCCTCCCGCCTCGCCCGCATCCGGGCATGGGCGCCGGCGTCGATCAGCCCCAGCTCCCGTCCCTGGTCCATGAGGCGCAGGGTGGCGTTGTCCTCCCGGAGGATGAGGCGGAATTCCGCCCGGGAGGTGAACATCCGGTAGGGCTCATCGACGCCCCGGGTGACGAGATCGTCAATCATGACGCCCATATAGGCCTCGGCGCGGCTGAGAAGAAAGGGGGGGCGCCCCTGGACGGCGGCGGCGGCGTTGATCCCCGCCCAGAGCCCCTGGGCGGCGGCTTCCTCGTATCCCGAGGTGCCGTTGATCTGCCCGGCCAGATAGAGTCCCTTAAGCGGCTTCGTCTCCAGGGTGGGCCAGAGCTGGGTGGGCTGGACGAAATCGTATTCGATGGCGTAGGCCCAGCGCATGATCTCCGCCTCCTCCAGGCCGGGGACGCTGTGGACGAGGCGCTCCTGAAGGGCGGGCGGGAGGCTGTTGCCCAGGCCCTTGGCATAGATCTCCTCCGTCTCCAGGCCTTCATACTCCAGGACGACGGGATGATGCTCCTTGTCGGCGAAGCGCATCACCTTGTCCTCCAGGGAGGGGCAGTAGCGGGCGCTGACCCCCTTGATCCGCCCGGAATAGAGGGCCGATTCCCGGATGTTCTCCCGGAGGAACTCATGGGTCGCCGCCGTGGTGTGGCTGAAATACGAGGGCAGGCGCTCGGTGCGCAGGGCCGCCGTGGCGAAGGAAAAGGGCTGGGGATCGGGATCGCTGTCCTGGCGCACCAGGCGGGAAAAGTCGATGGTCGCTGCCTTGAGGCGCGGCGGCGTCCCCGTCTTCATCCTCCCCATCTCGAAGCCCAGAAACCGGAGATGCTCCGCCAGACGCTGGGAGGCCATCTCCCCGGCCCGTCCGGCGGGGATCCGCGTCGTGCCGATGTGGATCAGGCCGTTGAGGAAGGTCCCCGTGGTGAGGACCACCGCCCCGGCCTCATAGTGCAACCCCGTCTCATCGATAACCCCCAGGACCCGGCCGCCGGCCACGACCAGCTCATCCACGAGCCCCTGGCGGAGATGGAGGCGCGGCTGGCGCTCCACCACGGCCTTCATGGCCAGCCGGTAGAGCTGCTTGTCGCACTGGACCCGGGTGGATTGCACCGCCGGCCCCTTGGAGGCATTCAGGAGGCGGAAATGGACGGCCGTCTTGTCGGCGAGCCTCCCCATCTCCCCCCCCAGGGCATCCACCTCCTTGACCAACTGCCCCTTGGCCAGCCCCCCGATGGCGGGATTGCAGGACATGAGGGCGATGGAATCGAGATTGATGTTGAACAGGAGGGTCTCGCACCCCATCCGGGCCGTCGCCAGGGCTGCCTCGCACCCCGCGTGCCCCCCGCCGACGACGATGACATCATAGTTATTGGGCAATTTCCATATTCTCCTTTTGACGAGCAATTTATCTTATGTAACGGTGTTTTGCAACAGGTTGTGGATGCAACCCCATTGTGGATGCAGGCGGTTTTTGTGTTAACGACAGCAGTGCATGTACCGCTATTGCAGGCCGGGAAAATGGTGATATCCCCCGGAAACAATCAGAGACGATCGAGGGGGCTTTTCAGGCCGCGGATGTCACGGGCCATGACATGGGTGTAGATCTCGGTGGTCTTTACATCCGCGTGGCCGAGCAGTTCCTGAAGGACGCGGATATTTACCCCGTTTTCCAGCATATGCGTGGCAAAACTGTGGCGCAACGTGTGGCAACCAACCCGCTTGTCGATTCCGGCTTGTTGCACAGCCCGCTTTACCGCTTTTTGCAAAACGGACTCGAGAACATGGTGACGCATTTCCTTGCCGGAACGCGGATCGAGTGATCGCAGCTTGGCGGGAAAAAGCCACTGCCATCCGATCGCCTTTGATGCATGGGGATACTTTCTTGACAGGGCTTCCGGGATATAGACCTCGCCGAAACCTTCCTCAAGTTCCTGGTGATGGAGAGACTTCACAGCCGTTATTTGTTTGAGTATTTCTTCGTGTATGTTTTTCGGCAGAATGGTTGTCCTGTCCTTCCCTCCTTTGCCGCCTCTGACGAAGATGAGGTTCTGCCCAAAATCAATATCCTGAACACGCAGACGGATACATTCCATGAGCCGTAATCCGCTGCCGTATATCAGCTTCGCCATCAAGGCAGGTTTACCCTCCATGACATAAAGAACACGCTGAACCTCGGCCTGGGTCATCACGGTGGGTGGACTCGCCACTCGCCTGCTGCGCGCCGGGGTGATCTTGTCCTCTAAGGGGATATCCAGTACATATTTGTAAAGGAACACCAGCGCGTTGAGCGCCTGTCTTTGCGTCGAGGCGGATACCTTGCCATCTGTGGCGAGGTGCGAGAGAAACGCCTCAATATCCTTTTCCCCGAGAAGTCGCGGATGGGTCTTGCCGCCAAAGTAGTGAATATAACGATGAATCCATTGACAATAGGTCTGCTCCGTGCGATAAGAGTAATGATGATAACGAAGGGCCTCTCGAATCTGGTCGATTAACTTGAGATTTGGATTAGGCCGGAACTTCGGTTTATTTTCCATGATTACTACCTCAATATCGCAATAAGTGGAATTTGGCAGGGCGATTTGTAATATGTGGAAATTTATCTGCCCATCATTCCGTGTATTTCACCTTAATATCACAATAAGTGGAAAAATATTCCATCTATATGTTCCGATATGATTGAATATTTTCCGTCTATTACACTGTTATCTGTAGAGAAAGGAAGGACCAATGGCGGTGAACAAGATCGAACTTGGGAAGTTGGAAAAGGTAGACCTCCGCAACGTATGGACAAGTGAATCGGAGCACTTCACTCCTTGGTTAGCGCAGCCGCAGAACCTGAGCCTCCTCGGTGATGCCATCGGAATCGAGTTGGAGTTGGAAGCGCAGGAAAAGAACGTTGGCCCCTTCAGGGCCGATATTCTTTGTAAGGACACCGCCACAGACCACTGGGTCCTGATAGAAAACCAGATGGAAAAGACGGACCATGTTCACCTTGGCCAGTTGCTCACTTATGCGTCCGGCTTAAAAGCCGTCAGCATAGTCTGGGTCGCTCGTAAGTTTACCGAAGAACACCGCGCCGCTCTTGACTGGCTCAACGAGATTACCGATGACCAGTTCAATTTTTTTGGCCTCGAAGTGGAGCTTTGGCGTATTGGCGACTCTCCGGTCGCGCCGAAATTCAACATCGTATCGAAACCGAACGACTGGAGCAAGACCGTAGCAGTCGGCGCAAGAGAAGTGAAAACGACCGGACTCAGTGATTCAAAAATCCTACAAAGGAACTTCTGGACTGCCTTTGCCGACTTTGCAAAGGAAAAAAGTCCGGGCATCAAGACGACCAAACCTCAGCCTCAAAACTGGATGAACATTCCCATTGGCCGTAGCGGCATACGCCTCTGCGCCGTCGCCTCGTTCTGGGATTCGGCGGCCGGTAACTTCAGTACCCATGAGCTGAGGGCAGAACTCGTCTTGGACGACAACAATTCCAAGACCTACTTCAAACAACTCGAAACGGAAAAAGAGCAAATAGAGAATGAAGTCGGGGAGCCACTTACTTGGCACAACCCTCCCGAGAAGCGTATGTGTCGAATCTACATCCGGAAGCCGACGAATCTCCAAGACAAGAGCAAGTGGCCAGAGCAACACGCCTGGCTGGTTGAGAAACTCGAGCTGTTCCGTAAAGTGTTTGCCGAAAGGGTGAAGAACCTATAGGGCCAGATAACCCGCCGCTGCAGTGGATCGCCGAAACGACCGGCTCCCACTGAGCTTTTCGTTGGGCCAGAAATTGGGGCCATCAAAAGTTATGACATATTCAACTAAAAGAGCTGTGGTATTAGGAGCTGGTGCATCTTGTTCATACACTGATTCTCCAACTGGGCAGCGACCTCCTCTCGCTAATCAGATAATTCCAACCTATTTTAATTTGGATATTTCGGAAAATAGGTTTGTCCTTGTTGGGAACATTGTAAATTTTATTCGGGATACCAAGGGCATACCACCTGAAGAGTTTTCTTCTTGGAGAGATGATATAGAAAGATTTCTTACTGAAATCGACCAAGAAATAGTTTCCTTGGCACCAAGATTAAAAGGAAGGAAGCTACGTGAAGAGGAATTCAAGAAAATAGCTTTACTTCAAGGGGCCTATAACCAGTTGATATTTCTTTTTGCCTCCATTCTTAACGAAATTCAAAATGGCCCTGTAAGTATACCTTATGCTCTTTTGGCAAATGAATTAAAAAGCGGAGATACGTGTATAACTTTTAATTGGGATACGCTATTGGATAGAGCATTAGCGTCAACTGGTACGTGGTCCCCAGTGAACGGATATGCAATAAAACCTGAGGCCATTTTTGATGACGGTTGGCAATCTGCAGAAAACATACAAAGCAGCTTAAATGGCCCACAGTATCTGAAACTTCATGGTTCTACGAACTGGTTAACGCCATATCATTTTATAGATCTTTCAACAGGTAAAAATCGGACTCTGAGCGGGTATGCCATCAACAAGCTTTTTGTTTATCACAAAGCTACGACTCGATATCAAACCTATGAAAATAGATATTGGGGGCCCTACGAGCCGTTTAGTTATTGCTATTATCCACCAGATTTACCGTGTGAAAGAGATGATACTCCCACTGATTATATAGGTGCCAGGATTGTCTGCGCCCCAGATCTTCCCGAGCACGCCAAAATTACTATTGGCGAAAAAAGTGTCTTTTCAATGCCACTAATAGTCCCTCCCGTCAGGGATAAACAGTATTTGAGGTATGGTAAAATATTTTCAGATCTTTGGGGAAAAGCATCTCATTCCCTTTTGGAATGTGAGGAACTATTTATCATTGGATATTCTTTCCCTCAGACTGACTATGTGGCGAAAGATTTATTTCAAGAATCTTTAAAGAAAAATAGAAACTTAGAAAAGGTTACTATTTGGAATCCGTCTCCCACAAACCTTGAAAAACTATTTATGGACGATTTTGGTATAGACAAATCAAAAATATATATAAGAGCTGAGAAATTTGATCCACTAAAACAACCAGCTTCAAGGATACTTTTTTAATTATAATGGATTGTTGCCCAACAATTTGCTGCACGGGAGCGCAAAAAGCCGCGCCCCGTGAGCAATGCGTTAGGCTTACTCGATGGAGGAAAATGATGAGTACCTTGCCAGGCCATACCGGTCGTTGTCCTCATTGCAGGATATCTGTCAGATTCGAACCTGTGCGCATCGCTTCAGGCGGATCGAAATATGGAAATATCGATCCACTCCAGTACATCAGCCCGTCCAATCATTACATAGAGGTTCGTTCGGCTGCGTGTCCCGCATGCGGACGGATAATTCTCGTTGCACAAGCTTTGAAAGAGTCCGAACAGAGGACGGTGCGGATTGAAACCCAGTTGTTTCCGGACACCGGAAACCGACCGGTGCCGGCAGAGGTAGACCGCGAAGCACCGCAGCTTGCGACTGACTTTCGCGAGGCTGTGTCCGTGTTTCCCAAGAGCAAGAAAGCCTCTGCAGCATTGGCTCGTCGATGTCTCCAGTTCATTCTATCGACCAAAGGGGGCGCTCATTCCAAAGACCTTGCAAAGCAGATTGACGAGGTATTACCGTCCCTTCCTTCTGGCCTCGCGGACAATGTCGATGCGATTCGCCAAGTGGGTAATTTCGCGGCGCATCCCATGAAATCGGAGCGCAGTGGCGAGCTCATCGATGTTGAGGACGGTGAGGCAGAGTGGTTGCTCGATGTGTTGGAGGAGCTCTTCGAGTATTTCTTCGTCGCTCCCGCCCGGGCCGCTGCCAGACGTAGTGCACTGAATGACAAGCTCTCGGCCATTGGCAAACCACCGCTCAAAGGGTCCACTAAGCCTGATTGAATCCGACCCGGATTATGAGCCGGGCGTTAGGCGCAGGAACAAATAGCCATGGATCAATCACCAAAGGAGAAACTGGAGACCTTGCCGTTGAAGAAGCTACGCCAAGTGGTTTCTTTGGGCGCGCTCCTTCTGGCTCTGGCCCACATCATTTGGCCACAACTGGCAATCGATGCCGTGGCTCTTGCGCTCATCGTCATTGCTATTCTTCCTTGGCTTGCGCCGCTGGTTAAATCACTTGAGTTGCCCGGCGGCTGGAAGGTTGAGTTTCAAGAACTTCGAAAAGCTGCATCACGTGCTGAGACCGCTGGTCTGCTGGCTGCTGAGCCATCGGAAAAAGAAGCCACATTCTCTTTTGAATCTATCGCCACCCGCGACCCAAACTTGGCATTGGCGGGTTTGCGAATAGAAATCGAAAAACGTCTCTCTTCGCTGGCTGAAATTCATGGCTTGAATTCACGCCGAGCAATGGGAGTCGGCCAAGCCCTTCGGGCACTTGCACAGGCCGAAGTTCTCACCAATGAGGAGAGGTCAATTTTGGCTGACATGGTGAACATGCTTAATTCTGCGGTTCATGGGGCTGAGGTTGATTCGCGCGCTGCAGCATGGGCAATTGACGTTGGCCCTCGCCTTCTTACCTCGCTCGATGAGCGTGTATCAGAAGCTCAGCGCCTAACAAATCATTCAACCGGACCTGCGCAAAAAGCCGCGCAGTCCGGTTAATTCAAACGTTCGCCTAAGGAGAATATTATGCCAATTACTAATGAAGTTGCAACACAATGCGAGGACAATTTGGGATCTGTCCTGGGGCTTGCCTTTCATTTACTCAAGACATTAAGATTCAATCGTAAAGATCCCCAACAGCTTTACTCAGTATGCCTTTATACCCGCCTAGTCGAAATCGCCAGTGGATGCAAAGCCCTTCTTGAAAAGAACTCATTAGCTGGAATTCCTATCTTACTGCGAAGTATGTTTGAAGCCGACATTGACCTTACCAATTTGATGAAATGCAGTGACTACTACAAACGCATGTATGCTTCATTTCTTCAAGAGAAGCTCCGTTTGACGAAAGAAGCAGCTTCTTCTAAACCCAATCCCTTCCTCGCCGCAGTAAGAGCATCGCGAAATCCGGCAGAAGATCTGAAAGAAACACAGGCTGAGATAGATCGACTTGCTTCCGAAAAGCACGGCCCAATCAATATACGATGTCGCGCAGAACTTGCTGGCAGTCTAGATGAATACCTTTCTGTCTACAACATGCTATGTCTGGATACACACAACAACATTAGGTCATTAGAGGATTGGCATATTGAAGTGATAGATTCTGATGACTACAAAGTAGCTGCATTCAAGCAAACAAAGACTGACCTTATACACCATGTGATTGCTATTTCCGGCATTATCCTGCATCAAACAAAAGCGCTGGCGGATTTCCTCGGGACTTCCGGTATTGAATTCGAGACATACTATAAAAATTATACAGAGCTTCAACAAGAGGTTAAGCAGTTTGCATTATAGGGAAAGGCGAACAAATCCATACAGCCGATCGCTACGCTCCGGCTGATGTCGTCGTTCGGCTAAGGAGATCTCATGCGGCTACTATTGACGGTGCTCCTAGTACTTTTGATGATCACCTCAGCGCAAGGAGGAAGCGTGAATATCAACACTATGATGATGGAAGCCACCTGCAAGATTGTCGGTCCAGGGTCCAGCGGCAGCGGGTTCATCCTTGGCACGCCTAACCCTACCGACCCCAAGACTTACTTCTACACTCTTGTTACTGCCCACCACGTTTTGCAGGCTATTCAAGGTGATCGAGCGACTTTAGTTCTTCGCAGGTTGGTTGACCGAGATAAGCAGGAGTATCAGCGCGTCGAAGCTCCTGTTGAGATAAGGAAGGATGGGAACGCCATGTGGTCCAAACACCCGGAAGTCGATTTGGCTGCCATGTTCGTATCGCTGCCTGTTGGCGCAGCCCCCATGGTGATCCCGATGTCACTTCTGCTCGCAGATGACCAGATTAGAGAGTTTGAGCTTTCGCCTGGCACTGAGTTGTTCTGTCTTGGCTACCCCTTCGGTGCGGAGGCAAATCCACTTGGGTTTCCTATTCTACGAAGCGGCAAAATCGCCTCATATCCCCTCTTGCCGACTATTCTAACAAAAACCTTCCTTTTCGATTTCACCGTCTTTCGAGGCAATAGTGGAGGGCCTGTATATCTCTATGAAAAGAACCCTCTTTATGGAGGCGGTACCCACATAGGAACCATACAAGGCATAATGGGAATTGTGACTGCAGAGAGAAACATAACCCAAAAAATTGAACAGCTCTATGAGAGGCGTGAAACTGTCACCCCTCTTGCTCTAGGAGAAGTAATCCATGCCTCGTTTATCAAGGATCTGGTCTCGAAGATGCCGACACCTTCGAGTGTAAAATGAGCCGAACCTGCCGTTCCAGTTGATCCCGGAACAGCACGGGCCAACTGAACTCATCGTTCGGCCTTGACATTCGAGTTGACAATACTCAAATGCAGGAGTACAATTGTACACATGAAAATTATTGCAGATACAAACATCTTTATTGCGGTAGCTTTAAATGAGCCCGAGAAAGAAATATTA
>Ga0302249_1002560_pt1 | contig 10086 bp, 9 predicted proteins | sample AAG_UR_Val_MG_FD_193531 | JGI IMG/M metagenome (GOLD analysis project Ga0302249, IMG submission 193531) | Enriched activated sludge microbial communities from anaerobic digester in WTTP, New Holstein, Wisconsin, United States - AAG_UR_Val | ecosystem: Engineered > Bioreactor > Anaerobic >... | reverse complement strand
ACAGCATAAGAAAGGGGGAATATCGTCATATGATTGTAAAATAAGGGGAAAAGCCCAACATAACTATTTTCCTGGAGGCAATATGAACTCGTCATAGACAAATTTTGGCCGCCGGATCGCAACTCCGGCACCAGCATAAATACAACATTCAAAAAAATCGTACTTAAAATCGATCACCATCAAATTTTCCTAATGTTCAAACCTCTCTATTTAAGCGACGGGAAACGTATAGGCATGTCTTCATCAAGTGCCCATGTTATCTATGCATCGCACATCCTCGAACACTTCTCCCATAGGGAAGTAAGCGCCGTCCTATCTGAATGGCACCGTATTCTTAAGCCAGGGGGCGAAATTTTTATCTCCGTACCAGATTATTCCATACTTTCCAAAATGTATAATGAGAACGAAGAAATCGAAGGCATCAAGATGTTCCTTATGGGATCTCAAGGAAATCCTTTCGATTTTCACCGGAATATTTTCGACTACCCCAGTTTAAAGGCGCTTCTTGAGCATGCAGATTTCTCGAAAATACAACCATGGGGTGAAAACGATTACTTAGAATATCCTTTTGAGGACTATGCACATTATGAACCCACCAGAATAATAAGCCTTAATTTGAAAGCCTGTAAATAGGTAGTATGAGGCCTTCTGATGAAGGTTACCAAAATAAGATTATGATAGATGTAAAATAATGCGCTGTCCTGAACTGCAACAACTTCATCCTCCGGCAATAGGGAAAAAGGGCTGGCCGTGGACGGAAGAGTCGAACACGCTAATTAACCATGGGCGAGACAACGCGACTTTCCCGAAAATCAGTATCGTTACCCCCAGTTTCAATCAGGGAAATTACCTGGAAGAAACCATACGCTCCGTTCTCCTACAAGGATATCCTGACATCGAATACATCATTATCGATGGCGGCTCAACTGATAACAGTGTCGAGATCATAAAGAAATATTCGCCTTGTTTGCATTACTGGGTCAGTGAACCAGATCGCGGTCAGAGCCATGCCATCAACAAAGGATTTTCCAAGGCCACCGGATCTATATTCGCCTATATTAACAGTGACGATTTCTATGAGCAAAATGCTTTTATAACGGCCGCACATGCGTTTGGTCGGCCTGAAAAACCGCAACTGATAACCGGCGATTGCATTATCTTCGAAGAAGATGTCATCAAGCGTACATTCAAAGCCTGGTGGCCGGAGAGCATCGCGCATCTGCTCAAGCCTTTCGGTTCAACCTTTGCTCAACCAGCGGCATTCTGGAGCAGAGACACCTATGAGCTGGTCGGCGGCTTCGATGAAAATCTACATTATGCCTTCGACCGCGAGTTCTTCCTGAAAATCGGTCTCTTGGGAACGGCGCCGCTGATAATTGGGCAACCGCTCGCGCGTTATCGTGACCATGCCAAAACGAAGACTTCCCATACGATTCGATTCTATCAGGAAACGATCCCCATGATAAATAAGTATGCCCATCGATGTCGCTTAAACGCCAAGGAAAAACAGGATCTGTTGCTCCTGTGCCAAGACGAAATCGCCTATTTGACGGTGTTTATACGCTGGAAGCAAGAAGGTCGAAAAGCAGGTATGATGGAATTTATGCGAACGCTTCTCTGTCGCCCCCGGCTTATTAGGCAGCGAAAATTTCTGGGACAGCTTCGCCGGTTGTTGTTTTTCCGGAAACAGAATGTGGCTGAAATCCGGAATGTTTGAAACCACTTAAGGCACTCTTAGCTATTGAACCACCAAAAATTATTGATGATCGCTTACCATTTTCCTCCCATCGGGGGGGCAGGAGCGTTGCGGGCGCTGAAAACGGCCAAATATCTGCCCTTATATGGGTGGGCCCCGATAATATTGACGGTAAAAAATCCAGACTGGTATTACGCTCAAGACGACCAGCTTCTTAAAGACGTCCCCCCGACAGCAGCGATTGTCCGTAGTTTCATGCTTCGCTCGGCCTGGTTCTATCGCATCCTCAATCCGTTACGCATAAACCGGCTGGATCTTTTGCTCAAGATTTACCTAATGCACCCGGACGAGCAAATCGGCTGGCAGCCTTTTGCCCTTCACAAGGCTGTTTCGATCATAAAAAATGACCATATAGATGCCATCTATTCCACGTCGGCCCCTTTGACATCTCACTTGATCGCGTATCGCATCTCCAAGCGCTTTGGCATCCCCTGGATCGCCGATTTTCGTGACGAATGGTTGGAAAACCCGGATTTGCCCCTGCCGACCGCCTTCCACCGTTATCTCCATTACCGACTTGAAGGCATGATCGCTAAAGCAGCCGACAAGGTGATTACGGCCGCACCGGTTTTTAGCCGCTTACTGGCGAAACATTGTCCAAATGAAGCAAAATTTGAAACCATTACCATGGGATTCGATCCGGATGATTATCGGGATTTCCCTGTCGTGCCCAAGCCGCGGAATGAAAAGTTTACTGTTGCCTTTTCCGGGTTGTTTTATGGCAGTTTTCGACCAGATCCGCTCCTGAAGGCGGTTAATCATCTTATCGCGGAGGGAAATATTGATAGACAGACGGTATGTTTAAGGTTTATCGGCGCCAATGCCCCCCATGATTTACGGGAACCTGATAAATATGGGATATGTGAGTTTACAGGCTTTCTTCCCCATGAAAGGGCATTGCATTTGGCTGGACAGTCCGATGTGCTGCTCCTGCTATTGAGCCGCGAGCGGGGAAAGGATGTAATTCCCAGCAAGACCTTCGAATATATGGCGTTGAGGAAACCCGTGCTGGCGGTAGTGCCCTCTGACGGACATGTTACTGATATCATAAGAGAAACAGGCATTGGTCCGGTTGCCGATTTCGATACCCCATCTGATATCAAGCATGCTTTTCTTCAGATGTATCGGCAATGGACAAATGGTTCTTCAAATTGCCACCCGAATGCCCATGAAATTGAAAATTACAGCTATATCAACCTAACCGGTCGTTTTGCCTCACTGCTTGACCAAATAGCGCAGCGGCCGCAGCAGGAATATTCTTGAAAAGAAGCCTGAATATCGCCTCCTTGTCGCGCACCACCTACTGGCACGGCATGCGGGGCGGCATGGATGTGCATGGTAAACTGCTGGCCAAGGGGCTGGCCGACCGTGGGCACCGAGTAGTCTTCATTTCCACACGCCATCCTGCGGGAAAAACGTCCGATTGCGAAGACGGGGTGGAACTGCATTACCTGCCGGACACGATATTCGGATCGCGCCGACACGGCTGGGCCGCTAAGAGCGTCCGGGCATTGGCGGCGCTGCATCTGGAACAACCCTTCGATCTTGTTTGGAGCCAGAGCTTTGACGGGTTCGGTTTGGCAAAGGCTGTTTCTCCAGCGACTAAACTCCCCTTGCTGGCGACCTTGCATGGCTGTATCGCTCAAGAATTGACATCATACATCGAAAATTTACGACGGCGCGGGTTTCATCCGGTCTTCTTTTGCAGCGGGTTGGCCGGGCTTGCATATTCCTATTTCATTTCCCAAAAGCCGCTGCTGAGGCGCGCCGATAAAATTGTTACGGTAAGCGGAAAGGCCGCGGACGATCTTCAAAAATGGTATGGACCGGCTGCAGCCGGCAAGTGCGTGACGATATACAATGGCGTGGATACGACGATATTTCATCCCGACGAAGAGGCGCGGAATCTGATTCGCCGCCGCTTCCACCTCGCCCCTGATACCATCCTCCTCCTCTCATTGGGGCGGTTGACCCGTGAGAAAGGCCACCACTTGCTTATCGAGGCATTGTCGTTTCTCCGGGAAAGACATCCCCGCATGAAACTCATGATCGTTGGCGAGGGGGAGAGCCTTCCCGTTTTGCATGCCCTCGCCCGACAACTTGCCCTCGCAGACCAGGTGATCTTTACCGGTCCGGTCGAAAATCATGAAACCGCCGCTTACTACAACGCCGCCGATCTTTTTCTTTTCCCGACCCTGACGGTCGAAGGACTGCCTTTTGTACTGATCGAGGCGATGGCCTGCGGTAAACCGGTTATCGCCTCGGACCGAGGGGGCAACCGGGAAGTGATCCAAAACGGAGAAAACGGCATCCTCATCCCACACGGTTCCAGCCGGCGAATCGCCGCTGAGATAGAAGCGTTGGCCGCTGATCACGCAAGGACCGACCGACTTCGCCAAGGCGCCCTGGCCACGATCCGCGAAAAGTTCAGTTTATTACGGATGCTTGATCGCATGGAAGAAGAGATGGCGGCAGTGGCCGCCATACAATCTTCATGATCAGGGACATTTCAAGAAGAAGATGAAAATCCTCTACATCGCGGATTCCACAAGCATCCATACCAAAAGATGGGTAAATTACTTTCGTGATGGGGGCCACGACATCTCCATCATCACCCTTGGGAAGAAGCGGGAAACCATCCCGGGTATCAGGCACCTTGCAAATTTCGAGCAATTTTATTATGGATCTCCCACCTTTCTGCCGGTACTTTTTCAGGTACGGCGTATTGTCGGGATGGAAAAACCAGACATCTTACATGGACATTTTGTACACCAATATGGATGGCTCGCCGCCCTGAGCGGCTTCCATCCTTTGGTGATAACCGCCTGGGGGACGGATATTTTGAACCTGCCGGAGGCATCGCGTCTTAAAGTCGGTAAATATCTAACGCAACATGCCCTGAAAAAAGCCGACCTATTAACGGGCACGTCGGAGCATTTGAGGTCTGAGATGATCAGACTGGGCGCCAGAGCTGACCGTGTGCATGTGATCTTCTGGGGGGTGGATATTGACCGTTTTCGACCGGATGTCGATTCGACTACCTTAAGAAAGAAGCTCGGCATCGCCCCTGAGCAAATCGTCATCTTGAGCAACCGGAATCACAGTGCCCTCTATAACAACGACATCGTCATCGAGGCGATGGCACAGGTACTGAAAAGCTTCCCCCAAGCAATTCTTGTTCTCCAGAACGCGGGAGGGAACCTTGAACCCCAGTTAAGGTCGCTAGTTCGGAAACTCGGTATAGACGCATCCGTTCGCTTTCTTCAGCAATTCAATCATGAAGACTTGCCGGCCCTCTATGCCATGTCCCAAATCTATGTATCCGTACCCTCCTGGGACGCAGGACCCGTATCTCTTAAAGAGGCCATGGCCTGTGGCGCGGTTCCCATTATCAGCGATCTACCCGGACCCGGAGAGTGGGTTACTGACGAAGTAAACGGCAAAGTCGTACCCATCCGCCGGACTGACAAATTGGCGTGGGCGATAATCGACCTGCTTTCAAACCCGGGAAAAAGGACGCGCTTTTCACTGACCAACGCGGAATTGATTAAAGAGAATGCCGATCATATTGGACAAATGAGAAAAATGGATGCTTTTTATAAATCTCTCTCTTAAAGGTAGTTATAATGCCAGCAAATACCCACAGATCATTCTTTAATATATATCTATATACAATCACTACTTTAAGCTTTATCCTGATTATATATAGCGGCGCCATTTCTCCTTTAACAAGCGATGATTGGATGGCATATTCTGTAAAATCAGACAGAAGTTTATCGGAGGTTATACTTAATAATTATCAAGGATGGCTAGGAAGAATTCAAGGTACAATTATCGGATATTATACCGTTGGCGCCTACCAAAAGACGATATATGGCGCCATTAACGGCCTCGGTTTCATTTCTCTTGTCTTGCTGTCGTTTCTTTTGGCTAAAGGTCGATGGCCGAATCTATTTTCTTCTGATCGAGTTTTATTTTTAATATTAACAGCCGTATTATGGTTTGCTTTGCCTGTAATCGGTCAAACAGTTTTTTGGCGTTCCGGGGCAACCGTTTATCTGTGGCCATGTTTTTTCGCGTCCATCTATCTTTTGCCATATCGCTTTGAATTATGTCGGATGAGTAATCATAAGGTCTCAGGAATCAGAAGTTTCATTTATTCTATCCTCATGCTTTTTTGGGGGATCTGGGTTGGATTAGGTCATGAACAGATATTTGCATCTATTTTGGCATTTATTTGCATTTTATTTTTCTTCTTTTATAAAGAAAGGAGACTTGGAAGCATTTCTCCTTGGTTGATTAGCGGTCTGTTTGGTTTGCTAATAGGCGGGTCAATTTTGGTATTGGCGCCCGGAAATGTCGTCAGATATAACTATTATCAAAATGTAACTATTATTGATAAGCTGAATGCCGTCGTAAGTTATTTATTTAGTGTCGTGACAGCTAGAGCATCTGGTGAACATTGGAACACACTTATCCCCTGGATCATAATATTGTTAATTTTTTCGGCTATATGCAATCCACGCAATCACCGTGAGGACGCGAAAATATTCAAAGATCAAAAAGATCGCATCCTATTCTTTTCCTTCATAACGGCAGCATCCGTTGCCTTAATCCCTATTCTCATTTTGGCTTCCTTTGCCGCGGGAAGAACTGCATTTTTCAGTATATATTTTTTGATAATAGCCATAGCTTCTCTGTCTTATAATAAATTTGGCGACTTTCCATCCGATCATTATTCCAAGATAGTTATAACAATCGTAATCTTCCTCTCTCTAAATGCCGTTTTTCTCGATTCATTGATAACAGCAACCAGAATGTGGAAAATGAAGAATGAAATAGCAACCAGGGAACATTGTTTAAAAAAGTTAATTGATAATGGTCAAAGAGACATTGAAATAGCACCGATATTAACCAAACCTGGACGCACCATATTCTTTGAAGACGTATCACAAAATTCTAAAAATGAGTTCAATGTGCATATGGCAAGATATTACGAAATCAATTCGATAAAAGTTATTGGTTCATGCCGTGATAATTGGAAGTAAATAATTTGAATAATATTTATACGAACGGAGAGTATATAATGCGTCATCCTAATTGGCACGCTGAGGATGGAGTATGGAAGGCGACGCACATCTATCATATCATTAGTAAAAATAATATCATTGTCCGAAAGTTGGCCGATGTAGGTTGTGGTTCAGGTGGTGTTCTTACGGAGCTGTCCTCGCTAATGGGGAAAGAGATCGCATATTACGGTTATGACATCTCCAAACAAGCTATCGAATTGGCGAGAAGACACGGGGATATTTCGTTCAGTACGGAAGACATTCTTTCTTCGGAAAACAGCGAGCATTTTGATATTCTGCTGGCTATTGATGTTCTGGAGCATATCCCGGATTACATGAACTTCCTGAAAAGATGTCGCCTTAAGGCCAGTTACAAAATATACCACATCCCTCTGGATCTAAGTCTTTTTTCTATACTATCTGATTCGTTCATCGACGGCCGCAGGAAACTCGGTCATGTTCAATACTTCTCATTTCAGTCGGCCATCGCATGCCTAAAAGATACCGATCATGTCATCATGGACTATTTTTTTACAGATGTTGGCACTTACTATACAAAACAAGCCCGCAGGTTGAATAGAACCATAGCAAATTACCCGAGGCAGATATCGGCATTCTTCAGTGTGCCGCTTTCTGCGAAAATATTTGGCCGCTATTCAATCATGGTGCTCACAAAGTGAGCCTTGGTTTGATTTCCTCAGATGCTAGTTAGTCAATGGCCAAAAAACAAATGAGGATTCTGCTTTTCGCCTACTGGCATGACGAGGGATGGAAAGGATTTGTCGGCGCCACCGTTAAAATATGGGACCTGGCCCATAATATGGCGCGGCTCGGGCACGAAGTCGCTTTATTTCTTCCCAGATATGAATTTCCAACAGCGAATCTTCCCTTTCGCCTGGTGCGGATACCGCTGCTTGATTTCCCGCTGTTGCGCTCGCTATCTTTTAGCTTCTTTTTGACGATATTCCTTATTCGGCGCCGGCTAAGATTCAGATCCGATGTCGTTTATATTCGCAGAGGGATATCGCTCATTCCGGCGATATATGCCAACCTCACGAACTCGATATTGATATATGAGGTTAACGACGATCCCTATGCGGATCACGATGTGAAATCAATGGGCATTTTGTCTCGCTTTGACAGATGGCTATCCATCAAAACCGATGAGATCGCTTTGTCCTGGTGCGATGCGGCGTTTGTGATCACAAGGCAGATTGCGGATAAAATTATCCCGCGGCTACCACAAATAAACCCCTCAAAAATCCATATCGTTCCAAGCGGCACAAATACAACCCTTTATCGCCCCATGGATAAGAGTCAATGCCGGTTGATGCTCCATCTTGACCCTTTCAGGAAGCATATTGGTTTCATGGGGACATTGCTTGAACATCAGGGCGTGAATATCCTGATCGATGCCTCCCCATCCGTAATTAAATCCTTTCCTGACGCCGTTTTTGTCATTATCGGCGAGGGTCCGATGAACGAGCCATGGAGGCAACGGGTAAAGGAAATGTCCCTTCAGGACCATTTCCTGTTCACCGGTCAAATAGACTATGAACAAACGCCTCTATGGATCAATGCCATGGATGTATGCGCGGCCCCTTTCTCAAAAAGGGCCGGATTACGGTCCCCGGTCAAGATCTTCGATTACCTGGCTTGCGGCAAACCCGTCGTGGCCGCAAGGATTCCCGGAACGACGGACATATTTGAAGATTCGGGCGCAGTCCGGCTGGTGGAACCGGAAAACAACGATGCCCTTGCCGCCGCGATTGCGGATATTCTGGCCGATGCTGAAAAGGCAATCACGATGGGCATGAAGGGAAGAGGTTTGGTGGAAACCCGATATGACCGGAAACTTATCGCCAAAAAGATTGAAGAGCTGGTGGATGCATTATACAAGGCCAGAGGCGATGCTGTGGCCCATTAGCCCATTTGACAATAGGACGCATGGATAACAACATGCCCCCCAAAAGGGTATTGCATCTGATCGATTCATCGGAGATCTCCGGCGGCGAAAGATATCTCCTCGATCTGATCAGACATTCCGATCCTTCCTTTGGGCATATCGTTGTTCTTTCCTATGACGGTCCTTTCGCCCAACAGTTGCGCAATCGCCGCATCCCCCATGTTTTCATCAGCATGCAAAGCAGGCTTTCCATTGATTCGATCTGTAAAATCAGGAATTTCATGCTCAACGAAAAGATCGACATCGTCCATACGCACAGCTACCGGTGCAATCTTTATGGCCGTTTGGCCTGTTTGTGGACGGGGATAAAAAATATCGCCACGGTTCACGTTTCCCTTTATGATTATGTCGATACGCCTCCCTGGCTGAGGTGCGTCTATCTGCTGATTGAGAGGTTAACTTCATTCATGACCTCTAAATATATTTGCATTTCGGATGCCATGAGGGACGATTTACATAAATTGGGGATTCCGAAAGAAAAAACGGTTGTGATTCACAATGGCGTCGATCTCGATGTCTTTTATCCCCACGAGCCGGATATGAAATTGTACTACGATCTGAACATCGGCCCCAACCGGCCCATCATCGGAACGGCAGGACGCATGGTGACCGAGAAGGGGCAGATATACTTGATCGATGCCTTGCCCCATCTGCTGCATAGATGGCCCAAACTGCGATGCCTTTTCATCGGTGGGGGACCGCTTATGGACGAGTTGAAAAGTCGTGCGGCGGCGTTGGGCCTTGCTGAAACTTGCATTTTTCCGGGCGTGCGGATGGATATAGCTGATATTTATCCTCTGATGGATATCTTTGTCCTTCCGTCACTTCGTGAGCCCTTTGGACTGGTCTTGTTGGAAGCCATGGCATCCGGCGTTCCCGTCATTGCAACAGCCTCCGGAGGACCTGTGGATTTCATACAATCCGGGGTTAACGGGATTCTTGTACCGCCAGTGGATCCTATACAACTGGCTTCTCAGATTGATTCCCTGTTATCCGATCCGGTCCGATCCAAAACCATTGCGCAAGCGGGATATGAGAAGGTCAAGAATAGTTATTGTATTAAGGAAACTGTTCTCAATATCTGCGATGTCTATCGTTTACAAATGGATGAATCTGCCTTGTCATTCCAAGTTTAGAGGAGCGAATGTTGAAAGCCACATCAAGTTTTTAAGGTGGACCCCTTTGTCAAGACAGTTTTTTAGAAAAGTTAAGTTACACCCTGGGGCGTTTTTTTATTTTCTTCTGTCTGTGTCCATGCCCCTTGAGCCGTGGTTTATCCACAGCCAACTTCCGCC
>Ga0302249_1002540_pt1 | contig 10133 bp, 8 predicted proteins | sample AAG_UR_Val_MG_FD_193531 | JGI IMG/M metagenome (GOLD analysis project Ga0302249, IMG submission 193531) | Enriched activated sludge microbial communities from anaerobic digester in WTTP, New Holstein, Wisconsin, United States - AAG_UR_Val | ecosystem: Engineered > Bioreactor > Anaerobic >... | reverse complement strand
GAGTTATTTGGAGTAAATCCGAATGCTATTCGATGTCAGCAAACAGTTCTCGTAGGGGTATTTCATAAAAGTCAGCCAGAGTATATAAACTCTCAATTCGAAAGAAACCATTGTTTTCAATTTTCGATATGCTGTTGCGAGAGAGGTTTACAATCTTTGCTACCTGATCCTGAGTATAACCGCTATTCTTTCGTAACTCACGCAGGAATGAAGAAAGATAAGTATGCCTTTGATCGTATCTGTCTGGCTGGTCTGCTGTCATCTATGGTTAAATCTGCTCTTCTATAAATACGTATGTCAACATAAGTTGTCATGAACTAAAAGCATAATTATGATTTATTGTTCCTTTTGGGTACTGTAATGGGTGTTTTGCAACACTTTTGAGAATACGATGTGCCATATAATCAATGGTATAACCGTAAATAATGTGGCTTTGGGGTGATTTTTTGGGTAAAACAACAGAATGTTGCCCCTGCACTTAGAGCGTCTCGCTCAACTATAGTTACCGACAAGGCAGAAATTAGAGGTCTTTGAAGAATTCCTCCGGTAAAATGTTATGATTATTCTTATAATACAGAATTATCTGGCAAAGAGACGAAAACTGAAAATTCAATGTACCACACTCCATATTATAGTAAGTATTGCGTGGAATTCCGATTTCTTCTGACAGTTGGATGTAACCTTTCTTTTGATCTTTCCTGAGTTTCTTAATCTTTTTCCCCAACTGTTTCATTAATGTCTTCTGCTCTTCTGATATGTTATCCGGTTTTTTCACGATGAGTTTTATTTCAAAGTTATAAATATTTTGCCCTTATGTATGGGGAGTCGAAAAAATAACTATATTTGCCCTTACATATGGGTAACGCATGAAAAGACGATTCAGACATGAAATGTATATTACCAATGAGAACACCATGATCTGGTACATGCTCCTAATTGAAGTTAATGAGAAGGATACTCCGTTGCGACTGTATATTATACCAATGCCCCAGCCTGATCACAGGTTTAAAATTTGTCCGTACATAAAAAATTAATAAGCATGAAGAAAGTCGCATTATATGTTCGTGTGTCAACATCAGAACAAACAGTTGAAAACCAGCGAATCCGGTTAGTTGAATATGCTGAAAGGAATGGTTATGACTATGATCTTTATGAAGAAGTTGAATCCACTCGGAAGACCCGACCCGTCAAGCAATCTCTTCTCGCACGGCTACGAAATCATGAATATGACGCTGTAGTCGTTTTCAAACTGGATCGCTGGGCACGTAGTTCAACTGAATTAATTTTGGATACAAAAGAATTGCTGGACAAGAATGTTGGCTTTATAAGCATATCGGATAACCTTGACTTTTCAACCGCAGCCGGAAAGTTGCAATTCGCCATCTTATCAGCATTTGCGGAATTTGAGAGAGAACTGATCCGGGAGAGAACAATTGAAGGTTTGAGAAGAGCCAAGTTGCAGGGGAAGAAGGCTGGGAGACCCAAGGGTTCAAAAGATACCAAGAAGCGGAAAAGGTCGGGATATATTCTCAGAGAGGCAAGAAGGAAGCAGGATGCGGATTTGGCGAGAGGCAATTATAAGTCCATCTCGTCTTATATTTGATAGTCTATTATTATATGGCTGCTTTACTTATCTTTCCTTGGAAATAGTCAAAGAGAGCATGGTAATAATTGTAATAAGACCTTTTTGAAATAATGACTTCGACCCCCAGATTCCTCAGAAGGTCAATTTTACCCATTGCTTTTTTTGCATGTTTTTCGGGGATGTAATATATTATCCTGTTGCTAATAATATCCCCATTGCGTCTTCTTTGGCGTGCCCAATATGTCAGTAACCACCATAAATCTATTTCTATAAAGTCCAGCCTTAATCCTATAATATGAATATCATTTTTGAAAAAGAAATCCACCCATGAATCGTAATTCACAGCATTGTTTTTTAATCTTTGAATTAAGTCCTGTGGCGGGACATTTTTCGATGCATAATTAGTCCCAGTGGCAACATAGTTTCTCAGCGCCTGTAACTGTCCACTGTATTGCTCATACCCTAAGGTAATTGTTGAGGTGATATGACAGTCTCCGTGAACATGCCAGACGTTTTGAATTCTTCCAGAATACTTTCTGAAAACACTATATCTGGTTTCTTTTATTATGCTGGCATTTACTGGCGTGTTGGTTTGTTCAAGAACAAAATCATAATTTGAAGTAATTATGTGCTTGGGTTTGAGGCTGAAAATTCGTTTATGTATTGAGTTTACCTTTATGTTTTGAAGAAAGTTCTTTATGAGTGTTTTCAAATCCTTTTCGCTCTGAATGCTCCTGTTGTTTAAGCCCCACCATAAATAATTCTCATAAACTAATGGGAAGTTACTTTTGAGGTCTTTGGGGGGATTAGGAGATTGTGTCACTTGCTGCAGCCCTTGGACAAGTTTCGCCCAATTATTGTTCTTCCTAAGATTATTAATTCCGTTTCCAATAAATAGGACATCCCTGTTGGGATCGAACGTATTTTGAATTTCATTCCTATTGTTCATTTTTCATATTTATAAGTAAGGCTACAGGACTATGTTACAAAATTGCCAAAATACTCCCCTAAATATTTCAATGATACTTCTCACAGTTGAAAACGCTACTATCCCCCCCTGTATTATTAACATTAAATAAACGACCGATTATTTGATTCTTTGTAGCATTCATTAGTTTAAAATTGAAATTTATCTTTTCTATTCATAATAAACTTCTTAACTTTCATGTCCCTTTACTGCAATACAGGGAATTCAAAAAATGTTGGGATCAGGTAAAAAGGGGGTTGCTTATATCGCATATTTTTACTCGTTATTAATGAAATACATAGTGCCATGCTGAGATTGTTTATAAGTTATTCACATGTTGACGAAGAACTAATTAGAAAATTCATTAACCACCTCACCCCACTTAAAACAAATGGGTTGATTCATGAATGGTATGACAGAAGGATTGAAACTGGCAGAGAGTTCCTGACGGACATAGATAATAATCTTAGCAATGCTGATCTAATATGTTTAATGATATCCGATAATTTCTTGTCCTCTCAAGCATGTCTTAATGAAAAGGACGAGGCATTACGTTTAAGGAATGAAAAGGGAATAAGGGTCATTCCAATTATTTTAAGTAGTTGTGCATGGAATCTTCACAAAGAACTAAACGTTTTGTTAGCAACTCCTACTGACGGCAAACCCATTTCATCATTCCCAAACAGAGATGATGGATGGCTTGCCGTAGTAACATCAATTAAAAATGTTTGTTCCTCAGTTGGAAAGATAAAAAAACTTAATATTTCTTCAGGTTTTGACGCTTTCTTAAATAGTGCTGAAATATTATCGAAATCCCACAGTACAAAAGACACCTTACATCTCAATGATATATACGTACCTCCTAAATTGAAACAATATAATGGAGAAGAAAATCTCAATAAATATGACTCCCAAAACCTCCACAAAGATGTCGTACGGCTTGGTAAAATAATTATTGCGGGAGAAAATCAATCAGGAAAAACCACATTATGCAAAGTACTGTTCAGAATATATAGGGAACTTAACTTTATCCCTGTTTACTTGTATGATGAAAATCGATTTTTGGGTAATCCACATTACAAACTTGAAAAGGTATTTCTTGAGCAATATGATGCAGCATCATTAGAGGAATATGATTCAAGCAGGATCGTACCAATAATCGATAATTTTCACTTTGCTAAGCATCAGGAAAAATATGTTGAGCAATTTGCGATCTATGCAAATCAAGTAATTATTGTTGATGACATTTTTGGATTAGATATAAAAAACCAGAATTTAATCAAAGAATATTGTTGTTTCAAAATCCGGGAATATACTGCAGTCGAACGTAACGAGTTAATTAAAAAATGGATACAAATAAAAGAGGAGGCAAATATCGAAATTAATCCCAACTCATTACAAAAGAGTTTGGATGAAAAATCTGAAATGATTGATTCATATATAGGAGTCATCTTTGGGAAGGGCATTATGCCATCCTATCCTTTCTTTATTCTTTCATTGTTATCGGCACAGGAAACCTTTAAACCACTTGATTCGGAGATAACTTCGCAAGGGCATTGTTATCAAGCATTGATCTATTTATTTTTAAGAAAAGAGGGAGTATCCAATGATCAGATTGATATCTACTCTAATTTTCTTACTGAACTGGCTTTTTGGATTTATATAAACAACGGACGCAGCCTGAATGACTCTGATTTTGAAGAATTTTTGAGATACTATGTTTCGAAATTTAACCTACCAATACAATTAAATGAAATTTTAAAAGTCCTGTCAAAGGTAAATATTTGCAAGTTTGATTCTTTCAATGAGTTCAACTTTTGCTATAGTTATATTTATTATTTCTTTGTAGCAAAATATTTATCCGAACACATAGATACACAGCAAGATATAGTGAACGGCATTCTTTCAAATTTACATAAAGATGAGAATGCCTATATCACAATTTTTATATCTCATCATACCAAATCAAATTCCCTGCTTGACGAACTTTTACTTGATGCTGAAATCTTATTTGAGAACTTCCAACCTTCCACACTTGATTCCGATGAATTGTCCTTTTTCGATAAACATGCCGAAAAGATTGTGCAAGCTATCCTTCCATCTTATCAGCATGATCCAAAGCAGGAGAGGGCGGAAATGCTTAAACGCAAGGCTGATGTTGAAGATAGGATGAATGATGACAGAGACCATTCCCATTCTGAAGATAATGAAGGAGATGAGTCTGAGCTGCTGACTAATCTAAGACTTAGTATCAAAACCGTGGAAGTGATGGGGATGATAATTAAGAATAGGTCTGGATCATTAGATTTGAATCGACTTCAATACATATATGAGCAGGGATTGAAAGTTCATCTCAGAATTGTTTCATCATTTATCGAATTTATTCGACAGGAAGAGACTGAACAGGATATAATTGATTTCATAAAAGAACGAATCAATAAAAGTCTTGAAGAATCTGAAGTGGCAGAAGGGAAGACACTCGGAATTGAGCAGATCGAAAAGATTGCAAGAACTGTATTTTGGAATTTAAATTTTGGTGTGATACATGGATTCATAACAAAGGCAATTCATTCACTTGGATCAAGCAACCTTCTAAGTATTGCAGAGAAGATAAGTAACCAAGAAAAAACACCATCCGCATTTATTGTATGTCAAGGCATAAACATGTGGTATGGCAAAAACCTTAAAATTGATGAGATTGCGTCCAGAATAAATGAAAGTGATTTTTCAAAGACGGCTGAAAGATTGATAAAATGGAAGATTGTTGAACACTGTATGTTGCATCATATTTCCTATAAAGACATGCAGAGAGTGGAGGCAAAATTACATCTTGAAACAAAACGGATACTTGGTGAAAAAGCAAAAGGGAAATGAATTTACACACCTGAGACCGTCTTCCTGTAGGAGATTTTCTTGAGATCAACCGCTAAGATTGCCCGAATAGTGTTGAGATTGAGTTAATTGAGGATTGCCGCCCCGCTGATAATAGTGTAGCAGAGGTTGTAGATGAGATTTTTTCGCTGCAAAGCCTGCAATCTTTCTTGTGATCAAAAGGTAAAAAGTAAATTACTTACTAATGTAGAAGTAACGGAGATACTTAAACAAAAGAGTCATATGATGAAAAGCAGACATAATGAGGCTTCGAAAAAATATGTGCCATTTCTCAAAAAAAATCACCAATATGAATATGTTGATTTTGCCAACATGATGCCAGTCTTTCAAGATAAGGAGTATGTTTCTGCGCTACTATTTCAAGACGGATTAGCACAAGTTGGAATTGGAGACAAATGGGGAGTTATTGACATGTTAGGTCAAATAGTTGCCCCAGTTATTTACGACTTATTATATCCATTCTCAGATGGACTTGCTGTCGCAAAATTTAATGGCAAATACGGTGCTATTGACAAGTTTGGTAATGTAATTGTTCCCTGCATTTATGATTATGTGCACCCATTTACTGAAGGTCGAGCGATTACCAAACTTAATAGTAAATATGGAATTGTAAACATAAACGGGGAAGTTGTTGCCCCAACAATTTATGACCATATAAATCCATCTATTGAGGGAATTGCAATTGTGGAATGTAATGGAAAATGCGGGTTGATAAACCAGAATGGTGATGAGATTATTCCGTTACGTTATGATGCTATATCAAAGTTCGTTGACGGGATAGCCAAAGTTCGTCTTAATGATAAATACGGGTATATCAATACTGAAGGACGGGAAATTGCCTCCCCAGTGTTTTATGCTGCCAATGATTTTTATGACGGGAGTGCCACTGTTTATTATAAACGCAGGGACGGTTCAGGGACAAGAGGTGGATTCATTGATAAATCTGGTCGAGTTATTGCTCTTGAAGGTGTTTTCCAATCATTGGAAGAAATGTTTGAGGGAAGAATGATCAAGAAAATCAAGAATGAGGTTGATTCTATGTATTGGGATAATTTAAAGAATAAAACTTTCAAAATATCATGGTTTGAGAAATTTAGTGAAGGTCTTGGGCGAGTCTCAAATGGAAGTAAATATGGATTTATTGATATGAAATGCAATCTGGTTATTCCTTTCATCTATGATTCCGCTGAAGACTTTTCTCATGGTCTTGCGGTAGTCAGATTGGGAAGAAAATTTGGATTTGTTGACCCGGAGGGCAATGTGGTTATACCAATCAAATATGATATGGCTTATTCATTTGAAAATGACACAGCCAAAGTTTGTCATTTGATTAAATCAAAAAAAGCATGGAAAGATTATGAGGAAAGTGGGTTAGAATCTTTTATCTTGAAAAGTGGATTGATTGACAAAAACGGCAGAACAATTCTCCCGATGATATATGACCACATTGAGGAGGTGGAAAAAGGATTGTTCGCAATAGGTTATAGAGGCAAGCGGGGAGTTATTGACATAACAGGCAGAAGAATTTTGCCGATTATTTTTTACTCTATAAGCATTATGACTGAAGGCTTGTTTAAGACTACTCTAAAATCAGATGATAAATATGTTTTTTTTGACTGGAACGGAAGAGAGTTCAGAGAAAAGTAGGTAATCAGTTGTTGATTGAGTGCCATGTATTTTATCTAATCATAATAATCTTTACCGAGGTTTTTGACACACTTATCCCAATATTGATCAAATGCATTCGAAATAGATACGAATTCACCACCTTGGCTCTCTTTAATCATTTCAGGGGAAATGTAGGTCTTCAGATATACCATCGTGAAGTTTTTCAACTGCTCACATGTACCCAGTCCAATTCCTTCTTTAAATCGGGCAAATACTCTACTACTGACACCCCCATCGTATGTGGTAATATCATATGTTGCAATATTATTTTGTGGGAGGAATCTCTTTAATAGTTCCAGTTTTGTGATATTATCTTGTTTTAAGAATCGCTCATTAAACCTTTGTAAAAAATGTGGTGAATATTGCACTAATGTCTTCCTCCCAGATAAAACTAATACTGATGTCAATCCGCCTGATTTAAAGAAATATACAACCGGAAGAATCAACGGGTCACCATTGTTGTATTCCACCGTAATCAGCCAATCATTCTTATGGATTGATTTGTATTCATATGTTTTACTTAGGTACTTGTTTTTTGATTTAATTGCCTCTCTTCTAATATCTTTTGTCAAATACTTCGCTTTTTTTAGTACAGCAATTTGATCACTAAGAATCTCGTTTGCTAATTCCTCTGAATTCATTGAAGGCACTATCATAGTTCGCAATATTTTAATTTCTCGATAATTCCGGCAACAAACATACCATTAGCCACAACGCCAAAATATTGATGTATTTTTCATCAAACTTTTTACACGCACCACAGGTTGGTATATCTATAAAGAAAATTCTTCATCACTCTTTCGCACCTGATGACTTGAAAAATTAAATTTATGCAGGATAAAAATACCCGCTCTCCACAGCCTTCTACTATTTCGATTTGGTTTTAACTTTCACTCTTCTCAAACATAAACAAATTTGCCTTTTATCCCACTTAATCCATGGGGGTTAACGTAGTAATGTTATTTATAAATTGAATCATAGGAAAGGGACACACCTGCAAACCACAAAGATCAAATGTTGTAGATCAAGATGAAATTGTTTTGTAAATTTGAAGCACAGACCCACATCCAATGCAAAACTATTTTCTTTCAATATTATTTGCTATTTTATTACACCCTTCCGTACCGTTGCAACAAAAATCATATGGATGAACCAAATAACCAGAGCAAGGAACTGCAGATAGTTCAAGAATTCCAAAGCATTTATTCACCAAGCACAATACTTGGAGTATTTGCTAATGCACTCAAGTCCCCGGTAGAAGGGAGGATGATCCTCGCAAAGGGTATATATCAGACCACTCAAAATAGCAAAGAATATAGTGGATATTATTACGATGAGATCAAGAGTTCCAATGACAACAAGTATATCAAAGCAAAAATCCCTTCACTTGTAAGAAGCAAATTAGAAAATAATTCCATCTACCTGTTTAAGGGATATGTCGAAAAGAGGGTAGGGTTTTCAACAATTGAATTGGTTTATGTTGTTGATGAGGTTCTTCAGAAAGAAGAGAATCAGATATCTGATGAGGATTATAAGAGATTTGAAGTTCTTCAAAAGAAGGTTTCAAAGGGATATAGAGACCTTGAGTATATTATTAAAGAGAGCGTTCACAAGAACAAACCGTTTAGGATTGTTAATATTTACGGGTCTACAAGTATTGTTCCCAAAGACTTTGAAAAAGGGATTGCGGAATCAACAACCCGATATATTATTACTGATTGCCGCTGCAATTTATCGTCAAAATCAGAAATTATAAATCAATTGCGCAAGCATAATAATTCACAATTTGATGCAATAGCATTAGTAAGAGGTGGCGGTGACAAAGCCGCCATGGAAGTGCTCAACGACTCTGAAATAGCGGAAGAGATACTTAAACTGCAACCATTATTTATCTCTGCTTTAGGTCATGTAGTCAATGAATGCCTTATTGATAAGGTGGCGGATAAAAAATTCCACTTGCCCTTCGACTATGGTAATAGCCTTAAAACTTATGTTGATGATGCTGTTACCGAACAATCAAAGTCCAAGAGTCTTTTTATTGAGCAGGTTAAAAAAGACTTAACCAAAACATTCGAAGACCAGATTAAAACAAAGGACGAAGCACTTAAAAATTTACAGAAATCCTATGAGGAGAATAGTAAGCAATTAGTGAAAATGGCTACTGCTGAAATGCAAACGAAATTTGATGCAATGAAAGTTGAAAATAGCCGATTAAACGAACAGTTAAAGCAATCATCCCAAACCGGGAGTAACTTAATAATATGGATTATTGTTGCACTCGCTATCGGGTTGGCAATCGGATTCGCTATAAGTCAAGGATAATTATCTAATTAAACATATATGGAAATTCCGCAGTCAATAGTGAATCGCTCCATCCAGATTAAGTACGTTCCATTTCTCAAAAAGAATGGCAAGTATATTTATGTTGATCATTCAAGCCTGAGTCCAGTATTTTTTGAAACCGAATTTGATGCTGCTGATCTTTTTTCTGAGGGTTATGCAGCAGTCACCAAAAATGGCAAGACGGGTTTTATCAATGAGGATGGAGATTTGGTTATTCCAACCATTTATGATAGTGCCTCTGGTTTTTCTGAAGGTCTAGCGATGGTGGAACAGGACGGTTTATTTGGGTTCATAAATGTGAAGGGCGAAATCATAATCCCAATCCAATATGACAATGCGAATGATTGTTACAACGGGATTATCGAAGTCGAATCAGGCAATCTGTATGGTGTAGTGGATATAAACGGTAAAGAAATATTTCAGCCAAATAGCGGTGAGGTAGTGATTTTTTCTGAAGGTATGGCTCACATAAGTGACGAGTGGGGGTATAATCATGGTTTTATTGATATCAATGGCAAGGTCGTTATCCCGAAAATATACTATTCTGCAAGAGATTTTTCAAGCGGACTTGTCCCCGTTGAATGGCAAGGGAAGTGGGGGTTCATCGACCGGGAAATGAATACAAAAATTCCATTCACATTCGAGGATGCATTTAGTTTTAAGGATGGCATCGCAGGA
>Ga0302249_1002538_pt1 | contig 10138 bp, 7 predicted proteins | sample AAG_UR_Val_MG_FD_193531 | JGI IMG/M metagenome (GOLD analysis project Ga0302249, IMG submission 193531) | Enriched activated sludge microbial communities from anaerobic digester in WTTP, New Holstein, Wisconsin, United States - AAG_UR_Val | ecosystem: Engineered > Bioreactor > Anaerobic >... | reverse complement strand
TGTAAGCTTCCCTATATTTCGGGCCAATCAAAATTAGACGTTTTTCAATAGTTCTGGTCATTTAAAATAGATTTTGGGGATTTATAACCTAGGGCTTTGTGTGGGCGGTTTTCATTAAAATCATCCTTCCACTCCTGGGCTTTCTGGTTAACCTCTGCCAGGGTTTTAAAAAGATAAACATTTAAAAGATCTTCTCGTATACTTCTGTTGCAGCGTTCCACATAGCCATTCTGCATTGGTTTTCCAGGTTGAATAAAGATTAATTGTATATTATTATTCCTGCACCATGCGTCCAGTCTGAAGCTTATAAACTCAGGCCCATTATCAGTCCTGATCATCTCAGGCAGTCCTCGGGTCTCTTTCAGCCGTTCAAGAGTTCTTATTACCCTGATGGCTGGCATAGAAGTATCCGCTTCAATAGATAGAACTTCACGATTATAATCATCGATAATATTGAGTAGCCTGAACTTGCGACCATCCCAAAGACTATCACTCATAAAATCAATCGACCACACCTTGTTCGTACTCTCAGGCCTGTAAAGTGTCTGCTTAACCCGAGCAGGAAGCCTCTTGCGGGCCCTTCTACGGATATTTAACTGCATCTGGCAATACATTCGATACACTCGCTTATGATTCCACTTATACCCTTTCATTCGCAGCCTATGATGACACATCCAAAATCCGATGGTCGGGTGGGCCTGGATGAGCTCCTGAAGCTTCTCTGCAATCAATGCTCCTGTCTTATCAACTCTCGGAGCATAATCATATGTGCTTCTTGGAAGTTGAACTGCCTGGCAGGCCTGACGTTTGCTGACACCGTGCTCTTGCATCATGTGATCAGCCAACTCCCTTTTAACTTCAGGCCCTATAACTTTTTTTCTACAGCATCCTTTAAAGCATGATGAACCAGGCTGAGATCAGCATACATACGTTTAAGGCGTGCATTCTCTTCTTCAAGTTCCCTCAACCTCTTGAGTTGGGAAGGTGCCATACCTCCGTATTTGGCTTTCCAGTTGTAAAATGTGGCATCACTGATACCATGTTCACGGCAGATGTCCATGACCTTTGAGCCAGCTTCCTGTTGCTTGAGGATACTGACGATCTGAGATTCGGTAAAACGGTTCTGTTTCATATTCGGTTATAAAATTAAATGGTTTGCTCATTCGCCGCGCCCTCTCGGGCTTGGCTATCATCTAATTTTAATCGGCCGAATATCGGGGAAGCTTACAAAGTCACCAACCTTTCTTTCAAGTGTATTCATTGCTGTTACTTCAACATCATCGAAAAGATAGTATTTGTAAGTGCTTGGAATTGGACTCACTGTTATTATATCCTCTTTTGGAACTTTAAATCCGACTGTATCATCATCAGAAACTGCAAGAACAAGATTTTGAGCTCTCAATTCTTTCAAAAATATTTCTTCTTCTTGCTTTGATTTTTCTTCCTGAAACTTTTTACATAGCTGAGAAACAATGAAACTGTAATGTTCTTTCAATTTATCCTTTCCAATTCTTTCTTCAATATTTGATAAGTGTTTCGTTCCAATTATCCTAGCCAAAAATGGATTTTCAATTAGTTCATTAAGTCTACGCGTTAAGTAGTCAATATTTATTTCACCTTTTCCATTTGATTGTCTTTGCTCTTCAACAACTGATGCTTTACTCGAATCATCAAGTGTAATGGCAAATGCTTGTCCTTCTTTTGTTTCGTTACTTAATGTGTTTTCAAGTTTTGTTAAAAATTCATCATTCAATTCTACCTTTGTAAAATCTATTTTGGATTTGATATCCAATTCATAGTTAAACCTGCGTTTTGAACCGTTTTTATCTACCATAACCCACACGGGCAAGTAAAATGAATTCTGAAATCTCTCGCTGAACTCTTTTTTTATCTTTACTGTTTTGGTGGCATTTATTGCTTCGTTATCACGGAATTTTAATTTTGTAACCAAGTCTTCAAGTCCTTCATTTCTGAAACCTGTTGAAACCCTGTCTAAAATTTCTCTTGTGTCGCCTTTTGTGTAATATACATAACTTTCGTCCAATTCTTTTACTCCAGATTTTCTTGCAAAAGGTTGTCGTAAAATCCTACCGACTAATTGGGTAACTCCTGTATTTGAATTTACATTCGGAATAATTCCCAGAATGTAGGCAAATGAAAAATCCCAACCTTCCCTCAATGCTTCTTTAGTTATTATAAAACGGACTGGGCAATCCTGCGAAAACAGATTTACATCTTCTATATCATTTTGCGAACTTGTTTTAATTGCAATTTCATCAGAGTTTACTTCAAGGCTTACCAAATATTCTTTTACGTCAAGACTGTGAACTCTTCCTTTCCCTCTTTGGTCTTTTCCTGTTGCCTCTACTTGTAACAAAGCAGTTGGTCGAATGTAAACTCCTGTATCTTTTTGATATTGTTTTGCTGTATCTTCTAATTTTTCCCGATGGTCTTTTATTTCCTTTACCATCGCTTTCCAGTCGTTTTCTTGTTTGCTTATAGGTGGGAGGATGTGCATATCGAGTTTTACCATTTCTTCATCTTTGAGTTCAAGCCCTGTAATGGTAACCAAAACATTCATTTCGGCTTTTGGCGTAGCCGTTAAGCCAAGTACAAATTCAGGATTTAGGCTGTCAATGGTTTTTCGTGCATTTTCTGAAAATACTTTGTGAATTTCGTCAATGATTATAAATGGTTTTGAAATACGGATTGCATTTCCAAGACTTGTCATTATTAAAGGTTGTTCTGTGCCAAGCGGTGAAATAAAATCAAGGTTTGGAACTTGCTTTAATAATTGTTCGTGTAAGTCGTAACGATTATCGGCAGGGAAAAAGCTGTCATAACCACCACTGTCCTGAAATACTTTTAGGGCTTCTTTTCCATTTGTACGACTGATAGACTGAATCATTATGAAAAGAACAACCAAATTTTCTTCAATATCATTGGTTGTTAACCGTTGTCCTTTTTCCAAAATAATAGTACGATTTCCGCTGCACTGATCTAATAACTGGCGTAACGGATTTCCTTTGTCCCTGATTTTTTGAACAGTTTGGCTGTAAATGGTTTCACTCGGCACTATCCAAACTACAAGCCCTGTACGTTTCTGGGCAAAAAGGTTTTGATACTCTCGGATTGATTCAACGGCAAGCAATGTTTTTCCGCCACCTGTCGGCACTTTGATAATCATTCGCGGATAACTGTTTCCCAGCCCGTTTGTACAACGGTCTTTATATTCCAAACCGCTTGTTTGAAAAGTTGTCTGCACCCAATTCAATGTATGACGCATATTTTCAGGCAATGCCTGTTTGGCAATGTCAAACGATGTTTTGGTATCACGGGCAGTTTGCAGAAACTGCTTGAGTGCGGTTATGACTTTTATCTGATATTTTTTTAAATACATAAATTACTATTGGTTACGTTGAAATAAATTATAAGGAATGCCAACATATTCAATCTGATTGTCGGTTAAATATTCCTCATCCAAAAAGCATGAAGGTGCATATACAATTCGTTTTTTATTTGGTTGCTGTTCTTTAATTTTTTCGGCAAGAGTTAAATTGAGTGCAAGACGAGTGAGTGTTTCATAATCCTGTTTGTAAACCAGATAAATGGCTTGTTTGCCATAATCGCCAACGTAAAAATCCGCTTCATTTATTTTGTCGTCGACTTCAAGGTTTTCGCCTGTGCATAGGTAATAAACATATTTTGCAAACTGCTTGTAAGTTGGCAATTGCCCTGCAAGCATGGTTTCTGCATCAAGTGGAATACCGAGGCGGTAATATTTAAAACCTGAATCATAACCGTATTTGTCAATAGCACGCTTTACCCTTTCTCTGGTTATGTCTTTGCAAATGTTTTTGTCGGGTTCGGTTTCAGAACTTTCAGGCATTTGCACCATAATACATTTGCGGCTTCCCCCATCTTCTTTATTTAATTGTATCACAGCATGCATAGTTGAGCCTGAACCTGCATAAGAATCAAGTATTATTGAGTTTTTGTCAGAGGCTAATTCCATTATTTTCTTGATAAGGACCGATGGTTTACTATAATCAAATGCTTTGTAACCAAAAATCTTTTCAATTTCTTTTCTAGAATTATCATTAGAGTATTGATTGTCAATAAACTCCAAAGTAGTTGCATTCTTTTTCCTTTCAATTAGTTTGATTTGATATCCACTACCTGTATTTTCGATTGTGGCATTTGAATAAGTCTTTGTGTATATTCTTTTGCCATTGCGGGATTCTTTTATTACGATAAATCCTTTTTCTAAACCAAATTTAAATAAAGGTTTTGACCATCTCCAACACCAGTCACTTTTAGGATTTCTGATAATTCGTTCTTCCATTTCTTCTTTTGTTGAATTGCCTGGGCGAAATATTTCACCTTCTAATTCAATTTCATAATCTAATGAAGCGGAATACTGTATCGAACTGTAATCTAGTGTTTGACTTAGTTTATATTTTCCTCTTTCCTCTTCATATTCATCAGAATGAATATAACCTTCATCATCAATTTCAATTTTTTCAAATTCAAGATTGCCAACTCTTTTATATATAACGATATAGTCTGTATTCTTTGAAATATTATCTGATGTTTTTCCTGCCTTTTTAGTAATTCTTGGAAGAATTCCAATTAGGTTTTCTTCTCCAAAAATTTCATTGCAAAAAGAAATAAGATTGGAAAGTTCGTTATCGTCTATCGAAATAAAGATTACACCGCTTTCGCTTAGGAGTTGAAAGAGTAATTTAAGCCTAGGAACCATCATACAAAGCCACTTGTCGTGTCTTGTTAAGTCGTCCTTACTTACTTCTTTACCAATCCAGTCTTTAATAAGTGGGCTATTTACCTTGTCATTATAAATCCAACCCTCGTTACCTGTGTTATAAGGGGGGTCAATATAAATAGCATTAATCCTTCCTGCAAATTGTGGCAGCAAAGCTTTTAAAGCAATAAGGTTATCACCCTCAATAATCATATTGCCGTTTGCTTTATCAGGGTTGTAATGTAGGTCAGGCATTTCATCCAATGTATGAAACGGAACAGCCAAATGGTGGTTCCAGATTATGTTTTTCCCTTTGAATTGGAGTGTTGGCATATCTCTTTATATTTTACTTATTACTTGAAAAGTTCGTTGAACATATGTTTTCAGTTCGCCATCATAAATTGGCTCACTGTCTGCATTTGGGCTTGTATGGTGAAATTTCTTTGAGTAATCGTTTATTTCGTGCAAATCTGAAGAAAACTCTTTTATCCTATACAAGGGATGTCCATCAATACTTTTATCGATTTTCTCTAAAAAATCACCTAACCATTGATTTGGTAAAAACTCACCATGGAATTTTACTCTAAAATACCCTTCTAAAATTGGACGGATACAACGGGCCACATTCCTTTTTTCAATATCTGATTCAACTCCATTGGTCAGAAAATTGTCTAAAACAGAATAATCCTTAAATAGTCCATTAAGTGTCTCATTTTCAATATCGTAATCTACTATTTGAGTTGATTTTCTTAACTCACAAAATTTTAAAACCTGACAATTACTTTTCAATTTATCCCAAAATTCTTTAGCGAACAATAAATTATGAGTTAAAACTAATAACTGGTTGGCTTTTTGCCCTAGTTGGTATAGTTGAGTAATTGTTGAGTTTTTACGTTCGATATCAAAACTTGAAATTGGGTCATCAAACACTATAATTTTCTTTCCTATTTCGGTATCTATATGAAGTTTTGCAAGAAAGAAAGCTAGGGCAAGCGCTGTTTTATCCCCTTCGCTTAAACAATGTTTTACAGAAGGGTCGCAAGAATTATCTTTGAAATTGACTTTGTTACCTGAAACATATAAGCCATATTCAGCAAAAGGTTCATCACCCCCGCCTTTGTATGTGCTTTTCATTTCCTTTATTTCAAGGTAAGCTGCAAATTTTTGAAGATAAGTATTGATAATACCGCTGTATTTATCAAATGTGCTTTTAGAATAGGTTTTAAGTTCTGCTTGTAAATTGGTATTCTTTACTTTTAATTTCTCCAAAAATTCCTGTTCTTCAATGTACTTTTTGCAAAAATCTTTTACAGCAGGGTTCGAATGTCTTGTGCTTATAGCTTGAAGCCTTTGCAGGTCTTTTTCAAGAATAGTTAAATCTTTTGATTCTTTGTTTTTGAGTTCAGTTATACTTGCATTAAAATCATCAATTATTAAATTGTGTGCATCAATAAGATTGTTGATTTCAATAATTGTATCATTTAAATCAGAAATAGAGGAAATTGCATCTGGCTCTATAGCTTTAATTGGATTGCCAGTTTTTTCATCAACCAATTCATTTAACTTCTTGGTCAATTCAATTATTGAGTTTTGATAACTTGAAATAGAAAAAGCAGGTACTACTTTCTTAATATAATTGCCCCAAAATTCTAAAAATCCGGTATTGTGGTTATTTTCTTTCTCAATATTTGAAAGAATAAGTTCTGGGTTGATTGTCTTTACTTTGCTTTGCAGGAGTTTTGTCTTTTCCTGTAAATTGATATATTCTTGATTAAAATACTGTTTATAAGCATTTATAATTTCAACCGTGTCATCAAGTGAACGCAAGCAGAATGGACATTTATTTTCAAAAATATTGTCGTATCCGTCTTTAATCCATTGTTCCGATTTGCTGGCAAGATTTAATGAGTTTTTATGGTCATCAACCATTTTTAAATAATCCTCGGAAATAGTATCAATTGATGTCTGCAAAAACTCAATAACTTTTTCAAACCTTATATCAAAATCAATCTTTGTAACTCTTTTCAATACTGCTGTATTTCTAATTTTCTCGATTGATTTTGCAGTATCAATTTCAATTTTCTTTTCTGCTATTTTCTTGTCAATTTCAGAATCTAACTGGAAGTTAATGATTGTATTTATATCAAAACCGTTAATTATCTTGTAAACCTTTGCTTCAATATCCTTTAATGTGCCATTCTTTTCTTTAATGCTGTTTTTAATATCTGAAATTTCTTTTTTTAATCTTATCCCTTCCTGGCCAATAATAATTTCAAAAAGATTTTTTTTATGTTGAGACAGAATTTCAAAACCAGTATATACATTATCATTAATAAAATGAATATCAAAAATTTCAATAGTTGGAAGATTAATATCCCATTCAGCGTTCGCATATTTTATTGGTGCCGAATGGTTATCAAGTTTTATGCTTACCTCTGGACTACTGTGAATGCCAAAAGTTCTTAATTGGTATAGTAAAGCATTATTTTCTTTTAGTGATTTTAGTATTGTTGTAAAAGTTGTTTTTCCAATACCGTTTTGTCCATAAATTAAAGTTATTGGTTTAAACTCGCCATTCCATGTAGGAGTTGTATTCACAGAGTAGTCAGTGAATTTTCCAACGTTTTTTATATGAAGGACTTTATTAATCACTTGTTTTTCTTATATTTCAATTGTTTCTCAGCTACCTTTAATGCTTCAAGCCCAAAATCTTCGTTTTCTAATTCATAAAGAACTTTTTCACTTAAAAAGTCAATTACGAGTTTATCCGAATTAGCCTTATAAAGGTCAGCTAATTTCAAAACCAACTCTTTTGATAATTTTCTTTCTCCACGTTCCATTTTGCTCAATATTGCTACGTCAATATCTACTTGCATTGCAGCTTTTCGCAAGGACAATCCTGTTTGTTCTCTCAATTCTCTTAATTTCAGTCCTAGTGTTGACATTTATCGTGTTGACTAATTTTGTCAAAGATAATTCATTTTTTATTCATTGGGTCCCAAATATTTCAATTATTTATCAACAGTTTATTATCAACGGGCGGGTTGGCAAGAAAAGCATGTGTGTGGCTGCGTAGGGACGGTTGCAGGGAAGGGCAGCCACACTCTTGCTTTTGTGTGGTGGCATTTTCCTTTTTTCTTCTTTGTCTTTATGCAGCAAAAAAAATCATTGGCATTGTGTCGTTGTCTTTTTTCTTCGGCTTGCTTGTAACGGCCCGGCGGTATAATTAGTAAACGTTGCTGAGTGACCGGAGGCCGTGGCAGAATCTATCGTTTTCGTCACGATTTTACTAAGGCCGTAGGAAGCGAAGCACGGCGCGGTTTTTGCCGTCATGGTATAAATTTTCTTGGGTGCTGGCGCGTTCGCGGTACAAACTTTCGGGCGACCAGAAATTTGTCACGGTACAGAAATTGGTTCGAAGCCGAGTTGTGCAGCGTCGCGGTACAAAGTTTGGGCGGAGCCAGTAATTTGTCCCGGTGCAGGAACTTTCTGGCAGGCAGATGCGCATATCCGGGTGCTGCGATGTGCCATCTGTCCTGCTTCGGGGCAGAATCCAGCAAAAACCGTGACGAGTTTATTAATTATACCGTCCGTGTTATGTGCTGTTCTTTTAATTAACTTTATTGGCAATTTTCCCACTACTAACATCTAAAATTCCAATAGTTTGCCGTTTACTATTTCGCTGGAATTTAAGAGCACCCTCGGCTTCTGAAACAAAAAAATCACTTTCAGAAGTAAAATATATTTTCCAAGGCCAGTCCTCTTTAATGAATAAATCGTTATCATTCTTTATAACTATAAGCTTTTTGTTGCCAAAAAGGTATTCACCCGTATAAGATGTTGTTATTGAGTCAGGTAAGGAAATAACGTTTTTAATTACAGGTTTATAAAAATCCTTCCATTGATAAACAAATGCAACACTATTAACTATTTCCTGAATTATTGTTCTGTTGTCTGAATTTAACATTACAACTACTCCATTTCCATTATTTAGATCACCCCAATATTCACTCATAAAACCTGTATTTCCACCACTATGTAGGAAGTATGTTGAATTTCCTTTTTTTTCTATAAAAACGCCCAAAGCTGAATAATCAATAAATGGGGTCAAGCGGAGTCTCGTCATTTCAGGTGAAAGCACTTTTGACGATTTCCCCTGATAGGACAACTGTGTCTCAATAATATATTTGCAAAGATCTGTTGGATTAGTCCATAAACCTGCTGCCCCAAGTTCTGGATAAACAAGATATTTACCTTCTACTTCACGACCATCCTTATAGTATCCTGTTGCCAGGTCATTCTTTCTATCTGCAGGTGGTGGTTGAATAATGAAGCTTTCATCCATTTGTAATGGCTTCAAGACGTTTTGAAGCATATATTTTGAATAAGGCATATGAGTGACGTCCATTATAATTAGTTGGGAAATACAAGAGCCTCCGCCTGAATATTGGTATTTAAATCCTGGTTCAAATTCAGAACGGACAGCAGGAGTTTTTGAAGGTTTTTGACCATTTAGGACTTGAATCAATGTTGGTAAAGTATCATTTAGTAGATATCCTGGGAATCCGCTAACAGTTAATCCTCCAGTGTGATTCAAAAGATTCTTTAAAGTAATCTTTTTGCCTTTCGAACTGGAGTCGTAAGGGAATTTCCAAGAAGTCAAATATTGGTTAATGTCAACGTTTAAATCCAGTTTCCCTTCTTGAACCAGTTTTAATGCTCCAATTGCATTAATAGATTTGGTAATTGATGCCGCCTGGAAAAGAGTGTGATCTGTAACTAGCCTTTCTTCATGGATATCTGCCAATCCATATCCTTTAGCCCATTCAATTTTATAATTGTGGATAACAGCAATACTCACTCCGTTGATTTGATGGTATTTCATTCGCTCTTCCAAAGACCATTTTAAAGATGTGTCTGGAGTTTGAACCCAACTCAATAAAGAATTCTCAACCCTTTGAATCCTATCAGCAATTAAAGTGAAGATTGAATCTGATTGACAATGTGCTGGTTGAGAAGAACAGTATAAAAGAAACGATGAATATAATAATAATTTTACTTTCAAAGTTTGTATCATAATTGCGTTTTCTCAAAGACGGATTTTATTTAAGATTGCTGCGTGGTATTCATTTTTTATTATCAACTTATTACATCTTAGGATGATGAAAAAAATGTCAACCATTTTAGGACGAGATATGTCTCGAATCTTGTCTAACGGTCGAATTTTGATCGTTAATTTGCGAATTTAACCTGAAATTTCGGGTGTGATTAATAGCACATAACGTTCGGCGGTAAGTGCCGTGCGGGTTGAAGGTACCTGGCTTTCTGTTATTTCCATAACACTTAAAAAGTCAAAAAATTGTCTTATAAAACAAA
>Ga0302249_1002525_pt1 | contig 10181 bp, 10 predicted proteins | sample AAG_UR_Val_MG_FD_193531 | JGI IMG/M metagenome (GOLD analysis project Ga0302249, IMG submission 193531) | Enriched activated sludge microbial communities from anaerobic digester in WTTP, New Holstein, Wisconsin, United States - AAG_UR_Val | ecosystem: Engineered > Bioreactor > Anaerobic >... | reverse complement strand
TCGCTCGGGCTGGGGGCGGTCTCCCCGGCGGCCATGGCGCGGCCGTAGGCGGCGAGCGCGGCGCGGGCCGCCTCGAGGGAAAGCTCGACGGCCTTCCCGGCGTCTCGCAGCTTCGTGAGCTGGTCGGGGGTGAGCAGCCCAGCCGCCGAGGCGCGGCCGACGGCGATCATCGTCCCCTCGTAGGCCATGCTCGAGACCTGGAGCGCCGTGCCCCACGTCGCCCACGCCTCCGCCGCGGTGGTGCGGGGCTTCGTGTTGCTCGCGCAGCCGACGAGGGGCAGGAGCGCCAGAGCCAGGGCGACGAGGCCGTACCAGGCGCAGCCGCGGGGCTTCACTTGCGCCCCTTGCGTGGCGTGATCCCCATGGTGAGCGGGCCAGCCGCCTCCCAGCGAAAGATCAGGGCGAGAACGCCGAGGATGGAGTTCCAGACGGCGAGCACGGCCGTTGTGATCTCCGCCGTCAGGGCAAGCCAGCCGAGCGCTCCGGCCAGTACGAGGGCGTTCGAGAGCACGATGCCGAGCGCGGTCCAGAACGTGCGGCTCTTCCAGAAGTCCTGCATGGCGACCTCCTTTCGGGTCAGTAGTCCTCCAGCTCCTCGACCACGAGCTCGAGCAGCCGGTCGAACGGGAAGGCCAGCCCCGGGCACTCCGTGGCCCGGAACTGGCGGTGTGGGTGGATGCGGCGGTGCGAGATGCCGTGGCGCTCGCAGAGCCCCGCGAGCAGCCCGGCGCCGAAGAGGAGCACGTCGTCCTCCGGCGCGCGGTGGGTGAAGTCGCCGAGGAAGCAGACCCCGAGAGCGGTGGAGTTCTTGCCCGGGCAGTGGGAGCCGATCATCGACTCCCGCCGGCCGGGCAGGATCGTGGGCACGCCCTCGTCCGCCAGCCCGATCCCGTAGTGGTAGCCGATGTCGCGCCAGCCGCGGCGCTCGACGTGGTCGCGCCGAATCGCCTGCCAGGTCCGCATGGAGCGGCCCTCGGTGGCGCTGTGGTGGATCAGGATCTCGGTCCACTTCCGCGTCATCCCCAGCCCTCCTCTTCCGCCGCCGCCTCCGCCGCGCGGGCGGCGGCCCAGCGGTGGTGGTCGCCACGCTGGAGCGCCTCCGAGGCGCCCAGGAGCGCCGGGAGCTGGAGCTGCATCGCCAGGGCGTTGAGGTAGCTGACCGCCAGGCGCATCTCGTCTCGCCGGATCTCCGCCTCGCGGGGGTGGGTGACGGGGTGCTCGTGCGTCACTCGGAACCGCCCTTCCGGCGCGAGAGCCACTGGCTCAGAAGCGAACCGAGCAGCGCCGCGATCCCCACGCCCACGGCGACCTGCTTCCGGTCGTCCTTCTTGCGCGGGGGCTTCCCCGGCGCGGGGCCAGGAACGGGCCCAGGAGGGCCGATCGGCTCCGGCGCGGGTGGTGGGGCGGGTTCGCCCGGGATCGCCAGCGAGACGCCAGCCAGGCTCACGGACAGGTCGCAGTAGACCGTCCCTCCCGGCAGCGGCATGGAGACCGGCGCGCGACCCTCCCGCTCCGCCCAGGCGGTCGTGCCATCCACCCAGGCGCGGCCGGGGCGGACGTAGTCCGTGTCTTTCGGCTTCCTCCAGCCCGGGTCTCCGCAGAGGAAGCCCGTGCGGCCGTCGTTCCACCAGGCGCAGGCGTCGAGGTGGGCGGTGGAGCTCCCCCGGGCGACCTCAGAGAGCGTCCACACCCCCTCGGAGGTGCGGACGATCCGGAACGGCACAGGCGGAAGCCAGAGCCAGCCGGAGACTTCACGCAGCGCCGCCGGCTCGTTCGCCCGCGCGCGGCGCAGGGTCTCCACCTCCGCGGCCGTGCAGCCGAGCGGGGCGTCCGGGCGAGGTTGTCGAAGAGCGGGTCGGCCATCGGATCCCCCTACGCCACCCGGCAGACGAGCGTCAGCTCCACCCGGGCCGGATCGCCCCCGGTGGGGTTCTCCACGGTGTCGAAGCGCACGAGCTGGCCCTTGCGGAGCTCGCGGACCTCGGCGACGCCGGTGCGGTGGACGAGGGTGGTGGCGTCGTAGGCGATCGCCGGGCGCTGGTCGTCCGTGGCCTTCGAGGTGTAGGCGGTCGTGCCGTCCACGAACCACTCCCCCGCCGTCTGCCCCGCCGAGCCGCCGCCGTTGTCGGAGACCCGGAAGACCACCTCGTCCACGTAGAGCAGATCGTGCTCGACCTGGAGCTCATCCACCGCGCCCGGGCTGCCCGGCGTAGCGCCGGCGAGCCGGAGGCAGACGGTGCGCCCGGCGTAGCGGCGGCGGTCCACGATCGCCGTCACGTCAGTGGCGTCGGTCGTGACCTCCCAGAAGAGGAGCGCCGTGGACTCCGGCGGGGTTTCCGTGAGCGTCACCTCGAACAGCCCGGAGACGAGCTGCCAGATGTAGGAGGTGTCGGAGGCGTCGAGGGTGAGGGTGGTCGGCCCGTAGTGGTAGCGCCAGGTGCCGCCGCCGAGCGCCTGGCCGGCGGAGAGGCTGATCTCGAGACCCGCGATCGCCGTGCAGAGGTAGCGGTCGTGGACCCGCGCGTCGGTGTCGATGTCCGCGGCGTCAATCTCCGAGGCCACGGCGTTGTAGGCCACCAGCACGTAGGCGAGCAGCGGCTCGCCGGCGGGGAGAACCGGCTTCGCGGGCGAGGCGGCCTTCGTGCCCTTGGTCACCGTCACCGAGCCGGCGCCGGCGGTCAGGGCCGCCCAGTACGACTCGCCCGAGGCCAGCGCCGCCGGGGCGACGTCGTTCTGGTCGAGCTCGTGGGCGCTCGCCACCTGGGCGTAGATCGCCCCCTGGTAGAGCCAGGTCCCAGCGGCGACGTGGACCTCGTCGTCCGGCGTGCCGGTGGGGGTGACGGCGAGGCCGGAGATCAGTCCCGCGCGGGTGGCGTCGCCAACCCCCGTGAGCACCCCGCGGTCGAGCATCGTGACCGCCGGGGGCACCGGGGAGGCGTACTCCTCGTAGATCGCCCCTGGCCGGAAGCGCCAGGCCATCTCTGCGGCGCTCGTCGGTGGCCGCCAGCGGACCTCGACGTGGACGGCGCAGTCGCCCGGGATGTCGCCCACCGGCAGCCCCGCGTAGGCGCCGACGGCCTGCCAGTCGGTGGAGGGGACGGACCAGGTCGGATCGGCGGTGTTGGTGTAGCCGACGATCCGCATCCAAGCCCAGAGCTCGTCCTGGGGCGGGAGGCCGGAGCGCAGGAACGTCCCGGCGGTGTCCGGGTCCTCAGTGTCGATCACGAGCCGGACGTTCTTCGCCGGCTGGGGGGAGGCGGCGCCCTTGTCGACCCAGACGTGAAGCTCGATCGGCGCGGTATACGCGCCCGCCTCGAGGTCGGGGATCGCCTCATCGGAGAGGAGCGTCAGATCGTCGTCGAGGTAGAAGTCGATGGTGGGCATCGGTCACTCCATGGGGAAGATGAGGCGAGGGACAGACCACTCCGCGTGCCCGGCCACGGTCACCTGCACATCGGGGTTGGCGGCGGCGGTGGGGTAGGCGTGGCGAGTGAGCTCGTCGGCGTCGAGGCCCGAAAGGATCACGGCCTCTTCCGTGGCTGGCGAGTACCCGGCCGCGATGGAGTAGGCTCCGGTCGGCCACGGCGCCTCGGTGGGCCACCCTGCCGTGAGCGTCAGCGTGGCGGCGTCCTCGTGGTACGAGAGGCCGGCTTCGGCAAAGAGTGCATCGCCGTCCGCCGTGCGGATCCCCACCCCCGGCGGGTAGAGACTGAACGGGCCGCCGTAGGTCCCGGCCGTGCCCGGGCTGGTTCCGGCGAACGGCATCCGAAGCCGGAGGAAGGAGTCGTTCTCCCCGTTGATAGCGTCCCCGGCTGCCACCACAAGGTTCATCGCAGCCGAAGTCACGAACGCCCTCGTATGCCACGACCCCGTGTCGGTGGGCCAGATGAGCGAGTCGAGGAGTCCGGCGGTCAGGTGGACAACCTCGTGATCTGACCCCACCTGGGTGACGTCGGTCAGGTCGCACCGGGCGCGGATCAGGCGGAACCAGGTGGCGCGCGAGCCCGCCGTGCCGTGCTGCACCGGGTCGCGCTCGATCCACCAGAGGTATCCCCCGTGGTAGCAGGCGCCGTCGAGGAGGTAGGTGTCGGGCACCGCGTAGGTGTAGGTGGCGTCCCCCTCCACGTCCCAGACGTTGAGGTTCTGCATGTCCGAGGGCCAGACGAGCGCGCCGACGCCGACCTTCTCCCCGGCGTCGGCGAGGATGCAGGTCGCCCGGCTGTCGAGCGTGTCGCCGGTGGCGATCTCCCCGCGGTCCGACACCCAGGATCCGTCGGCCGCGTAGAGCGTCGCGCCGAAGCCGGTCGCGGAGTAGTGGAAGCCGAAGTAGACCGGCGTCGCCGGGGCGAGGGCGATGCCGTAGGCGTTCGGCTTGCGCTTGCGCAGCAGGGTCTCGGTCACGGTCACCCCACGTCGTAGGCCAGCGCCGCGGCGGGAAAGAGCTCCGCGGCGGCGGCCACGTTGATCGTCAGCGTGTAGGTCTCGTCGTCCACGAAGGTGCGGTAGAGGATCGTCACGTCCTCGTTCACCGTGCCGTCAGGACTGAGAAACTGGAAGACCGTCGAGGGCGTGAAGCCGCGCCCGGTGACGGTGACCACGAGGTTCACGGCGCCCGGGGCGAAGACGGCCGGGTCGATCGACTCCACCCAGAGCGTGTCGCCGCTGCCGCGCGAGGTGGCCCCGGCGACCCCGGAGGTGCCGCGGCGGTTCATGATCGCGGGCAGGCTCACCACGATCTCGCCGCCGTAGCCACTCGCCCCGCCGCGGCCCACGCACTCGGCGTCGAGGCGTTGGGTCTTCGCCGTGCCGTCCGTGTTGCGCCCCACCACCTTCGCCGGGCGGACGTCGGCTTCCTTGTCGCGCCGGTCGTCGAGCACCGAGCGGAGCGCGCGGACCACCTCCTGGCTCTGGCTCACAGCGGCACCTCCACCCGGTAGGTGGCCGAGGCCTCGCCGGTGCGCGGCTCACGGCGCGCGCGGACCTCGGTCACCATCCCCCGCGCGGCGAGGCCGTGCTCCGGGTGGCGGACGAAGACTGTCTGCCCCACCTCGGCGATCGCCTCGGCGCGGTCGGCGGTGACCTTCCAGCAGAGCTCGCGCGCCTTCTCGGCGGCGAGCAGGTCCTGGGCCTCCTCGAGGGTCTGGACGTAGTCGTTCTGGAGGATCCGGCGGCGGAAGCCAAACCAGGCCTCCAGCGTGGCGTCGTCCGAGGCGACCTCGATCGGCGCCTGCCGCAGCTCGGTCCACGCCGAGGCGCGGTAGCCGGGGCTCGGCACCCGGCCGGTGAGCACCCGCGCCTGGCGCCCGCCCTCGCTCGACCAGGTGACCTCCTCGTACTGGTCCTCGGAGATCACGTTGAACTGGACGAGCTTGTAGAAGATCGTGCGCCAGTTCTCGACTAGGTCGGAGGACTTGAAATCGCCCCAGTCGTATTGCCCGGCCGGAGAGGGGCTCACCTTGTACCCGCGCACCTGCTCGATCTGGCCCTCCAGCGTGCCGTCGGCGGCGATCAGATTCGTCGTCGTCTTGGAGCGGTAGCGGGTCCAGTTGGCGACGAGGTCGATCTGGGCTCGGCCCGAGTAGCGAATGTGGGCGGTGCTGTAGCCGTCGAAGGCGGCCGTGCCCCGGGCGTAGTAGCCCCAGGTGTCTTCGGTCTCCCGGAAGACCGCCCCGGTGGCCGCGTCGAACTCCCGCGACACGATCACCTGGTCGGCGTCGCCGTAGACCTCCTGGTCCCCGAAGTAGCTCTCCCCGTCACCCCAGACGTACACACCGACGGTGCTCGGCGCCGGCCAGTAGGTAGGCGACGAAGCGCCCTCCAGCCGGCTGTACCAGCGCTTCACCGTCACGGTGCTCTGGGTGTTCTCCCGGTCGGAGTTCCAGACCCAGTCCTGGGTCCGCCGCCCGACGCCGATGAACTTCTCCTCGCTCCAGAGGACGAACTCCCCCTCCTCGTCGATGTAGACCTGGAGCGGGTCGTAGGTCCCGGCGCCCGTGTTGGAGATGTACTGCGCCGCGCGGGGGTTGTACCAGCCCCACTCGTAGGTCACCTGGCGCACCGGGCGGCCGCCGCGCTCGGTCTTCTCGTCGCGGATCTCCGTCACCAGCCGCAGGCTCGACGGGTAGGAGGTCACCCCGAGGTCGGTGATCGAGCCGTTCGTCTCTTGGCGCGAGACTGCCCGCTTCGGGGCGTAGATGTCGTAGACCTTGGTGACCGTGGTGGTGGTCACCTGCCCGAGCTCGTCCACGGTCACGGCCCCGAGGCCGCGGATCACCCACCGGCTCGGGACGTCGCGGGGGGGCTCGATCTGCACCTGCTCGAAGCGGGAGATCCCCCAGGCGTCGTCCGCCGGGATCGGCGCCGCGAGCAGCTCGGGGCGCCAGACGACCAGGCCCGAGCCGTCCCGCTCGACGCGCATCTTCCACCCCTCCGGGGCGATCCACTCCCGCAGAAACTCGAAGAGCTTCTTCGAGTCGGTGAACAGCCCCTTCTGCCAGACCGCGCCGTCGGGGCAGTCCACGGCCGTCAGCCCGGCGTCGAGGCAGACCTCGCGGACGATCTCTCCCCGGGTCAGTCCGGCGAACGGCTCCACCTCGTGGCAGAGGTCGTAGCCGCCGTACCGGGCGGTGATCGCGTCCTGGCACTCCACCCGGACCGCTGGGCCGCCCTCGGTCTGCTGACAGGTTCTGACATAGCCTCCGAACCGCTGCTCGGAGCGCACCTCGCCGGGCGCGCCGGTGTCCCACCAGATCTCCACGGGCGTCAGCGTCCATACCCGCTCGGTGGCGAGCGCGCACCAGGCGGGGCCGATGAGTCCGAACGAGGCGCGAACGACGGGCGAGTCGAGCGTTTCGGTGATCTCGACCGGTCCCGCCAGGTCGGCCGGGTCCACCCAGGCTCCGTCGAGCTTCACCCGCACCCCGGCGTGGATGCACGCCCCCTCGTAGGCGTGCCAGCGGCCGTGCGCCACGGTGCCCGCGAAGGTGCGGACGGGGAAGGCAGCGTTCTCCACCACCCCGGCGAGGCTCCCCCAGCCGCCGGCCTCGGAGGCGACGGCGCCCGAGAGGCGGCCGGAGAAGGCGAGCGGCACCGGTCAGGCCTCCACCAGCACCAGGTCGCGCGGCTCGCGCAGCACCGACGCGAGCCGCTTCTCGCTCTCCGGCGACTCGACCACGGAGTAGAGCGGCACGAGGCGGACGTGAAGCACCTCGGCGGCCGCGGGCGCGGTGGCGACCTTCACCTGCGGCTCGTCGGTGGCGAACCAGGCCTCCCCCGCCCCGGGCGTACCCGCGGCGAGCTCGGCGGCGGTCTTGGCGACGTAGGTCAGGTCCGTGCCGTCGATCCCCACCTTCGCCACCGGCTGGTAGCGGCTCGCGGGCTGGCCGTTGGGTGGCGTGAGGGAGTGGATCGCCGGCTGCCAGGGCAGCGTGAAGGTGGTGCGGGAACCGTTGCCCTGCCAGGCCAGGTGCTCGAAGCGCCAGAGGCAGAGCGTGTGCGGCCCGGACTCGGCGAGGATCTCCTCGACCAGGTCGTAGATGTCGCGCAGGTGGGCCCAGCGCACGGTGAAGGTCCGTTTCTTCGTGCGGATTGGGAGCGCCTCGCCCAGGTAGGCGAGCTGCTCACGGGCGGAGCCGTCGGCCGCGGTGCGGACGGTCTTGAGCTCCCGGAAGCGCACCTGCACCTCGGAGGCGGAAGCCCCGGTCAGGTTGCGCCCAGCGAGCGTGGGCGGGGCGTTGAGGCCGGTGGGGGATGCCATCAGATGTCACCTCGCGCGAGGGCGTCGAGCAGGGAGTCCAGCAGGGCGTCGAGGTCGGTCCCCTCAAACTGGCCGCGGAGGGCGTTGATCACCTCCACGAGCCGCTCGAGCGTTACCTTCCCCTCGCGGTACTTGTCGAAGATCTCGCCCAGCCGGCCGGCGAGCGTGCCCGCGTTCTCGGTCAGGTAGTCCATGACCTCGCCGAGATCCACGTTGCCCTTCTGGAGCCCCTTGATGAACTCGTTGATCCGCTCCTGGTACTCACGGAGGTCCATCCCTTCGAGGGTCTCGCGGATCGTCTTGGCCCCCTCCTCGGTCTGCACCACCACCGAGCCGAACTTGTTGATGAAGTCCTCCAGGTCGAGCGCCCCGATCCGCACCGCCTCGAGCTGAAGCTGGAGCTCCTGCGCCCAGACGTTGCCGGACTCGGCGAAGCGGTCGATCTGCTCGGAGAGGTCGTCGAGCTGGGTGGCGGCGCGGGGGGCGACCTCCTCGATCTGCCGCAGCGCGGTGGCTGCCTTCCCGGCGGCCTCGGTGGCGCGATCGGCCTGGATCGAGACTTCACTCAGGGCCGCGGACATCCTCTTGAGCCCCTCGGTCGCCACGGCGAAGGTTCTACGTGCCACCTTCCACCCCCTCAACCTGGTCGAGCGCAGCCGCCGCCGCCTGCGCCGCCTCGGCCACCGCCTGGAGCTGCGCGACCAGCCCGGCGAGGCTGACGCCCGAGAGACCCTCGGCGGCGGCCTTGATCTGGCCCATGGCCTGCGCGGCCGCCTCGCTCGGCGCCTGGATGGTGGTGAGCACGTCGGCGATCGAAGCCGCCGAGGTGGAGGCGGAGGACATCGCCTCGGCGAGGCCGCTCGCAGCCTCGCCCGCGACGCGCATCCCCTCGCCAGCCTCCTGCCCGGCGTCGGCGGCCTTCAGGATCTCCTCGGCGCCGGAGCCGGCCTCCTGCGAGCCCTGGGCGATCTGCCCCCCGGCGGTGCCCACGGCGTCGCCGGCGTCGCCGGCGGCCTGCTTGAGCTCGCGCCACTTCGCGAGCACCTCTTCCATCTCCGGGGTGGTCGCGCCGGCGGCGGCGCCGGCCTCGCCGAGCGCCGAGCCGGCCTCGGTGAGAGCCCCGGAGGCCACCCCGGCGGCTTCGGAGATCCGGTAGACGGCCATCCCGGCCGCGTCCACCTCGCGCGTGACCTCCAGCGCCGAGCCGGCCATGTCGGTGGCGGCGCCGGCGAACATGGCGCCCTTATCTACCGTGCGCTCGATCGCGGCGAGGAAGACCCCGGTGGCATCCGCGGCGGCTTCGATCGCCGGGGGAATCTGCTCCCCGGCGGCGCGATAGTCGTCCACGAGTTGCTGGATGAGGTCGTGGGCCGTCAGGAGCTGCTCGCCGGTGAGGGCCGAGAAGTCGATCTTCTGGAGCGCGAGCTCCCATGCCGCGGCCATCTCGGAGAGCGACTGGCCCACCGGCTGGATCTGCCGGACGATCTCCTCGGCGGCGCGGGCGAGCGCCTCCCTTTGGGCGTCGGCCGCCTTGACGACCCGCCCGCTCGCCTTCTCCACCGCCTCCGCCTGCGCGGCGGCGGCGGCCTGGATCTTCTGCAGGCTCGCCGGGACGGCAAGGCCGAGCAGCTCGTACTTCCGGATCACGTCGTCGAGCTGCCGCCCGAGGGCCTGGGCGATGTCGGCGTCGGACATCCCGGCGTGTGCCTTCTTCAGTTGCTCGGCGAAGAAGACGAGCTGCTTGGCGGTACGGTCGAGCGCCTTTTCGGAGAGGCCGGTCTTCTCGATCCACGACTGGAAGGATTTTTCGAGCGCGGAGAGCTCGTCCTTGACCTTCCGCTGCTCGGCGATCAGGTTCTCGTACGCCGCCTCGATCTCTTCGACCGACATCCTGAGCGTGTCGAAGCCGTTCTTCTGGAGGATGTTGACGACGTTCTTGAGGCGCTCGACCTCCTCGGCGACGAAGTTCGCGCGGTTGCCGAGGCCGAGCATCCCCGCGTTGGTCTCCTGGAGAACCCGGTCGAACTGACCATCGGTGAGCCAGTTGAAACCCTCGCGGATCTTCGTGCCGACGGCGTAGCCAACCTCCCACGCCGCCCACATCCCGGCCACCGCCTTGGTGACCTGCGCGATGGCTCGCAGCTTCGAGTTGAGGGCCTGGCTCAGCTCGCCGATGCGGCCGGTGAAGGTGGCGCTCTTCTGCGCCGCCTCCTCGGTCGCCTTCCCGAGCCCTTCCGTCTCCTTCCCCGCGCGGGCGGAGGCGTCGCCGAGGCTCCCGAGGGAGGGAGCCGCGCCGTCGGCGGTCGCCTTGACGCGCTCGATCTCGTCTGCGGTGCGCGCGAAGGCGGTCTCGTCGCCGGTCCGTTGGACCTCCAGCGTCGCCTTGACCTGCCGCTCGTCGGCCACGGTGCTCTCCGTCGGGTGG
>Ga0302249_1002514_pt1 | contig 10216 bp, 11 predicted proteins | sample AAG_UR_Val_MG_FD_193531 | JGI IMG/M metagenome (GOLD analysis project Ga0302249, IMG submission 193531) | Enriched activated sludge microbial communities from anaerobic digester in WTTP, New Holstein, Wisconsin, United States - AAG_UR_Val | ecosystem: Engineered > Bioreactor > Anaerobic >... | reverse complement strand
AAGAGTATTGACGCAAGAGTAATAATAAGGAGTGCGTCATGAAATCAACTATAGCCATCGTCCGAGGGGAAGAAAAGGAACATGCCATGCTCACGGCGGAAATCGCCACGGCCGCCTTCGGTGTCACCCCCGACGAACATAAAGATTGGAGAGGAAATGAAGGCACCTATAACGATGACCTTACAGCAGTTCGCATCGGGAATGGAATCCATCCCGGTGACGACATCTTGGTATCTAACCGACATCAGTGAAGCAAAGGGGAAGCAGGAACTCTATCAAAAACAGTCGCCGCAAAGATTGAAAACCCTCAAAGAACACGCCTTGATCGAAAGTGCGGTTTCCTCAAACCGTATCGAGGGCGTGGAAGTAGATCGACAGCGTATAGGCACCATTATCTTTGGCAAATCAATCCTCCATGATCGATCCGAGGAAGAGATCCGGGGTTATCGGGAAGCGCTCAACCTCATTCATGACCAGGGTAAAAGACTGCCGATCACGGAAAACACCTGCCTGCTTTTGCATCGATTGATCCGTGGCGATATCTGGGATGCCGGATGTTACAAGGAGAAGGATTCCCACATCATCGAAAAAAAGGTGGACGGGACATCGGATATCAGGTTCCGTACCGTTGCGGCCGTCGAGACATTACGCTTTATGGAAAACCTGATTGATTGTTGGCATGAATCGGTAAAGGAAGCAAAAGTTCCCCCACCGATATTGATGGCGGCATTCAATCTGGATTTTCTCTGCATCCATCCCTTTCGAGATGGTAACGGTAGAGTATCCAGGCTATTGATGCTTTTGCAATGCTACCACCAAGGAATCGAAGTCGGCAGATATATCAGCCTGGAACGTTTGATCGAACAAAACAAGGAAAGATATTATGAAACCTTGAAAGCGAGTTCCCAGGGCTGGCATGAAGGCAGGCACAATCCCTGGCATTATATCAATTTCACCTGTTTCATCATCAAGAGCGCCTATAAGGAATTTGAGGACCGGCTGGGCCGCCTGCCCCAACCGCGGGGTGAAAAAACGGTCCTTGTCTTGAAGGCCATCGAAAAATTTCCTGGCAAATTCAGCGTCAGCGATCTTCAAGATACATGCCCCGGCGTGGGAATCGACATGATCCGCAAGGTTCTAAAAGATCTTCAGACACAAGGGGTTGTCGGTTGTCTGGGCCGGGGCAGAGATGCCAAATGGCACAAGATCTCCGGTCCATCAATTAGGTAATAACCTTTAATATAGGTAATAAATTAGGTAATGGAAAATCACGGCACCGATTATGTTACCCTTAGAAAGCAATACCGATTAAAGATCTGGTCAAATACCAAATAGGAATGGAGATAAATCCTTATGCATGACGAACTTTATTTCTCCCATTCCGCTGAGGAATAAATAAGATAGGGATATGGATACATCTGATTATTCGTGTATCAATATAAAAAATGGCATTACGAGTTCCGATACATTTTGATGCTATAGGAATCGATGGAGTGAATAATTGCGTATCATAAAAAAGAAAGGAGGTGAACCTATGGGTATTTACGAAATAGTGATGGAGATTGCCGGCGCCACGGCCATGTGGACCCGGCCTGACACGGGCGATTGTCCCGTAAGCTATCCGGCGCCGACTTATTCGGCAGTGAAAGGAATTTTCGAGTCCATTCTTTGGGGTCCGGCGATAATGATTTTTCCAACCAGAGTCGAGATTTGCGCTCCTGTCCAATACCACAACTATCAGACAAACTATGGAGGACCGCTTAGAAAAGCCCGTGTAATCGAAGGTGGAGGAGGATTTCAGCTTTTGGCGACTGTACTCATTGATGTCTGTTATCGCCTTTATGCAGAGGTACTGCCTGTTCCCAGGGAACAAAAAGGCCGTTTGCCTTATACAGCCCATCAGTGGGATAGAAAAACCACATCACCGGGACACGCCTATCAAGAAATTTTCTATCGCCGTCTTAAAAAAGGCAAATGCTTTACCACGCCCTTTCTGGGCTGGAAGGAATTTGGACCGAATTATTTCGGTATGTTCCGTGAAGATACAAAGATCCAACGAGACCTTGACATGGTTATCCCCTCAATGTTGCGGGAAGTCTTTTCAGAAGGTTATGCATCAACATGTGCGTTCACGTACGACCAAAACGTCAAAATTGAAGCTGGCACATTGACTTATCCAAGGAAGGAGGGGCAAGTATGCTGAATGAACTTTATCATTTGTCCGAAGTATTGGGCGGTGAAGGAATCTCACTGCCTGTTTGGCATAAAGATTTCAAACCTTTGCCAAACGCTTCGGGCAAGAAACCATGCTACCGGATCATGATCGGGGCAAATGGTTCAATCTCAGATATAGTCCCCATGCAGGGGGATCTTGTGTCATGCTTGCGGAAATGGGAACCAAGCAATGGTCATTCCTTTCCCGGTTTCAATATCCAGCCGCTTTACCGTATTGCGGACGTGGATCGTAAGAAAGCACTAAAAAAATGGAGAAAAGACAACAAGTCCGTTGACAGAGAGGTTGTCAAGGAATGGTGCGCGGACGTGGAGGTAATGAACTGGGATGAAAAATTCAACACGAAAATGATTAAATGTCTCCAAACGATACCACGCGAATTAAACGTTCACTGCTCTGCCATATCCAACGATTTTGATGCCATCAATAATCTTTGTGATCGCATTAGGGCATGGGGCGACGATTGTTCGAATAAATTTTTCCAATGCCTGGAAACATATATCGCTGGCGTGATCGAAAAAGGCGAAGCTGTCTCGTCATTGCTTCCAATTTTGTTTCATGAAGCTTCTCTCAAAAAGAAACGTGAAGATGATAGAGGTTCTCTTTCCATTTTTCTGGATGTGCCGGATTGGAAAGAATATCCGGTAGCTCATGCAAAAACAATTCAATGCATTAACGAATGCCTTTTAAAATCACCAGATAGTGAAGACACAGCGGGTAAACGTAGCGACGAAGATGCCTTTGGTCATGACAGTGACGGCAATCAAGAAAAGCTTCCCGAAGTAAAACTGCCCTTTATTGGTGCTGTGAAGCTGCGGGCAATGACTAGCGAATCCCCTTGCCAGTATCGCTACGGAACCATTGACGCAAGATCTTTTCGCGTGGGCGCCGAGAGCCGTAAACGAATGAAAGGCGCTCTGGAATGGCTTAGCGCACCCCAAAGGGAAGGAGAAACATGGGGAAGGGCAGATATAAAAGAGTTGCTCTTTGCTTATCCTACAACTTTGCCCAAATCGCCACTAAAGCTGGCGGCATGCTTAGGTACACAGGCGGCTGATGACAAGGAAGCTCGTTTCGAGAATTATGCCAGAGACGTTATTACCTGCCTTGGAGGTACGGCGCCGTTACTCAAGGAAATTGAAATTCGCATTTTTTCTCTTCGGAAGATGGACAAGGCGCGTACAAAAGTCGTGTTTCATCGCCATTATTCAGCACAGCGGTTGGCGGATGCGGCGAATGATTGGCAGATGGGTTGCGGCAACATTCCAGATATTAGACTATTGTCATGGGGAAATGAGAAAGGTAAATTTTTACCTTGTGTTCCTATTGTACCATTCCCGCTGCAAATTGCCGAATGCCTAAATCTCGTTTGGAAAATGGAGGGCTCTGCCAAACAGGTAAAGAAAAAAGTAAGACCTGATGATTCAGAACCTTATCAATTCCAGGCAGTGCCTAAAACAGCAGGCATTGAATTATTGCTCGATGCATCGGCGCCAAAACGTCTGGTTCCACATTTACTCAGCATTGTATTGAGCAACGGCATAGGATTATTCCTATCTCTGGGCAACAGCCTTCATCGTGGTGATATTATCAGCCTTGAGGGCGTTTACAAACATAAACAATTGATGCCGGCGATTCTGGGGCTTTTGCTCTGGATGATCGACATCAGGAAGGAGCGTTATATGAATGACTCACCTTATCTTGTCGGAAAATTGCTGAAACTTGCCGATGAGCTGCATGCCCTGTACTGCAAAGAGGTGCGAAACGACAATCTGCCACCGCAATTGATTGGAAATGCCTTGATGGTTGCAGCTCTTGACAGTCCTGTTCAGGCCCTTGCACAGATGGCGTTGCGAATTGCCCCTTATCTGGGATGGGCGCGAACAAACTCAACTCCATCAGCAGGATTGTCCCGTTATTTTCTTAAGGAACTCGGACTTGTCGAAGAAAAGCTGCGTGATGCACCTCTACCCACACGCCTTGACGATGCGGCAAGGGCGCAATTGCTTCTCGGATATATTTCCGGAAGACAGTCAAATGATTGAACCGGCAATAAACAATGAAAGGAGACCCTCATGGAAGACAAAATAAAGCGTGCTACCGGACTATTGGTTATTGAAGTGGTCAATTCAAATCCCAACGGCGATCCGGATCGCGAGAGCGACCCGCGACAGCGGCCCAATGGCCTCGGTGAAATCTCCCCCGTTTCCTTCAAGAGGAAAATTCGTGATCTGGTTGAAGATGCGAAGGGTATCGTCTTTACTGCCATAGCTGAAAAACTGGAATTGAATGGAGAACATTTCAAAATTCTTGAATCAAGGGGCCGCAACAGAAAGACAATTATGGATGAAATGGGCGACATGAAGAACTTTATGGATGAGGTTTTTTTAAACAGTAAATTTGTAAGAAAATATTGGGATGCCCGGATTTTTGGCAATACTTTCCTTGAAGGTGAGATGGACAAAGGCACAATCAAAACCGGCGTTGTTCAGTTTGTCCTAGGACTCTCCGTAGCGCCCGTTCTCATTCAACGCCATACAAACACCAATAAAGCCGGCGTTGAGGAAGGCAAGTCCCAAGGCATGGCCCCGTTGGCATACCGCGTTGTCGAACATGGCGTTTACTTCATGCCCTTCTATGTAAATCCAAGCCATGCCCGCAAAACAGGTTGCACGCAGAAGGACTTGGATTTACTGAAAGCCCTTATCCCTTATGCTTACGATCATACCCGGTCAGCCATCCGTCCGGATGTGCGCATCCGGCATGCCTGGTACATGGAGCATAAAGATGCCCTTGGCAGTTGTGCTGATTGGAAATTGATTGATGCTTTGACGCCGAAGCGTAGCGGCAACGATCCCAAACAACCATCTACAACCTGGGCTGATTATGATGTCCCTGCCAAATTGCCCGATGGTTTGAAGGATAAAGTCTCTTTCGTTGATTTAATGGAGCAGGTCTGATGCCCTTTGCACACAGTGCCGATCTGAAACGCGGCATCCCTCCCCAAGACTACGCCGCCCACATAGGCAACGTGGTCAAAAGGGCAATTCACGCCGCAAATGAGGCGGGAAGATATTCATTTCTATGTGGTAAACTGCTGAGGGAAATCGTTCCACTTGCCGCGGAGTATCACGATTTGGGAAAGCTGGATGAAGCGAATCAGGATGTTCTTTCCGGAAAGCGCAAGGCGAGAAGCCTACTGTTGATTTTCACATTAAATGGACGGGTATTGTCTGATTAAATGGGACGGATTTCAGTTTTGTTAGATTATATGGACGGGAAGCCCGAGGAGGGCCTCCCTTGTTTGCATATTTTAAATATCCGTTATTATGTTTTGTAGTTAGAAGATTTCCGTTGCAGCTAGGCGGACATGGTTGGCGGAGACGGAAGATGTTTGTTCATGAGCGGCGGCGATGAGGGCGCCTCTGGCGAGGTGGTTTGCTTTTCGGAACAGGCCGCCGGATCCCTGGTGGATGGCGGTGATGGCGGTTTCGTCGAAGAGAGGTGTTTTGACGCCGGCGATGTTCAGGTGGTGATTCAAGTAAGCTTCCATTCCCTGGCGATTGACGCTTACGAGATGAGCTTTGGCTACTACTCGAGAGGCAAGGGGCATTGATGATCTATAGGAGAGTTTATCGACGAGATTGAGTTGTCCTGCCATGATCAGGGGCAGCCATGGTTTTGAGTCCTGTTCGAACTGACAGAGGGTATGGATTTCGGCCAGGACATCCATACGCAGCAGGGATGCTTCGTCGATCACCAAGACGGCGTGGATTTTTTTATTGCCGACTATTTCCGTGATTTCTCTACGGATGCGTTTGAGCAGGACGGCCTTGGAGAAGCTGGCGGTATCGGTGCCCATTTCTCCCAGGATTTGTCTGTACAACTCGATGATGGAGCCGGAGGTGGCGACGACATGAAAGACGCAATAGGCGGAGGGGTGCAGATGCCCGGCGGCGTATCTCAGGGCGGTGGATTTGCCGCTGCCGATTTCCCCGGTTACCAGGGCCACGGCTCCCAAACGGACGGCATAGTCGAAACGATTTTTGACATCTTTCAGATCAGTGGTTTCCAGGATTTCCTTGAGGCTTATCTCTGAGCCGAAGGGTTCTTTTGTAAGGCCGTAGAAGGCGCGATAGGAGTCATTCATGATTGACCTCCCGGTTGTTGGACCACAGCATCCCGCCGCGATAGTTGTTTTGAGTCTCCGGTGTTTCCACGATTGTTTTGCCGTCCCGGCGCTTGACCCGGCAATTGACGTGGATATCCACCGGGACAAGATGCCCGTATGATTGTTTGCTGAAGCGGACCTCGACCCGTTCCGGATCATTTTCATGGTACAGGACTTCGACGCGTTTGCCGATTAATGCCACGGGAGCTTCATAGAGCTTTCCATTGATGGTCAGGGTCCGATCTTTGGCCACAGTGCGCCTGGCTACGGTGCGGAAGTGGTCGCGAAGGTCAGCCTGCGCTGTTCGCAGGCAGGCCATGTTGGCGGTAAAACGCTCAAAAGGGCTCTGCCCGGTGGAGCTGTGTTTCCGGATATGATAGACGTCCCTCAGCCACGCATCAAAAGCCTCATTCAGATCGCGGAGGGTTTTGCCCCGGAACCCGACCAGAAACTCCTCCCGCACCCCTCTAAAAAATCTTTCAATTTTCCCGCGACCTTGTGGCTTGTAAGGGCGGGAATGGATCAGGGCAATGCCCAGAGACGCCGTAATATGCTCCAGATGGAGGGATCGGAAGGCGGGGCCGTTGTCCAGGTATAGCTTCCTGGGCAGTCCACGCTTCAAAAGCGCTTGCTCCAAAGCATTTACATAGGAATGGATATTCTCGGAAAGATAAAACTCCCCATGGGTGATCAGACGGGAATGATCATCGAGCAGGGCAATCAGATAACTTTTTTTCGTCTTGTCTCCCACTGAAACCATGGGACCATGCATCACGTCGGACTGCCAGATGTCATTGGGCAGTTCCGCTTCAAACTTACGACGATCCTCCGTTTGATGTTCTTTGACCTTCATGAGGCCATGCCAATTCAATAAACGGTAAACCCCGGAAAGATTCAGCGTTGTCCCGGGGGTAATCAGCTTACGTTCAATCATCTTGCCTATGAGCAAGGGTACCGTCGTTTTCGGCATCTCCCGGCGCAAGTTGACCAGAGCCAGGGTTGTTTCCTCATCCATGGTACGACTCTTTCCCCGGTCGGAACGGTCAGCGGGATACAATGATTCAATCTTCCCATCACTATCCTTGTATAACCGCACCCAGTTCAAGATCGTACTGCGACCGATCCGGCTCCTCCCTGAAAAGGGGATGTCCCATTTCCGGGCGCACTTCCCCCTGAGCAACTCCTCTTGAGTCTCCTGATTGACCCCGTTCCCGTCGATCAGGTCGTGAATCACCCCGAACCGAAACACCGCCACCCGCTTTTTCTGCTCTTCCGTCACAAAAAAGCCTCCTTTCCTTTTTTCCAGAGGCCTTTATAACAACCCAACGAGCCCGGCGATGACACTCTTCGGTAGGGTGTATCAAAACCACCCCTTCTTTCAGGTTATATGAAACGACTCACGGGAATCTGACCCAGCGCCATAAGACGATCGAATGCGCAAAGAAGGCCGCCTCGCCAGCGGTTGTCTAAATATGCCGCCACACGCTTCACCAATGCCCGCAACCAGTGCCTTTGGCGATTGCGCGTCATCCCCGGCGGCCATCGCCCGCTCAATAACCTAAACGACAACCGAGAACGAATGTCTTCAATAGAAGCCTGAAATCGACGAAAATATCCACAGGGACGAACACGAATCACACAACGGCAATGAGGACAACGCCATCTCCGCAAATATACAAAACCAGAAAAACCATCAAAATACGCAGAAACAAAACCGTGACCCCATACATGACTCGCCCGGCAATTAGGACATCGCTCCGGCTTGGGCCAAACATAATCCTTTCCCTTTTCAAAAATCTCCTTGACCGCGCAGCAAACGTTGATTACCATCTGGCCACCTCATATGTGATTCCTATGTTTCCCTATGAGAAAGGGCGGTGCCTCTTCGAAAAGTTCACCGCCCTCCCAATAATAAAAAAACCTCTCCAAAGAGAGGTCCATATATTCTGACATTCCAACTCTACTTGTCAATCCATTCCGAAATTATCACCCCTATCCTTGCTCATATATTGTAGAAGCCTACATACGGCAACCTGGGGTGGATTTCCGAGCATCAGGAAGATATTGAGAGGCGTCTTTTTTCGTTTCGTGGTCCTGTCGCTTCCCGGGATTTTTTTCTGTACGATGTGACGAGCAGTTATCTTGAGGGGGAGGATAATTATTTCAGTGCATACGGTTACAATCGTGACGGGAAGAAGGGCAAGAAGCAGATAGTGATTGGCCTTTTGTGCGATGGGAATGGCGATCCCGTTTCGGTGGAGGTCTTTCCCGGCAATACCCAGGACATGAAGACTTTTTCTTCTCAGATCCAGAAGGTAAGGGAGCGTTTCAGTTGCGAGCGAGTGATCTTAGTGGGGGATCGGGGGATGATAAAGACTCCCCAGATCAAGGAGCTTCCCGAGGGGTTCCATTATATTACCGCCATCACCAAGGCCCAAATCGATGTCTTGATCAAGCAGGATGTCATTCAGATGGACTTGTTTGATGCAGAGCTCTGCGAGGTGGAAGACAACGAAGAAGGCGTCCGTTACATTTTGAAGCGCAATCCTGTCCGCGCCAAGGAAATCGAGAACAATCGTCTTGCCAAAAGACAGCGTCTGGAAGCGGCAATCTGCAAGAAAAAGAATACCTTGCCGCCCATGCGCGAGCCAGGGTTTCTGTTGCCGTAGATGACATTGCCGCCATGATCAAGAATCTCAAAATCGATTCCTGGCTGAAGGTTCAATCCGACCAGAGGATGCTTTCGCTGTCCATCGACAAGGATGCTTTGGAGGAGAACTCATGTCTGGACGGCTGTTATGCCATCAAGACCGACCTCCCGAAATCGGCGGCGAGCAAGGAAGTCGTTCATGGCCGCTACAAAGATCTGGCGATGGTAGAGCTTGCCTTCCGGACCTGTAAACAGAACTACCTGGAGGTTCGCCCCGTCTATGTCAGAAAGGAAGAAACGACCCGCGGCCACGTCCTGGTCGTTATGTTGGCCTACATGATTGTCAAGCAACTGCGATCCGCTTGGACTGATCTCGACCTCACGCCCGAAGAAGGCGTGAAAAAGCTTGCCTCTCTTACATGTACAAAAATGGAGATCAAGAACATGGCCTGTTGTTGGAAAATACCACGGCCCAGAAAAGAACTTAAAGAATTGCTCGACGCCCTGGGTATAATCATGCCGATGGCTTTGCCCCACAGAGATATAAATGTAGACACAAGAAAAAACTCCCTGCACATAGATAATAATAACAAATCAAATAGTTACATGATAAGTATCTTTGTTCTGGCCTGGAACATCCGCTTCAAAGTCTTTATGTTGAGCCAGCCACCAGTGGCCCTTATCGGCGAGGCGATTTGTTTGCGGGCGGGTGTCCGGTTTGTCGGGGAGCGTCATTTCGATCAGGTGTCGTCAAGGGCTGGCTTGAGATATCACTGACGGAACGATTTGTGGCGGGAAAAGCCAAGGCGAATTGGAAGGCCTCCCGGCCCATCTCGCCTAGGCTCGCCGCAAACAGTGCGCCGGCTTGAGGGGAAATTAGGGGTAAGGGCGGTTGCCGCATCCAGGATCATCCGCAACATGAAGGCTATAAAGGGCGCGGAGTCAGTCAGGCGGCAGTGAAAAGTGTCTTTGTACATTATGCCTCAATGCCGGACCAAAACAGAGGCAAGGTGTCGCCACCTTGCCTCTGTTGTCAAAGGGTTTCTATATCGCGGATCAATCGGTAACTTTGGATATGGCTTTCGGTCTGAACTCGAGATCCATGTACCCGTATTTGTGATCCTTGAGAATCTCGGGCGTCGGGAAGCGACGATCCGGGGCG
>Ga0302249_1002450_pt1 | contig 10413 bp, 7 predicted proteins | sample AAG_UR_Val_MG_FD_193531 | JGI IMG/M metagenome (GOLD analysis project Ga0302249, IMG submission 193531) | Enriched activated sludge microbial communities from anaerobic digester in WTTP, New Holstein, Wisconsin, United States - AAG_UR_Val | ecosystem: Engineered > Bioreactor > Anaerobic >... | reverse complement strand
ACTCTTGCAACCAAATCTTTGTTTTCACGGCCAATTTCTTTTATCCTTGCCCACACCTTGTTGCACGGACTGTCAACAAGGCCGATGGACAATCTTATGGCCATGTCCAGTTTTTTTCTGTCCTGTTTGTTCAAAGGGTCAAGATCGGTCTCCACAAAAAGATGGTCAAGGTGTCTCAGGTAGCAACTCATGTTGGGGTCTCCTTTGCCAAGGTTCTAGCCTTGCTCAGGCAAAAGTCACTTGCCAAGCCAGGCTTCCCAGAAAGCGTCCCAGTCTGCCATGTCGATCTTCCCGTCGGGAACAAGGTCGGCAAGCGGGTTCCAGAAATCTGGCGCCTCTTTGCCTTCGGCATTTGTGCCTTCTGCGCCAAAGCATGCAGCCATTTCTATAGCATCGGCATAATCAATATCCCCATTAAGATCAAGGTCAGCAAATACGGCAGGCTCAAGGAACCTGGCAATATGCGAGACGGTCTTGAGTGTTATTTCATCTCTTGATGGCCGGATATTTTTGCCAGAAAAACCATGGCCACCGTTTTTGACCTTTATCAGTGCACAAGAAACATTGTTTTCATAAAGCTTTTTGGCAAGCACGACCGATTGTGAATATGGAACGGTGAGGTCCTTGTTTCCATGCTGGATCAGTATCGGTGGATCATTTTTATCAGCATAGGTAACTGGCGATGCCTGTATCGCCTTCTCTGGGCAATCGGATGGATAACATCCAAGAAAATCCTTTATTAGTTCTACACCTGGGAGTTTTTTGTCATTGATTTCCTTGGTCATGAAAGTCAGTTCCGACGGGCCAAAGTAGTCGACAACGCAAGACACCTTGCTTGAAACTCCCTCTAGTCCCGGCCCCTCGAGCCCATCGCCATCGTTTGCAAGCCCCATCAGCGCAACCAGATGGCCACCGGCCGAACCACCATGTATTCCAATCCTGTCAGGATCAATGCCAAATTTCTCAGCATTTGCCCTGAGGAACTTTATTGCCAGCTTGCAATCATTTATCTGGGCCGGAAAAACATATTTTGGTGCAAGTCTGTAATTGATCGAGGCAACGGCAAACCCAAGCTGGAGAAACATCCTGGACTCTGCGGAATCTATGCCACCCTTTTTGTCTCCGGCCCTCCAGGCACCGCCATGCACATGAACAACAAGAGGCACCTTCTGGTCGAGGCATAGCTTTGGCTTTGCAAAATCAAGCTTGAGTTCGACATCGCCAACCTTGCCGTAAACAACATCAATCTGTCTGTCGGATTCGGGGGCGGACGCTTTTGGATCTGGCGGGAGTGGGCCAGGTACTGGCCTGTCACCCAGCATGTACTGACTCCTAGCAATTGAGATTGTAGGAAAACCCTGCAGGATTGGCGATACAACAAGAAGAATACATAAAAGAACGATTCCCTTTGTTTTCATTTTTCCACCGCCTTTTAAAAGATGATACGCAAGGCGAATGGATATTGTCACAGAAACAAAAAGAACAAGTAAATTACTTGATTGCCTCGTATATGCCCGAGGCACCAAAAAGCATCGGGTAGTAATTGACTTTGCTAAAACCTGAACCTGTCAACAATTTCTCCAGTTCAGGAGGGGAATAGTATTTTATTGTTGACTCTGAAAGATATCTGTAGGCCGGCCTGTTTCCGGACACAATCACACCTATCCAGTACACATAATATCGCATGTACAGGTGGTAGAAGAAGCGGACAAATGAGGAGTTTGGCTGGCTCGACTCAACAACGACAAGCCTGCCGCCCGGTTTAAGGACCCTCAATATCTCTGAAAGATGCTCTTTTGATTGTGGATTGTTATACGTAAGGTTGCGGAAGCCAAACGAGTTGCTCACGCAATCAAAACAACCATCTTCGTAAGGCATCTTTGAAGCATCGCCCTGGTCAAAAACAATCGCCTTGCCTTTCAGAGCAGAGGCTTTCCGGGCAGCAATCTCAAGCATTGGCTGGCTGAAATCAAGCCCTCTGATCTCTATTGGATAATCTGCCAGTCTGGCAACTGTCAGGGCCAGATCGCCAGTCCCACAGCACAGGTCGAGCATTCTCTGTGGTTTTTTTGATAAACATTTCAACGCTGCGGCTCTGCGCCACCTTTTATCCAGCCCCCATGTGATAAGGCCATTTATCAGATCGTAGTGGCGCGGGATATCGGTAAATATCTTGTGTAGAGGTTTTCTCGCACTTTGTTTCTTTTCTTTTTCAGCCAAATTCGTCCTTGCTTTCTTGTATCAAATGATTACAGCACCGCTGCGAGTATGTAGCCAACCCCGATGAGCGCCTGGGTGAGCAAAACCGCCATGACATTGCTTCCCATTGCAGGAAGTATCTTGTTCAGGTCCTTGTAATTAAAAGACTCCCTTATGGCATGTATGGCAAATGGCAGTGTCAGCAGGGCTATCAGGCAATAAATCGGCATCTGGCCAAATATTACTGCTCCTATCACCCAAAGGTAAACGAGGATTTCAAAAGCGGAATAAATAATTGCGGCATTTTTTCCACCGATCCTGATCGGGAGGGTCCTCTTATTGGCAATCTTGTCAGCCTCAATGTCCGGAAACTCGTTGAGCAAAAGCAGGTTCAGGACAAGGATGCCCGATGGAACAGACGCAACAAGCGCATGCCATGAATAAAATCCTGTCTGGACAAAATAGGCACCCAAAACTGGCAGAATACCAAGACCCATCCCTGGCGACCATTCTGGAAAATCAATCTTCAAAATGACTTGTGTATAAAGAAGGACGCAAATGGCACCAAGAGCAAGGAGCGGAACAAGCTGCCAACCCTTTATAATTGAAAAATACGCGCCTATCGGTACTGCAAGCGCAAAACAGATCAAACCATACCAGAGGGCCTGTTTTGGTTTCAGCAGGCCAGCCGGAAGTATTCCACTCCCACCGCTAAAAGGCGTCTTGATGGTTTTGAGATCAACGCCACTTTTGTAATCAAAATAATCATTTATCACATTTACGCTGATGTGACATAGAACGAGACCAAGAAGAGCAAGAATGGCATTGCCCATATTCAACACTCCATCATTTTGCCAGGCAACTGCAGTGCCAACAAAAACCAGCACCACTGGCAAAAGCAGGTATTGTGGTCTTGCCTCCATAAACCAGACCTTCAAACCTGAAGCACTTTTTCTTTTCGGTTCAACAGTTGCCATTTCCACTTTTCGCCTCCCTGTTTGCATTTTCAAAGATTTTCACAATCCAGTTTCAATGATGATGTTTGCTATCAATAAGACTCCTTAAAAATTGTCTGGTTACCTGAAAAGATGTAAAATTGCAAGAACCGGATGGCGCAAAAGCATTCTTGGCCCAGAATATTTCATTACTTTGCGCACCTTTTCCCTCATTTCCTTCTCATAGCAGTGGACCTTGCACTTCTTGCAAGAGGTTTTTGAATCACCAAAAGAGCATTTGGAAAGTTTTTTGTTGACGTAACCAAGTAGTTGTTCACATTCAGGGCAGAGATCATCATGTCCTTTGTGCTTTCCACGACAATAAATTTTTACCATAAAACCAATTGTCTGCTTCTCGCGCTCTATGGACATAGTAGTCTGCCCCAAGCAATTTTCATGTGAACATTCTACAATTGTTATGAAAAATAAAGAATAAGATAGGATTATTAAATGGCTATGTAGGAATACAGTTTGATAAAAAATGGAAAAGCACCTGGACTGGCAAAATTGTCTTTTTGAAAAAACCCTGAAAATAAAAAAAAGACCTTGGCAACGTCTTACTCTTCCGGAGGCCTGCGCCTCGAGTACCATCAGCCCTGCAGGTCTTAACTTCCGTGTTCGAAATGGGAACGGGTGTTTCCCCTGCGGCATTGTCACCAAGATCTTTTTTTAAAAAACATTTTTCAAAAACTTGGGATCAACACTAAGAAAACTATGTAGGAATTTTTTTAAATAGCTAAGCCTTCGACCTATTAGTACACATCACCTCAACGCATTGCTGCGCTTACAGCTTGTGCCTATCAACCCGGTAGTCTTCCGGAGGTCTTATGCCTTCTAGAGGCGGGAGAACTCATCTTTGGAATGGCTTCACACTTAGATGCCTTCAGTGTTTATCCAACGGAACATAACTACCCAGCGCCTACCACTGGTGTGATAACTGGTACATCAGAGGTTCCTCTGCCCTGGTCCTCTCGTACTAAGGGCAGCATCCATCAATTCTCCAACGCCTGCGGCGGATAAGGACCGAACTGTCTCACGACGTTCTGAACCCAGCTCACGTGCCTCTTTAATGGGCGAACAGCCCAACCCTTGGGACCTTATACAGCCCCAGGATGAGACGAGCCGACATCGAGGTGCCAAACTGCCCCGTCGCTGTGAACGCTTGGGAGCAATAAGCCTGTTATCCCCGAGGTAACTTTTATCCGTTGAGCTCCGGCGCTTCCATTCGCAACCGTCGGGTCACTAAGCCCTGGTTTCCCATCTGCTTGGTCCGTCGACCTATGCAGTTAAGCCTGCTTATGCCTTTGCACTCTTTGCGTGGTTTCCAAACACGCTGAGCAGACCTTTGGGCGCCTCCGTTACCTTTTAGGAGGCGACCGCCCCAGTCAAACTGCCCGCCTGGCATTGTCCTGACGCCTGATTCAAGGCTGTCAGTTAGAAATCTAATGTGAAGAGAGTGGTATCTCAACGTTGGCTCCACCGAAGCTAGCGCTCCGGCTTCAAAGCCTCCCACCTATCCTGCACAGATCAAATCAAATTCCAATGTCAGGGTACAGTAAAGCTCTACGGGGTCTTCCCGTCCTGCCGCAGGTAGCCCGCATCTTCACGGGCACTGCTATTTCACCGAATCTCTGGTCGAGACAGCAGTCAGATCGTTACGCCATTCATGCGCGTCGGAACTTACCCGACAAGGTATTTCGCTACCTTAGGACCGTTAGAGTTACGGCCGCCGTTCACTGGGGCTTCGATTCAAAGCTTCGCTTGCGCTAACCTCTCCTCTTAACCTTCCAGCACTGGGCAGGCGTCAGCCTGTATACGTGGTATTCCTACTTAAGCACAGACCTGTGTTTTTGTTAAACAGTCGCCTGACTCTATTTCCTGTGACCCCATGCTAGATATGGAAAGAGACCTTTCCACACCCCTGGGGTACCCCTTCTTCCGAAGTTACGGGGCTTTTTTGCCTAGTTCCTTGACCAGAGTTCTTTCGAACGCCTTGGGAGTCTTCTCCCTATCTACCTGTGTTGGATTGCGGTACGATCACCAGCTGTCTGGCTAGAAGTTTTTCTAGGAAGCATAGTTGGGTCACTTCACCTTGCGGCTCCCCTCACGCCCTCAGTTATATCCAAGTGGATTTTCCTGCCTGGACAACCTACGGCGCAGGCCGAGGGATAACCAATACCTCGGTTGACTTACCTTTCTCCGCTACTCCATCGCTCATAACGACAACCTGTGGTGCAGGAATATTAACCTGCTTGTCCTTCACCTACGCCTTTCGGCCTCGGCTTAGGATCGACTAACCCTGGGCGGACGAGCCTTCCCCAGGAAACCTTAGATTTTCGGCGGCAAAGATTCTCGCTTTGCTTTGCGCTACTCAAGCCAGCATACTCACTTCCTGTCAGTCCAGCACTCCTTACGGTATACCTTCACTCCAACAGGAACGCTCCCCTACCACTCATCACTGAATCCGCTGCTTCGGTTACAAGCTTAAGACCCGTACATCTTTGGTGCAGAATCACTTGACTAGTGAGCTGTTACGCACTCTTTAAATGGTGGCTGCTTCTGGGCCAACATCCTAGCTGTCACAGTAATCCCACTTCCTTAATATCACTTAGCTTGTATTAGGGACCTTAGCAGGCGGTCCGGGGTGTTTCCCTTTCCCCTACGGTAGTTATCTATCGCAGAGTCACTCCCGACGTAAAATACATGGTATTCGAAGTTTGGTAAGGGTTGGTACCCTGGTGAGGGCCCTAGCCTTTCCAGTGCTCTACCCCCATGTATCAATTTAGTCGAGGCTGCACCTAAATGCATTTCGGGGAGAACCAGCTATCGCCGTGTTCGATTGGAATTTCTCCGCTACCCACAGTTCATCGGATGTGTTTTTTCCCACAACCCGTTCGGTCCTCCATGGGGGGTTAGCCCCACTTCAACCTGACCAAGGGTAGGTCACTACGGCTTCGGGTCTATTCTATCCAACTCACGCCCTATTAAGACTCGGTTTCCCTTCGGCTCCGGGTGATCCCTTAACCTTGCTGGATAAAATAACTCGCTGGCTCATTCTTCAATAGGCACGCGGTCACACCGTCAGATTGCTCTGACATGGTGCTCCCACTGCTTGTAAGCACACAGTTTCAGATTCTATTTCACTCCCCTTCCGGGGTTCTTTTCACCTTTCCCTCGCGGTACTTTGTTCACTATCGGTCACTGAGATGTTTAGCCTTAGGAGATGGTCCTCCCGGATTCCCACAGGATTTCACGTGCCCCGTGGTACTCGAGGACAACAGAGAAGAGTCTGACTTTCACCTACAGGACTGTCACCTTCTGTGGTTGGCTTTTCCACGCCATTCGATTAATCAGAACCTTTGTAACTTCTCATTGGTATTGCAGTACCAATATTGTTGCCTCACTACACCGCTTATACTAAGTCTGCAAACCGCATGCATAAACGGTTTAGGCTGTTCCCTTTTCGCTCGCCGCTACTGGGGGAATCGCTATTTGCTTTTTTCTATACCGGTTACTAAGATGTTTCAGTTGGCCGGCTTACCTTCCTCACGACTATTTATTCATCGTGGGATAACAACCTGAAAGGTTGCTGGGTTGCCCCATTCGGACACGATCGGGTCTATGGATGTTTGCTCCTCACCGATCACTTTCGCGGGCTTGCTGCGTCCTTCTTCGATCTCAAGTGCCAAGGCATCCGCTGTGCGCTCTTGTTCGCTTAGCTACCTGCATTCCTACATAGTTTTCAAAGTGCTGATCTTGCCGTCACAGACTCAACTGAGTCGTAACGAAATCCTATATTAGCAAAAAACTCCCCCCTGTCAACCCCTTTGATTAAGGAGAAAAATGACAGCTAGAGGAGTTAGTATTTATCATTATTTTATAGGTTACCTGGTTTTGTTCCAGATCCTCAGGTTTAAACTTTTGATACCCCTATAGGCATGCCTCCCTCGATTTGTTTCGATGTCCTAAAATACTGTCTGTGACTATATTTATTTCTACATAGTAAAGCTCATAATCAAAAACTGATATGAGGCAAATTTTGGGGTTGTTGGTTTTAACCATAGGTCGGGGTGGCAAAAATGACAGGCCAATCCTCAATTGAGATCTCCTGGAAGGGAGTTCTTGGCAAAACTCTTCAATCAGCTGCTCCCGGGCAGATTGCCAAAAAGCAATGAACCTGCAATATAAAAGGGTGTTTTATGGATTTCTCAGAGCTGTTCTTTGATGTTTTATGATTGTTTTGAGTTCTTATTGAATTTCTGGTGGCGAAAGATATGTTTTCGAGCACAAGTTTGTATTTATACATTTTTACTGGTTTGTCAATACCCAAGGCAAGAAATGGCTCGATTGTCACTGATAAGGCTCATAAAAACAACATTTTTTAACGGTCCATTTCGCGTGGCAATTGTTTTAAATCGTATTTTACTGGTTCTTATGGTGTTGCAACATATTCCACAAAATTTATTATGTTGTCAAAAGGCGCAAAACAAATATAATTTCTGGCGATGAAACCGGAACTTAAAATAAGTATCGCTGATTTGGGAAAGCTCTTTGCTGAATATTGCATGTCTCAGGGAATCATAGAAGATTTCGACGATAATGAAGTCTCGCTCACTGAGAAAGGCATTGAGGCACTCCAGGGCGCCCCTTACTATTTTGATCTCGAAATCGGAAGAGATGAGGGAGCGATCACGGAAGATTACCTCGAATCTGAAACAACCTTTACATGGTATCAAAAAAATTTCCAGCCAGGCAGACGAAGACTGCCAATGTCAGACGACAGGCAAAGGCGTTCCGGCGGAAATGAGGACATGCTCAGCTGGAGACCTGGCATCTCATCACCACAGCGTGAAGAATGGCGACCACCACAAGACAGACCTCAACAAAACAGGTATGGCAACCAAAACAAAAAATACTTTAAAGGGAAGCAAGGCAGCCAACAACACCAGGGTGGGCAGCAAAAACCCCAGCAACAACATCATCAACACCACCAACAAAAACAGGACCTCAAACCAATAAAAATGGAGGTCGATCTCCCACCAATCGCCAGAACAAATTACAACAAATACGGAAAATTCAACAATAAACCAAGAAACAATAATAAATAAATTTTTCGCCAAAAAAATCTGCTTCCAATTTATTAGGACAATTGATCTTTATTGCATCCTTTAAAGAGCAATTCTGCAGATGAAAACAAATCTTGCCAAACAAATCTAATGTTTCCTGCCAACAACAACTCGTTGAAGTAAATACCGATGGTAAGCCAAAACACAGTTAGATCAGGGATGAAGCCACAGCAAAATAAGCCGCCTCATAACCTTGACTGGTAAGCGCAACAGGTCTCGTCATTCTCACTTTGGACAGGGCCTCCTTGGGGGCCATGCCGTGATGCCGCACCAAAAAACATGCTATTGCCATCCCTGTCCTGTCCATTCCTGCATGACAGTGGACAAGTACAGGCAACCCTTTTGAAAGCTGTGTATGAATAAAATCAATAGCATCGGGAAGGAGTTTTTTATAAGCCGAAATACTGTTGCTGTCCGGTGGTATCTCATCAGGCACTGGAGCAAGGAGGTGTTCAAAACCGAAATTTTTGATCTCTACCGGATCAACATTATTCTCCAGGGAGAGTATCGCCCTGAAACCAGCCCCATATATCTCCATCAAATCCCACGGCACCTCATCGGGGCCTGGCCTTCCGGCCAGCCTTTTTTCAAGCACCCAGAAAATATTTTCCATAGTAACAATCATAGTGGCACACTGGCAATACGAAACTAATTTTCATTGTTAAAGCCTGGAGGCGTTTTGTGCCAATAATCCACAAAAAAACGATCCCGAATAGAAATATTTACATACAATCAATTTATATAATGATATGATATTTTACAGCATCAATAAGGTTTCTGTCTCGCACACTTCTGGCTAGACTCCCTGTTTGTGTTCACTTGAAGACTTTGAGACCAGGAGTAAACTAGGGAACCAAAGGAGGATTGGAATGAGGAAGTTTTTTGCTCTTTTTCTCGCACTGGTGTTTACTCTTACAATACCGGCCGTTTATGGTCTTCCACAAGCTGGAGCGGTCCCCTTCACTGTTCTGAAAAACACTGTCTGGTCGGGAACAGTCATCATGCCAGAAGGTTTTTACATAGCCCCTGATGCCACATTGACATTAATGCCAGGGACAGTAGTCAAATTGGGTGGCAACGTTGGCGTAAAAGGCAGGATAAAAGCCATCGGAACCCAAAATGAACCGATAATCTTCACGTCCCTCAAGGATGACGTAAAGGAAGACTCGAACAAGGATGGTGATTTATCAAAGCCATCACCAGGTGACTGGGGCAACATTGAATTCCCGGATAATTGCGGCATCTGCGAGCTTTACCAGGCGCAGTTTCTCTATGGCGGCAAGGGCGGTTTCGGGACATTGAAGTTCTCTTCCGGAAAAGGCTCTGACGACAGGATAAGGGTCTCCCACTGCACGATATCCAAATCGGCTTCAATGGGTGCATGGTTTGCAAACTCCACATCAGTGCTCAGGGAATGCGTCATAACCGACTGTCAGGATCCAAAGACAGGCGCAGGCATCTGGATACAGGAGGATTCAAATCCGTCAATCTCCGGTTGCACAGTTGAAAGGTGTGCCATTGGAATCCAGATCGACCTTTCCTGCTCACCCAAGCTTCTTGGAAATGTAATAAAAAACTGCGGTACAAACGGGATAAAGGTTATCACCGGTTCCCTGGACAAGGAAGTAATCTGGGACGCCTCGGTACCTTATATTTTTGACAAGTTTGTAATCGGTAACAAAGGATTCCTTAGAATACAGCCAGGTGTTGTTGTAAAAAGCACTGGCCAGCTAGGGGTTTCTGGTCGCCTTGAAATCAGGGGAACTCCTGAAGAACCAGTCATATTTACATCACTGACCGATGACAGCGTTGGTGGCGACACAAACAATGACCAGGACAAAACTGCGCCACAGCCGGGTGACTGGGGTGGGATCGAGTTCACCGGCGAAGCCGGAGTATGCACGATAACACACACAAAATTTTCATGGGGCGGTGGCCAGGCTGAAAAAGGTGGCGGCTACGCCATCCTGAAGTTTGGCGCCGCAGGTGGCGTTGACAACAGGGTCAAACTGTACAACTGCACCATTGAGCACTCGGAAACTGCAGGTTTATACATGCAGGCATCAAGCCCGAGCATTTACAACTGCAAAATA
>Ga0302249_1002446_pt1 | contig 10422 bp, 9 predicted proteins | sample AAG_UR_Val_MG_FD_193531 | JGI IMG/M metagenome (GOLD analysis project Ga0302249, IMG submission 193531) | Enriched activated sludge microbial communities from anaerobic digester in WTTP, New Holstein, Wisconsin, United States - AAG_UR_Val | ecosystem: Engineered > Bioreactor > Anaerobic >... | reverse complement strand
TGGCTAAATATTATCAACTAAAAAAAGAAGTAATACTTGACTTAGCTTTTTGGTTAATAATTATTGGCCTGTTAGGCGCGCGACTTTATGATGTTCTGCTTGAATTACCTTATTACTTAAAATATCCGATTAAAATATTTTATATTTGGGAAGGTGGCCTCGCTATTCATGGCGCAATTATAGCTGGTTTATTTGTTCTTTATTTTTTTAGCAAAAAACATCAGTTAAACTTTTGGGTTTTAAGCGCTTTTACAGCCACAGTCTTACCCTTAGCCCAAGCCATTGGTCGTTGGGGAAATTATTTTAACCAAGAACTATTCGGCCGGCCAACAAATTTCGCCTGGGGAATTCCCATTGATATAAATCATCGTCCGGCAGATTATTTATCATATACTTATTTTCAGCCAACTTTTTTATATGAAAGTTTAGGTTTAATAATAATTTTTTTAAGCTTATTATTTTTAACCATTCGTTTTTTAAAGAAACAAACTGTTTGCCCAAACTTTTATAAAAACCAGGTTTTTATTTATTTAATTTCTTATTCAGTTTTACGTTTCTTTCTAGAATTTATACGAATTGATAAAACTCCTATTCTGCTCGGGCTCCGTTGGCCACAAATAGTTTCTTTAGTTATAATTATTATATCTTTAATATTAATTTTTAAATCACATGTCCTGGTTCCGTCTAAAAGACAAAGCTAATAGAAAACAACGCCTTATCATGTACTTAGTGGGCTTTATTTTAGCTATCTCGGTTGCTTTGCCAGCCTTTATTCAATCTAATTTTATTAGTCAGTTTATTAGCTTAGAGTTAGTGAGCTTGTTTTTTGTTTTAGCCAATTCAACTACCGCAGTCATGATTGCTATTTTCCCTCGTTTAATAAATCGTTTGGGTAACTATTTTAGTAGCAAAATAGTAATGATAGTTTATGCAACCGCTCTTTTAGGCATGGCAGCGGCTAATGGTCCTTTTTCGGCTACTTTAACTTTATTGTTATTTATTGTTAGTTCTAATCTACTTTGGATTAATATTGATATTATATTGGAAGAGGCTTCAATAGATAATGAAACCGGCCGCATCCGATCTCTGTTTCTAACTTTTATGAATTTGGGTTGGATCATTGCTCCCACAATTTCTGCTTATTTAGTAACCATTGGCGAATATCCTTTACCTTTTCTCGCTTCCGCGCTTTTAGTTATTCCTCTTTTTGCTGTAATTTCCCGAAATAAAAAAAATCTTAAAGATAAAAGTAAATTTAAAAAGGAGAAAATTTTAACTAGTTGGAAAAAATTATGGAAAAATAAAAATTTGCGTGGCGTCTTTATGTCGGCAATCGCGCTTAATCTTTTTTTTAGTGGCGCGGTTATTTATATTCCTATTTATTTACATCAATATTTAGGCATGGAATGGTCACAACTCGGTTGGATTTTCTCTTTTATGTTAGTGCCCTTTGTGTTATTTGAAATACCGGCCGGTTTTTTAGCTGACAAATATTTTGGCGAAAAAGAAATGTTAATCATTGGTCTATTTATTGTTTTTCTCTCTTCAATTTTATTTTCTTTAATTAAAGTTGCTTCACCCCTAGTTTGGGCGGCCGTTCTTTTCTTCAGTCGTATCGGCGCGGCCTTAGTTGAATCAATGCGTGACACTTATTTTTTCAAAAAAGTTAATTCTAAAGATATTGGTTTTATTAATATCTTTCGTATGACCAACCCAATCGGTTATGCAACCGGTACGGCTTTTGGCGCATTGTTTCTTTTATTTCTACCAATTAATTATTTATTTTTAGTTTTTGCCATTTTACTTTTACCAGCTTTTTATTTTGTGGCCGGTATAAAAGATACTAAATAATAAATTTCTGTTTGTGTAGTGTTTTTATCTGTTAATAATCGTTTACATCTATTAATAATTATTCACCCTGACTAACGTTTGACTAATAATAAATTATTTTATAAGATTTAAAACAGCTTTTCACTAAGGCGGGTATCGTATAGTGGTTCATTATGTTAGCCTTCCAAGCTGAAGAGAGGGGTTCGATTCCCCTTACCCGCTCATAATTAAAAAACAGCTCTTTTTGAGCTGTTTTAACGATAAACATATGAAAAAACTCTTCTTTATAACCATATTGGCAGCTTTATTGTTTTTAAGCGCTTGCTCGCTAAAACCATTAGCGCCAGTGGATAAAAATATCTCAAATGACACTTTAAACGAAAGCGATTTAGATATTCCGAGTGACTTAAATGACTCAAGCGACTTAGATGGTTCCGACTTAAATGACTCAAGCGACTTAAACTCAGAAGAAGAAAATTTACTTATTGATAAAATTGATTCAGCAAACATTGATCGACCAATCATTGGCGGTGATCAAGATGAGTTTGGTTGTAAAGGTTCAGCCGGCTATACTTGGTGCGAGGCAAAAAATAAATGTTTGAGAATTTGGGAAGAAAATTGTTATTCTGGACTAAGTGAGGAAATGAAATATTTGTTGGCTAAAAAATATGGTAAAAATCCTTCGGAAGTAAACATCATGATTGATAAACAAACTGACAATCATGCTGTAGGTAGTGTTTCTTTTAACCAAAACGAAGAAACCGGAGAACAAGGAAAGTTTTTATGCGTCTTGAAAAATGGGGTTTGGAGTTTAGTTTATGATAGTCATGACAGTGTTGATTGTAAAGAGTTGCGCACGCGCTATAATTTTCCAGATGAAATTATTGTTCCTCAATTTTGTGATTAAAATATAAAAGTCAAAAATAAAAATTAGCTAAACAAAAAACGAATGTAAAAATTCGTTTTTTTATAATGCTGATATTTTAATATTACGACTTGTTAAATTTTAAAATTTGCCAAAATCATATTTAACAATATTTTTTTTAATCCGCTGATTGGAAATAGTAAATAAACCCATTAAAAACCATTTTAAACCTGATTTAATAAACCCTTCTTTCTCAATACGTCGCGCTGAATATAATAGGCGACAACTTTTTAACATGCGAAATTTATATTTACTCCGAGACAGGCGCGCGCAATAATCACAATCTTCAGATAAAGCTACACTTAAATCAAATCCTTTTACGGCTTCGTGAGCTTTTCGGTCAACTAACAAACCAGCTCCAATAGCCGCGGGAAATTTTGATTTTTGTTTTAAAAAACAAACTGCATTAGAGATGAAAGAATAAAAATTATAGTACCAACGATTAGGATTAAATTTAATATAAAAAGCGGCAACTGATAATTGTCTATCTTTAAATTCTTTTAAAGCACTGGTTAAAAATCCCGGTGTTAAAACAACGTCCGCATCTAAAAATAATAATAATTCACCTTTAGTAATCTTAGCGCCTTCGTTGCGTTGTGCCGAAGGATGTTTAATATCCGTAAAAACCAAAGTCTTGGCTCCGTATTTTTTTGCTATTTCAATTGTTTTATCACTTGATCCGGCATCAGAAACAATAATTTCATAATCAGAAAAATCTTGGTTCTTAATTGAGTTTAAGAGTCGGGGTAAATATTTTTCTTCATTAAAAGTAGGAATAATAATAGAAAGCATAAAAGCAATTTATTTAAAAATGGTGCGAGCTAAACGCCAATAGTCTGGATTACCAAATTTATACTGATAATACCACCACTCCACTCCCCAGAGATAAGCTTTTTTAAAGCCAACATTAATTCCATATTGTAAATTAGCTTTAAATTGTGCAAGATTAAAAGATTTATTCGCTTCTTTTTCCGAAAGATGAATAATACTTCCTTTTGGCACCCAAGGTTCAGCTTGTAACTCAACAATGATGCGCTTATCTTTTGGTATGTGTAATAAATTAGCTTTTAATCCATAAAACCAAGCCGGAATTGGATAACGTACATAACCAGTTATTGGTCCCCAAACCACTCGATAAACCGTGCTGCCAAATATATCCGCTAACTTGGCTTCTTTGCGCCACATACTTAATTCACCAGTGGCAGAAATGATAATTGGTCTGTCATCCAAACGTTTAACTGTTTCTAATTCTTTGGCAAAAAACCAATAATCACTTTCAGGACACACGCCAAATTCATTAAAAAATGGTTCATTCTCTAATTGCCAAGCTGTAATAGACTCTCTATCCTTATAATGTTTTACTGTTTCATCAATCATTCTAATTACCTTAGCTTTAGTCGTTTCTAAAGTTTCTTTATTAGTCCACTCGGGTGCATGACATTCTGGCCAACGTGGTAAACGCCAACCAATATTAATAATAAATTTAACTCCTCTTTTTTCTCCTTCATTAATAATATAGTCGTATTTAGTGAAATTAAAATTGCCCGGCTCTTTTTCAATTTCGTCCCAATAAATTGGCAGGCGAATTTCTTTTACTTTCAAATCATTCAAAATCGCGATATAAACTTCTTGCCAATCAAGACCTATTTCTTTGCAGAACTTAGTTGAATAGGTTACTCCAAAAAAATTTGGTTCATGTTTCAAATCAATTTTAAGAGGATAATTCCGCGCAACTTTTATAAAATAAAATAACAACAAAATAACAAGCACTACTAAGGTGATAAAAAAACAACGCTTATTTTTACACAACCAAGAATGCTGAGAAGTGAAAAAATAAGCTATTTTTTGAAAAAAAGTTTTCATACAAACTTTATAAAAATGTTTAAATTGCTATAAAATAAAGACCAATTCCCACTAAAATAACCGCCATGCTTTTTTGTAAAATAATTCGCCAAGAAAAATTTTCGTGCCATTTTTTGGGTGCGACAACGGCGAGTACCGCGCTGATAACTAAAATAAAAGCATATTGAAATCCTTGCAGAGCATTAACTATCGCGACTGGCCCCAAGAAAACAGCATAGTTTTGTAAAATAAATCCTGAAGAACCTAAAACTTGATTGAACACAACTAATCCTCGTTTTTTTGTGGGACTAGATTTTTTAAACATGCCAAGAATTATTTTTCGTTCTGCTTTTTTAAATAAAAAAGTTAACACTAATAAAGCCGCGCCTAATCTGGTCCAAATAAAAACACTGAGAAAAGGTTGATGATTATAAGCATGTTTAGTTCCCACAAAATATAGAGCGTACAAGAAAGCGGATAATAAAGCAATTGATAAACCCCTTTGTTTTACTCTTTGATTAAAACCTAACTTCGCCATTAAACGCGCCAAAAAACTGCGTGGTTGCGGTAAAAAAGCAATTAATAATACACCTAAAAATAAAGTGCCCATACCCAACCATTGATTTAAACTATAACTTTCCTGGAAAAACAAAATGGTAAAGATAATAGAAAAAATTGGCGTTAAGCCGCCAATAAAAACTAATACCCGCGCGGCCTCACCTTTTTTTAATGCTTCATATAAAGCCCAAAGCGCTCCCGCAAATACACCACCAACCAATAAATTAAACATCACCCAAGAAAATCCTGGCCACTTTAAAAACCAAGGCGCTACTAAAATCACTAATAAACCCAGAATACAAACTACAAAAGCATAAGCTTTGCTACTTTTTAAAACATTATCAACCAAAAACTTATCCAATAAATTGGCAATTGCCAATAATAGATAAGCGCTTAAAGCAATGAAAAGCCAATTCATAAAAAAATTAAATTATTTTTTACTGAAATGTTTAGTTATATTATAAGTCCCCATTTTTTCCGCATTCAAAAAACCATCCATGGCCGCTCTAGCTAAGCGACCAGAATTTAATAAATCAAATAGCCATTCATTAACATAACGAGGATCACGGCTATCAAGCCCGCCGCCCGTTTCCATCAACCATTCACGATTAAAATCTTCTTGCGATCCAACGGGCGTGGACATAATAATTGGTAAACCAAGCGCGCTGTAAAAAGAAAGTTCTGAAGGTTTAGTCCAAAGAATATCGGTTTTTCTTAAAGCAAGATTAAAAGCTTTAAAATAATCCATTTTTTTAGCCGCAAAAATAATCTTTACTCCTTCTTCTTTGCTTAAACCATTCTTTTCTATTGCTTCTTTAAAATAATCTGCCACCTCTGGTCGGCTGCCCGCCACTAAATTAAGATTAACTTTTTTCTCTCTAATTTTTAAAGCTAATTTTTCTAAAATCAAAGCGCCAATTTCCTTTTGCGCGCCCGCTCCACCAACAGCAAAAGTTATAATAGGCGCCTTAACTTTAAATTCATCAACTAATATATCGGGAAGGATTTTTTTGACAAGCGCTTTTTCTGTTTGTCGGTATGTTCCTTGCGGATCAAGGGCATTAATTCTACGAGTCAAATCTTCTTTAACAATTTCTTGTTTAGCGCCAATATTTTCCATGGGCAAAGGAAAACCGGTCACAATAATATTTTCCGCTTTTATACCATACATCATTAAACGTTTTCTAACTCTCTGATTAGGCGCAAAATATTTAGTGCGACTGTTAGCTGGTTTAATTGGTGCCCAAGCGCGTGAAATATCAGCATCACAAACTACGCAATAAATATCGCCCTGGAAATTATGATATTCAGCCATGTAAACAACCGCGAAAAAAGTCGTTACTAACGGCAAACCATTCAAACTTAAATCATCAATTAATTTTTTCCCCAATCCTTTTTTTATCACTTTATAAAGCAAGAGTTGTTGGGAAGTAAGGGCAGACAAATCGCGAAAAGGATAAAATGGTTTAATTTTTTGAAAATAATCCATTATTGCAAAAACACCCGCGCCTAAAATCGGAACTTTTTTTAAACGAGAAATCTTTTCGTAAGTACTTAAACTTTTTTCCCAATACCTTGTTTCCCATTCTAAAATACCAGGATAGTTATTGGCGGTGATTAATTCCCTGCCACTTAAATCAAAGAGTGGATAAGCAGCGCGTTGGTGACCATAGCCCATGTCAGCCGCCACCAAATTTATTTTTTTTTCATTTGCCATATTAAATAATTCAGACGTTATTAAATAATTCAGACGTTTTTAATAATTACCAAAAAAATAACAAAGAGTTTTAGCACTTCTTTATTACAATATTATTATAACAATTCTGTATTTATTATAACAATTCTGCGTTCATTTGAATATATTGATAAGCGCTCAAAGCAGCGATTGTTGCTTGCCCCATAGCAATCGTAATTTGTTTGTATTGAACCGTTGTCACATCGCCAGCGGCAAATAAACCAGGTGTTTTAGTCTCCATAACATCATTAACGATTATTTGCTTTTGTTTATCACGCTCAACAAAATCAGCCACTAAATCAGTTGTGGCTATTCGGCCAATCTCAATAAATACGCCATCAGTTTTTATTTCCCTTTCTTCATTAGTTAATAAATGGGTGTAAATAAGTTTTTCAACTTTGTTTTCACCAACAATTTCTTTAGTGTCCGCATCATAAACTATTTCAATATTTTCTCTTTTCTTAACTTCATTTACTAAAGTATCAAAGGCCTTAAAATCTTGACCACGATTAATTAAAAAAACTTTCTGGGCAATTTTAGACATCACTTCGGCCGCATCAAGCGCTGAATTACCATTGCCAATAACCGCCACCGTTTTATTTTTATAAAAAGGACCATCGCAATTTGCGCAATATGAAACACCCCGACCATTAAATTCTTTCTCGCCAGGAACTGCTAACTGACGAGGCGATAAACCCATCGTAATAATAACCGTCTTGCCTTGGTAAGTTTGCTTATTAGTATGAACAGAAAAAATATTATTTTGCTTTTCAATTTTTATCACTTCTTCATTTATTAATTCAGTCCCAAAACTAACCGCCTGATCTTTAATTTTTTGAATCAGTTCAAAACTTTTAATCCTTTGAAATCCCGGATAATTTTCTATTTCATTAGCTAGGATTATTTGGCCACCAATTTCTTTACCAATTAATAGAGTCTTCATTTCCCTTCTGACCGCATAAATAGCAGCTGTCATTCCGGCTGGTCCGGAACCAATAATAATTGTATCGTACATAAAATAAATGACCGCCTGAAAGCGGCTAAAAATATTTATTAAAAGATATGTATGTAAAAAATATGTATATTACATCTAAATTATACACTAGAAAAAGTTGATTAACAAGTTATAAACAGAGAGCTAGTAGAGAGTTAAAAATTAAAAAATAAATATTTTATTTCAAAAAATAGCTTTTTTTATTAATTATTTTAGACCACTAATAATAGCGAAAAATGAATTTTTAAACACAAGTTATACACAGCTTTTCAACTAATTTTTTTGTTTAATATTAGCCAAGAAAAAAAGAAAAGTCTACAATTTTGTAGACTAAAATACCTCAGTTGTGGACATAAAATCCGTTTAAATTTTTTATATCAGGAAGTTAAAATTTTAAAAAAACCAAGCTTAATTTCTTGGTGTTATTTTAATTAATTTTTTGTGACAATCCATTTTTTTATAACAACTTTAACAATTTATTCTCTATTATGATCAATAAATCAAATTAATAATCTTACAATACATAATCCGGCATCTAATTAGTAATTTTATAATGAATACTGTCAGTATTTTTTATTCAAGTTGAATAGTTTCTTGAACTGGATGGTTCCTGATTCAGATATTAAAACTGAGTATTTAAATATTAAAATTTAAATACTTTTAAAAAATAGCTGAGTGCTGAATATTAAATTTGAATAGTTAAGCATTAAAATCCTAAAATTTTATTTGTGGACCATAAGGGACTTGAACCCTTGACCTCTTCCATGCCATGGAAGCGCTCTAGCCAACTGAGCTAATGGCCCATAATTTATCCTGGAAACTTTATTTGTTATGAGAAACTTAATTTGTTCTGAGAAACTTAATTTGTTCTGAAAAAAGAAAAAGCAATTCTGAATATAAATTGTTCTATAAAGAACATTTAACAACCAAAAACTTATAAAATTGTTCCTTAAAGAACTTTTTTTATTTTTTCATGTAAATTTACCTTAAATATATTAAAATATATTTAATAATACCTAAATTATACTATCACTATAATTATTGTCAAGAGTAATAAAAAACATTAAATGTTCTTTCTGTCAAATACTTGACAAATAATAAAATAATCATTATTTAAAACAAATACTGAAATGGGGGTTATAAATAATAACTGTGTCCCCACCAGGAGTCGAACCTGGATTTAGAACTTAGGAGGTTCTCGTTCTATCCATTGAACTATGGGAACAAATTGAATTAGGGGAACACCTCAAATTATAAAAACAACTGTCTAAACTATCTTAACGGAAATCAAACATTTTTTCAAACAAATATTATAAATTTTATATTATGAATTTATTATTAACTATTATTAACAATTAATTTATTATTTTTCTTGTTAATTAAAATTTAAAATTAGACTTTACAAACCTTGATTTTAAACTTTGACAAGCTCTAATTATTCAATTAAAATATAAGCATAAACAACTCATAAACAACTATTTATTTAGCTTTTAATTATATGTTTAATAGAAACATTAAACCGGATAAATTTAAAGATGCGGAAACAGTGATTGGTGCTTCAATCAAGGTGAAGGGAAATTTTATCGGACAGGGAAATATTGTTATTGAAGGAACTCTTGAAGGTTCCTTAAAAACTGACGCCAATATTTTTGTCGGTGAAAAAGCTAAAGTGGTCGCTAATATTGATGCTAACGATTTAATTATTTATGGCGATGTCCGGGGAAATTTGAAAGTTAAAAATTATTTATCTCTCGGAGCCACGGCTAAAATTAATGGCGATATTCAATTTGGTGCTTTGTCAGTTGAAAAGGGAGCGGTTATAAATGGTCAATTAAGTTCTAATGGTGAAACGAGCAGAAGGGAAGTAAAAGAAAATGACAAAGCTAAACTAGACGACGAAGAATAAAAATAGTTGTCTAATCAAGCTCTTATGCATGTTTATATTTATGACGACTATTTAAACCGAGGACGATATAATAAAACGGTCAACCGAATTGAAATTAGGTTGACCGATCTTGGTTTAAACGGAAAAATTATTCGCCTGAGTGGTATAAAAAACATTAGAGGAACTATTCAAAATGAAATTAGATTAGGGGCGAAAACTATTGTCGCGGTTGGTAATAATCAAACCGTTAATAAAATTATTGGTGCTATTATTGAAGCGGATATTTATGGTGACTTTCAAAAAAACACTTTATTGGGAATAATTCCGGTAGGGCCAGATAATTCTATTGCTACTTCTTTTGGTATTAAAAATGAAGGGCAGGCCTGCAATATTTTATTAGCGCGCCGGATTAAAAAAATTGATTTAGGTTTAATTGGTTCTTATTATTTTTTAAATGAGGCACGCATTGAAAGTTTGGGGACAAAAATTAATTTTGCTGATTATTCTATTGAAGCTCAAGAAAGAGGAGAGATAAGAATTATTAATCTATTAAGTGATCGCTCTAATACTATTAAATCAAATCCGCACGATGGCTTGTTAGATATTTTAATTAAAACTAAAAAAGGGGACGAAACTCTTTTGCGTGCAAAAAA
>Ga0302249_1002442_pt1 | contig 10436 bp, 10 predicted proteins | sample AAG_UR_Val_MG_FD_193531 | JGI IMG/M metagenome (GOLD analysis project Ga0302249, IMG submission 193531) | Enriched activated sludge microbial communities from anaerobic digester in WTTP, New Holstein, Wisconsin, United States - AAG_UR_Val | ecosystem: Engineered > Bioreactor > Anaerobic >... | reverse complement strand
ACAAGCCGTGCGAGCGTCCCGGGATCAAACCGCTCCCCGACCTCCACCCGGTACTGCCCGACAAGGAGAACCAGCGCTGAGTTGGCCGCCTCCCCAGAAGAATAAAACTGGATCGGATGCATCCCCACCGGCACCAGCTCGACATCGCAGGGAGGCGGCTCCTCAATCCCTCGCTTCCAATAAGAAAAGAGCCCGGGGCTCAACCCGTGCTGTCGGCAGTACTGCGCCTGGCTCCATCCGCTCTCTCTCCAGGCCCGAATATGACCCGACCACTCCTGCCTCTTCTGGGCTCGACTACCTCTACTTCGATTCTCTTCTTCCATGGTATCCTCCTCGATCGATACCATGGCATGACTACCTTATCTTGAATAGATGCGGTTTACCGGACGCTTACAGCATATGCCTGGAAACCAAGTTCCCGGAAAGTGCCCGGAGGCACCTGTAAAGCAAGGCGTAGAGCCAAGGGAATTGGGTTCAAATCTCCGATTCTTGGCCACTATATTAATGATAACAAGGACCGGTCAAAGAATCGGGCCTTGTTATTTTAGAAGATTTTGCAGAATATTCATAACCTATCTATCAAATTCCTTCGTCGTGTCTCATATTCGTCATCTGTCAAGATGCCAGAGTCTTTTAACTCTTTGAGTTTCTTTAACTGGTTGGCTACATCTTCGCTGTCTGATACTGGCGTCTCCCGTAGAGCTTTTACCGGTACTATTGGGATATCCTTTTTAGCTTCATATGTTGGATCGACTGATAAACTTCCTACAATAGTCTCATCTAACTTCCACATTGCCCCTGTTGCCGGATCAACAATAATCCAACCTATAAGACCCCCAAATAGTATATTAGCTATATACCAACCATCTACCGTAGCAGCCATACTGGCTGAAGAGGAGTAATACCCTTCTTTTCGAAAGTCCACAGTATAACTAGCTGGTGAAAAGAAACCAGCGCTAGCTGAAAGTGTCACAGTAGTAGGGGTAATGGCCTTATGGATCTCCATTCCGCTTTTGTTTTTAACTGTTACTGTTGCTTCTCCAGGACTACTGTTGATTGTTACTGGATACTGACTTTTGCTTACAATGCTTGCACAACCTACGCACAGTAAAAATGGAACAAGACATAGAAAACAAAGAGCTTTCCTCATTAATTAACCCTCCTGTTGTATTATTAACCAAATCAAAATTTAATATCCTGTCAGTACATTAATAAACTGAAAATTATATTTTGTGAATAACTTTATTGCTTAATGAATACCACCAGTGAACTGATGGTATTCATTTATGGTAGCTACAATCTGATCAGACAACAAACTTCAAAAAGAAGACCAACCGTCAGATCAGATCGAGATTTGATTCTCTCCCAGGCGAAGTATTTGTAAACAGACTGTAAACAGGTGCCCGCAAAGCTAGGCCCAGAGCGTCCTTTTGGTGGGTTCGAATCCCACCCTCTCCGCCACTACTTTTTGCCTTTTTCTGTTGTATCGTCCGGAATCCACTCGTACTCGGTTATCTCGATCTTTTTCTTGGCCTCTATCTTCTTCACCGGTATCTCTTTTCTGGTGATCCGGTATACCTTGCCTTCCCCGGTATAGCGCTGCAGGGCATCATCGAGATTCTTGTAGATTTCGATCTTCTTGGTGCCGAAGAGCGAATCCTTGATTATGGCATACTCCTCCGATATCCCCGGGGAAAACCAGAGCAGCACGAACAAAACGATCAGTGCGATCTTTTTCATCACATATCACCTTGTATCAAGTAGTTTGATATTCTAGCAGGTTCTGTCAAGCGCAGGAAGGAATAAATTTTCTGTTGCCAGGGCGGCTGCCCCCTATATCACCGTTTTCTCAGGGATTGCTTTGACGTTTACATTGACGGAACTTTATGTTAGTTCACCTTGAGCGATCTTTGATAACATTCCGCTGAGCTGCTGCGCGCTGCCGCAGCCTCGGAGGAATCATGCGGCAGTCTGGAGAGATGCCCGAGAGGCCGAAGGGGCGCGATTGGAAATCGCGTGTACCACCAAAAGTGGTACCGAGGGTTCGAATCCCTCTCTCTCCGCCAGGAAAAGGCCGTGCAAGGGGCCATGTCTCATGCAGTACAGCGCTGTGAACCCCGTCAGGCCCGGAAGGGAGCAGCGGTAAACGGTACGCTGTATGTGTATGTAAGGCATGGCCCCTTGTGCGGCCTTTTTTCTTGAATAATTCCTCACAGGATACTAGGATCAGGCCATGTATCAGGTGATCGCCCGAAAATTCAGACCCCAGACATTCGAAGACATTGTGGGCCAGGGGCATGTGACCAGTGTCATAAAAAACGCCATCGACCTCAAGCGCCTGCCACATGCCTTCATCTTCTCCGGCCCTCGGGGGGTGGGAAAGACCTCGGCTGCGAGGATCCTGGCCAAGGCGATCAACTGCGAAAAAGGCCCGTCAGGCACCCCCTGCAACGCCTGCAGGATATGCGAGGATATCACGGCGTCGCGTGCGGTGGATGTCTTCGAGATCGATGCCGCCTCCTACACCGGAGTGGACAACGTCCGGGATCTCATCGAAAACGCTCGCTATACGCCGAGCGTAGCGAGGTTCAAGACCTTCATCATCGACGAGGTCCACATGCTCTCCCGCAACGCCTTCAACGCCCTGCTCAAAACCCTGGAGGAGCCCCCCGAGCACGTCATCTTCATCATGGCCACCACCGAGCTTGCCAAGGTGCCTGTCACCGTCCTCTCGCGATGCCAGCGGTATGATTTCAGGCGTATCCCGGTTTCCGAGATCATCGCCCACCTTTCGTCCATCGCCTTACAGGAGCATATCTCCATCACTGAAGACGCCCTCATGATCATCGCGCTACAGGCGGACGGGAGCATGCGCGACGCCCAGGGCATGCTCGAGCACGTGGCCGCGGCCCAGAGCGGCGACGTTGATGCCCGGACCGTGGAGCGCATGCTCGGCCTGGTGGAGCGGACTACCATGCACGACCTTCTGACAGGCATTATCGGGCGGGACGTCTCTTCCGTGCTCGATGTGGTCGGCAGGGTCTACCAGTATGGGCACGATCTTCTCCAGCTCTACCGGTCTCTGATGGAGAGCTTCCGGAACATGATGGTGATCAAGGCCGGATATGCGAACATTTCTCTGCCTCAGGAGGAGAAGGAGTTCCTTCAGGAAATCGCCCATGGGGTCCCGTTCGAGGAGGTGCACCGGATGCTCAGCGTGCTGATCCATTCCGAGGAGGACGTAAAGTTCTCGAGTCTGCCCAAGGTGACGATAGAGACCGTTCTTCTGCGGATCATGTCTGCTCCGGATCTGGCGGATATTCAGCAGCTCATCCAGGCCGCAACTGCTAGGCCCGTCCCTGCGCCCGCCAGGCAGGCCGCGCAGGCGCCGGTCGCCCAGGAAAAATACCGGAAGCCGATCTCTGCACTCCCCCAGTCCTGGGATGGGTTCGTTTCCTATCTCAAAGACCACGACCCCCCCATGTACGCCATGCTTACGACGGCCAGCCGGACCGGAGAAAGCCAAGATGGCGTGGATCTGATGTGTGCAAACCAGTTCGTCGCAGAACAGATCAAAAAGGCCCTGCCCGAGATCCGGAAAAAGGCGCAGATATTTTTCAGGCGGGATATACAGATCCGTATCCTGCTGCAGGAAAGTCCGCAGCAGGCGGAGAGGAAGCCCAGGCCGTCCGAGATCCGCGCAAACGTCATGAAGTCTCCCGTGGTCAAAGAGATTCTCTCCGAGTTCAATGGTGTGGTCAAGGATGTCAAGTCCGGAGAATAAGACACTGACCGCCCTGGATGGAATAAGGGTGGGCCACTTCACCGATCTGGAGGGAGGCACCGGGGTCACGGTCATCCTCTTTGAGAGGCCCGCGATCGGAGCCGTTGATACGACAGGTATGGCCACATCCTCCCGGCAGATTGATTCCCTCGAGATGATGCATCCCGGATCAGCGGTCCATGCGGTGTGCCTTGCCGGCGGATCGGCCTTTGGCCTCGATGCCGCCACAGGCGTGGTCAGATACCTCGAAGAACAGGGCGTTGGGTTCGACCTGGTGGTGACGAAGCTGCCTATCGTTCCCACGGCCGTCATCTTCGACCTTTCATTTATGGACCCGTCCGCCAGGCCCGATCCCTCGATGGCATACCAGGCGTGCCTCAATGCGTCGTCGTCTCCGGTGGAGCAGGGATGCGTAGGAGCCGGCACAGGGGCGACATCAGGCAAGATCAGGGGAGTGGTCTCGGCCACCAAGGCAGGCCTTGGGTCGAGCATGGTTACGGGCACCAACGGTGCACGGATGGGCGCCTTGGTGGTGGCTAACCCCTTTGGAGACATTCTCGACGAACAGGGCGGGATCATTGCCGGGGCGCGGGAGGGATCAGGCTTTCTCAACTCCTTTGATGCGATTCGCAGAGGGGAGGTACGCACGAAGATGGGCGCACCGGGAAACACGACCCTGTGCGTGCTGGCGACTGATGCCCGCCTCGACAAAATATCGGCCATGCAGGTCGCCCGCATGGGAGGTAACGGCCTTGCCCGGCATATCGCACCGTACAATACGCCCTTTGACGGGGACATGGTATTCTGTTTTTCCGTCGGGGACAGAGACGTGCATCCGCTTCATTTAGGAGTCCTTGCCGCGCAGGCGGCCAGGGAGGCGCTGCTGAACGCTGTCCGCCATGCGCGCGCCCTGGGCGGGCTTCCGGCATCATCGGATCTGCTCGGGAAACCGGATTCCTTCTGATATCCGGTAATTCGAAAAGATCGCGGAGCCTCATTGAGGCCCGGTCTTCAAGGAGTTAAAACCGTTGACAAACCCATGAGAGTTGAGTAGAAAAATAATCCCGTGTGGCGGAGTAGCTCAGTAGGTTAGAGCATGCGGCTCATATCCGCAGAGTCGGGGGTTCAAGTCCCTCCTCCGCTACCACAACTTCCTTAATATTATTGTCTTTTTTACCATTTTTTGTCTCGAAAAGGGTGAGCAAACCCTGAGCAGGCAACATTGGCTATTCAGTTTCCCTTCGTTTCACATTCAAGTTGATAACCTTAGCCTTCTTGGTTTTTAGAATCTCTGTTACGACCTCAAAAGCATCACTGTTTTCAACTTGGCAATAACGCTCGAATGCCTTGTTCGTCAGCCCCGATGCCTTCAATGCCCTGTCCGCCCCCATGAGCTTCGCTGTCTCGGTCGCTGTGGTGTGCTTCGTTCCGGGATAGAGCGGTACACCCTTGAGTCCGATCTCATCACACGCTCTCAGCCACCACCTCCTTAGGTAGTGTTCTCCAAATATAATTCCTGTTTGAGTTGTTCCCCTAACTCTCCCGTGGTGTCGAAAGAATGGAGTCTCAGGGAGAGCCGGAAATTGCCTTTGCAGCTCTTCCCACATGACAATGTGATCTTCATGCAGTCTGATATATTTAAATTTATTTTTTCGCTTGGTCGGGTTATAGACGGTGAGCCACCCGTTTTCATCCAAACTTCCTTCCGTGACTCTTCTTAGATCATCCGGCCTCAGTGCTGTGTAAGTAGCCAACATGTCAATACCGAGCCATATCTTTGGGTTATCGCGGTAGGTCATTTCCTTGACCTTTCCAATTACCTTCTCCTGGATCTCCCAGGTAGTGATCTTGCGATAACTCAACTCATACTCGATCTCGGGGAACTGAGGAAACTCTGCCAAGGTTATTATATCTTCACGACGCAAACACCATTTCCAGAAGTCGTGAAGCTGGCTACAGTGGTTCGATCTAGTTTTATCTGAAATGGGCATACCGTTCTTCTGTTTCAACTGGAACAGATAATCGTCAATCATGCCCCCTGATATATCCTTGAGGTTCGTAGTGCCAAAATAATCTCTCGCGGTGTTGATGTAGTAGCATATTTTCCCGTAGCTTTTCAGGCTCTTCTTGCGCTCAAGGTATTTTGGGGCCAGGGACGCAAAGCTGTTCGGGCGAAGGCTTTTGTAGTCATCGGGATTAAATTTTCTTTTTCTCTGACTCGCCGTGCCTTTCTCATAGCGTAAGTAGTTCAATGACTGACAAGCAGACTCATAAGAATTGTGTCGCTGGTAGATATCTCCAGGAAATCGAACAATGAATTTGGTTGCCGCTTGATCAGGATGATCGGGGCAAAAGCATCCTCTCCGTTTTGGATTGTGCAGGAGATACTTTCCGCAGAGCGCACATTTTTGTCGTGTATATATACTCCCATCCATGCAAATAGCCTCCCCAACTAAGTTAGGAGGCATATTACACTTCGTATTTATTTTCGACAAGATCTTCATACCTAGTATATTCTACCGCAGTGAAAAATATTTGATTTTTCAGCAAAACCACCAATCGATAATGCCAGTGAGTTATTAAAATCGATGGTTTCGGGGAAAAATAAAAAATAAAAAAAATATTACTCCTGATAAACAAGTGGATCAGGAATGGCTGATTCAGAACACATCAAGCAATTCAATCCCCCCGAAGGGGGGCCTGCTGGTCGTCTTTTGACGAAGTAAAACCTTAGACAAAACAGGGTAATACAGAGAGGGCGAACAACAAAAAGCGTTATCGGATTTACTTAACAGTTCCCGATATACTTATGGATCAGGAGCGCCGCAAAAAAAAACCGATATGCCGAGCTCATGGGGATCATAATCCTTCCATCTCCCATAAGATGGCCTGCTGGGGGTTTTTCTGTGGAATCATGATTTAAAAATCGGCACAAAAAAAGCCCGCTCTTAACGAGCGGGCTTTTATCTATAATCTTCTTAATCACTTTGAGTTGGAGCCGAGATATTGGGCAACGGTCGAATCCCTGTCCAATCCATGGCCCATCTCCACCTTGATAATGCCACGGGCGGACTTGTCATAGTCTTTCCAACCTTCGCCCCTTGCTTCAATGGCTGCTCGCTCAAAGGCTTCCTTGCTCTCAAATTTCACTCGACATTTAAACCCTGTCAACCTTTCATACCGTGACTGAGCATAGGCATGCCTCGCCGAGTGAAATTTCTCGTTCTTCTTGTCAGCCCCGGCTTTTTCAAGGATCTTATAGCCTTCTTTCTCCCACTGACGATCTCGCATGCCGGGAGGTATCATGCTACCAGTCCCAGCCACGCTGCGAGCGTACTCAATGGCCTTCCATCCTTCGGGGCTTACCTCGGAGAGAACCCTCTCTTTTCCTCCCTTCGTTCCCGCTGCGACGTGAACCCGGCCATCAGGCAAAACATCTCTAGACGGAGAGAACTTCCTCGCTTCCTCGTGCCTGAGGCCCAGGTGACGACATAATCCAAGTTGTGCCGCCACCCTGTTTTCGTGGTTGTCGCTGGCCTTCAGCTTTTCCACGATGGATTTGTATTTCTCGTCAGGCATAGATTTATCGATGTTTAGGACGTACAGAATATTCTCTATGCTGAACGCGGAGTTATCCTTATGGATGCTGTTGTTGCCATATGCCACTGCCGTGGCTCTTACGCCTGATAAATACTCCTTGATTGTCTTCGCCGCCAAGCCACGGTCCTGCCAGGATTTGACAACAGCCCCAACGTGCTTATTCGTAACATTATCCCATTTCTTCACGCCAAGACCTTGATTTCTCAATTCCTTGACGAACTGATTGACCTCCTTGAGATGAGCTACCCTGGTTTTTGAAGAGCCGGGGTACCTCGTCCTGGTTGCCGCTCTCATTAGTGAATCTTTTGCTGGTTTGAATCTCATAAACGCACTCCTTTTTCTTTTATTTGCCGGGTGAGTATTGGCCCGGCAAAACCGCTCCCATCGGAGATAGAAGCGGTTTTGCCGGGCCAATAAAAGGGGTTGGTCAACGTGGGGTTGTCCGTTGACACTGATTTGGTGTTTCCATCAGCGTCCTCATTACGAGGAGATACGGAAGCTCACACCCTTATGGCTTCAGCTCAGATGAGCTGGTCAAAAGAATTAGGAGGGAATCCGAGGCAATTTGTTCCCATTTTTATGGATTGAATGGTTTAACTATTGATAAACACGCGATAAAATGATTCTTGGATAGCGCGTCTGTTTCCCCTTTATCTCTTACGAGATAAAAATCTAAACAGACGCGCTTATTTGAATTTGAATTGGATTGATCCTGGAATGATGATTTTCATCGTGCGCAACAAAAGATGTGTGCCAAGATAGAAATCTATTCCGGATACACTGATATCCTTTAGAACACTGAATGGCGTTTTCCTTAGCGGAAAACTTTTTGATTTTCTCGCATGTGCAGAAAGCCCATGCATGTTCTCTTGTCATCAGCCGATGGCAACAATAGTGCTCATCTCGACGATTGTCGATATACTTAAATGTTTGTAGAGGTTACCTGAAAACTTCTTTATCAGGTAACTACTTTGACCGCTCGGGGCGGCTCAATGACTGATTATATCAGTCAAGGATATGTTATGATCTGTATATAAGCATATTTTCACTATAATGTCAAGGGATTTTTGACATACCTAAACATTCTTGCGGTCAACGGCCAGATGGGTGAGGAACGATTCGATCTCGTGTTTGCCCATGCCCCTTGGATGGCGCATGTTGTGAAAACCCACATAATTCCTTATCCAGAAAAGGTAAGACCGCTCGGTACGCAGGGAATAGTGCTTTCTGCGGAGCACCCATCGGATCTGCGCAGAAAGCTTGGGCGCGCCCTGGTCGTTGGATCTTTTTTCCTCCATGCAACAAGCCTCAACAGCAATGTTCACGAAACAATAATTGCGCTATGCATTATAATATAATTGCACTATAATATAAAAGGCGTTCAAGGCAAATGGAAGGGGGAAAAGCATATTATGCTTTCAGAATATAGCCGCAAAAGTCCCCCCAGTATCATATTGGCTTGCAGGATCGCGGTATAGTGATTGTTGTGCATTAAGTAAGGAGACTAAAATGAAGCAATTTACTATTATTTTGATGGTTACACTACTTTTTATATCGGTCATACCACAGCTTACATTGCCACCTGTATGCCATGCGGACATTAAGGTATGGGGGATTCGTGGTGAAATGTGGGACAAAGTTATGAGCGAGTCCGACAAGCGATTCTATATCCAAGGTATGCTTGATGCGCTAATAGCGGCTGAAGAATACTCAAAAAAACCGATCTCATATTCAACTTCAATCGAGAACTACATTAAAGCCCTCGACCAATTCTATAATGATTACAGAAACGAGCTTATTCCTGTATTTTGGGGCTTGCGTATTGTCTCATTAGAGTTGAAGGGTTCATCCCAGATAGAAGTTGACCAGGAACTTCGTGATTTACGAAAACGTTTTCATAAAATAGCAGAAGAAATGTCTCATGAAAAAGATCCCAGCGATAAACAAAAGAAGAATGGAAATGACTAAGATCAAGTCTTATCTTGTAGATAGTTATAAATGTAATATAGTTCCCTCATGTTAATTGACACAAGAGAGAATGGATTAATTAATCTTCTATTTGCATTCTCTCAACCTTATTCATTTTATATTTTGGGTGCAGGAGCTTCATATCCTATTATCCCTCTTACTTTCCAGCTACGTAATCGTATATTAGATCGATTCTTCAATCTAGGATGTTTACCCTTGTTTGATCGCAAGCCCGATGCAGTTTTCGACCGTGTTATTGGCGACCCCTCTCAATATGATTATGAAACAAGATCAAGGCTTGATTACCTTTACCCATCTGCTGTTCGAGCTATGTTACTTAAAGAGCTTTGTTCACCTTTTGTAAATTCAGTACCACATCAATACAAGATCTTCATGTTAGCCTATCCGAGGTCAACTATATTTACCTTCAATGTTGATAGACTGGTGAGGTTTCTTTCTCATCGTCATTATATAATTGAACCTCATGGCAGTCTTCCATACGGATGCTTTAGAGATGCAGAATGGGATAACCTAATCGATAGTTTTCTTATATATGGTATTCAAGACCCAATACTACCAGGCTTTCAATTTCCTGAACCAGAGACAACAACCATTACTCGCACACATGAGTATACTATAGCTTCAATGCTAATCAAAAAAGCCAACTATATAGTGCTGATAGGTTATTCATTTGGTTTATATCGTGGTGTTCCAGATGACGCCGAGAGTTTCGTATTCCTGGTTGAGCACATAAAATCATTAAACCTGAATTTGATCATTGTTGACCCAAGATCTGAGCAAGTTGCGGACTTGTTTGGGGCGGCTTGTAATCCACGAAAATGTGTGCAGCTTAAAGTTAGTTGGTCTTCTTTATCCAGGTCTTTACTAGAACATATGTTATTGTTGTCTGTTAGAAAGCCTCTAAATTTGATCCCAGTAGTAGGTTTAGCAATGAGAAGATACGATGATATAGAAGAAATCAATGCACAACAAATCACTCCACCGGACGCGGCGGATCCGCGCCGGTGAGTTCATCCGTGTGTGCCAGGCATGGCACAGAGCTAGCGAGGTGAGAGTCCTCGCG
>Ga0302249_1002430_pt1 | contig 10463 bp, 10 predicted proteins | sample AAG_UR_Val_MG_FD_193531 | JGI IMG/M metagenome (GOLD analysis project Ga0302249, IMG submission 193531) | Enriched activated sludge microbial communities from anaerobic digester in WTTP, New Holstein, Wisconsin, United States - AAG_UR_Val | ecosystem: Engineered > Bioreactor > Anaerobic >... | reverse complement strand
GGGATCAAAAAGGCCGCCGCGAGCGCCGACAACTCTTCCCGGGACCTGCATAAGCTGATCCTCAGCCGTTTCGGATCCGGTTACATCCTGAATCTACCGCCGGAAGAGGTGTGCCTCCTGCCCTGACAGCCTGACGGATGGACGACTGCGGCGGGGCAGAAACGATAATTGGCGAAAATTGTCGATTTTTGGCGAGAAGATTCGAGAAAAAACGATAAAGAAACGATTAGCGGAACGAGACATTTTTTCTCGCGATCCGCTATAGCTCCCTTCATACTTGGTAAAATCCGGTAAAAAATGCGGAGCGATCATTTCTCATGTATGAGTGCCGATGTCCCCACGACGGGCGGAAGCTCCTGGAGATGGCCCGGCCGCCCCTGTCCCGCCTGGGCGTGAAGATCCTCTGCCCCTGCGGTGTAAAGGCCCCGGGGCGCGTCGTCATCGACGCTCCCTCCGGGATCATCCTGGCCGTTGCCGTCTGTGCCTGTGGTCGAAAGACCGTGCGCCCCGTCGGTGACCTGGTCGCCGTCCGCTGCCGGACCTGTAAAAAGATCATAACCTTCTAAAGAACCGATTTATCTGAAGGAGCAAGCTCCGAGGTTCCCGAAGCCCATGCTGCATCCCGCGCATGGGTTTTTCTTTTCTCCGTATCGAGGAAGAAATTGCCTCGAAGCGGTTCACGAGCCTCTATCGCCGCCTCCAGGAAGAATGTCTCCGCCTGGCGGCATATCCCTCCGCCTCCGCCCTGATCGCCTTCTTCAACGACGTGGAGCAGGACTATGCCGAAAAAGACGAAATCCTCTCCTTTCTCATCACGGCTTATCGCCGGGACGGTCCCGGCCGCATCCTATCCGGTTTCTTCATCATCCTCTTCCGGCCGGCCATCGCCGCCCTTTATCGCCTGGCCCGCAAACGGAATGCCCGCTTTGATGAGGAAGAATTCATCCAGGAGGTCTGCACCCTCCTCTTGGAGATCATCGCGACGGCGCCGGTGCGGCCCCCAAAGGTGGCCATGCAGATCGTCGGCCCCTTGCGCAACCAGGTCCGGAGCCTCGTGAACCGGGAACTTGGACGGGAGCGCCGGGAAACCTCCTGGTACGAGTCCGGGGACAGCGAGAATCCAACGCCGATGGGCCCCGGAGACTATGCGGGAAATGGAGAGGTTGAAGAGGTTTGGGAGGGGACAGCGATGGGGGAAGGCGAAGAGACACGGAAGGGAAAATCTATATGGAAGGGTACGGAGGCCGGGGCCGTTGCCGCCTCCCTGGGCGGCGATCATGACGATGTTTGGGAGATTGATAACGGTGTTGACCTGGCGGTGTCTTTATCCGGGAAGACGCCCGCCCTTCCTCACGAGGAACATGGTGAGCAAGGAAGTCAAGATGAGGAAAATGCAACCGGGGAATGGCGGCGCTACGACCTCGCCGATGCCGGGGACTTCCTCGACAACCTGGTCGCGGCGGGGGTCATCCGTGCCGGGGATCGTGCGGTCATCTACGAGACGGTGATCAAGGGACGCCCCCTTAAAGACCTGGCCACCGACCCGAGAGAATATCAACGCCTGAAAAAGCGTCGGCAGCGAAACCTGGCCGCCATCCGGGAATATCTCCGTAACAGTCCAAAATGAAAGAAGAAAAAATATTTAAACTTTTTTTGTCCCCTGGCGGGGTCCCCCTGACATAATAAAAGTAGGAGGACCTCGCACGGGGAGACAGGAGACATGAAACAGCAATCGCCCAAAGATACGACCCAGGTAATCCGGGAGGCATTTTACGATCTGGCCCTGTCCCTGGAGTGTCTCTTCCTCCTCTACGGGACCAGCGACCTCTTTGCCGAGGATGTCGTCCGGTGTCTGGAAGAGGGTTACACCAGCACCATGAAACGTTTGCAGAAGAGCGGCGGACCGAAGGGGAAGCTCCGGAGGCAGACCGCCGTTACCCGGTTTCTGAGCAGGCTGGAACGGGAGAAATCTGATCGGGAGCTGTCAAGGGGTGAAAGGATGCACCCGGATGAATAAACAAGTTTTAAAACCGGTGACGTAAGCACGGCCCCGCTGGAAGGAAGGAGTTTAACGATGGCCAGGACGAGAACCATCAAGCCGGAATTCTGGAGCGACGAGAAGCTCGCGACGCTGTCGCTCCAGGCACGGCTCACCTATATCGGCTTGTGGACCCTGTCCGACGACTACGGCGTCGTCAAGGGACATCCCGCCTGGCTCCGGAACTCCATCTTCCCCTATGACGACATCTCTCTCACCAAATTTGATTCCTGGCTCATGGAACTGGAGGGCATCGGCCGGATCGCCCCCTTTGCCGCCGATGGGGAGAAATTCTATTTCATCAGGAATTTCAACAGACACCAGATCATCAACCGGCCTTCCCAGACGCGAAATCCGAGTCCTCCCGAGACACTCACTGAGTACTCAGTGAGCCCTCATGGAGCATGCAGTGAGCCCTCAGTGAGTACTCACGGAGCCCTCACTGATGAAATAGAAACAGAAAGGGAAACTGAAACAGAAAGAGAAACAGAATCTAAAGCTACTACTGCGGCGAGCCGGATTGCCGACTCGCCGCTGGAGCAGATTCGGACGCGGCAGGAACCGGGAGCTAATCACGGCCAGGAAGAGAAAGCGCAAATGCCTGAGACAGAGCAGGCGCAGGATACCCATGAGCCTGAAGCGCGTCAGGTCCCGGATGTGGATAAACCTCGGGAGCAGGAAGGATTGTCGCCGCCGGCAGGCAACGATCCTCCTGTCCCGAACCGAAATGCTGGTCGCCACCAGCCTAAACCTGTGGCGCGGGTAACGAGTCCCGCAAGGAAACAAATCGATTTCGACTACGAAACCGGCCGCTTCCGGCATGTGCTCTCAGAACTGGTCGCGAAGTGGCAGGTGGCCTATCCCGCGGTTGATGTGCTCTCAGAACTGCACCGCATGGAGGCCTGGGCAGCGGCAAACCCGGTGCATCGCAAATCGAACTGGCAGCGTTTCATCGTCAACTGGTTGACCAAATCACAGGACCGGGCCCGCAGCGGCGGGAGCGGGAAGGATCCCCCCGGAACGGAAGGGAGCGTGGAGCGATGGATAAAAGCGCCTTCGGAGAATTCCTGACGAGCCTATGTCACTATTACGAGCGGAAGGAGCCCCGCAAAGAGACACTCGACCTCTGGTTCCAGGAGGTGAAGCATCTTCCCGGAGAACCCCTGGACTGGATCCGGGAGCAGATCTGCCAGCGGCAGGATGGATTTCCCCGGAATCTTCCGGCGATTATGCGGGAGCTCTGGCAGCGGTGGCGGGAGGAACATCCCCGCAAGCAGGCCCATCCCGATACGGATACAAACTGTCGGGACTGTGACGGGACCGGGCTGATCACGGGCTACCGGGAGAGCCATGCCTACGCATTCCGGTGTGGACGGTGCCGACAATCGACGCTCCACGGCATCCCCTTCGCCACCGGCCTGGACCTCCTTGCCCAGGGGTATGCCCTTACGGAAGAACGAAAGAGAAACCGTTACGCCTATGGATGAATATTTTCTCAGGACCATAGCTAACGCTGTCAGAGGTGGGGCGGAGCAAACCGGTGTGGAAGGCCGCCCCACCTGCGGCCTCTACGAAGAATGCATTGCTCCACTTTGTCCCTTGGATCAAAGCAGCCTCAAAGGGATCTGGTATCCCGGCGAGGAGATCTGCCGCTCCCGGACCCATGGCAATCTCCCCTGGATCAGAGCCCAGCGGAAGATCAGCAGGGCGAAGGCAACGGGATACTTCAACCTGGAGATCCTGAACAACATCCGCACCATCCGGAAGGGGATCACGGGTCTGGACCCGAACACCGATGAAAAACCCCAGCTCCGGCGCTGGCTGGAACTCCACGAGAAGAAGCGAAGTGGTGGCAGGCGGACATACGCGGTGCCAGTGAGGGAGGCGAAGGGGGCACTTTCCCACCGGCATCCGTTAGGCCTCCAAACTGGGGTTTCAGCCCCTCTCCAAAACGTGTCGAAACCGGGGGGGCAAGGGAAAGATTTCTGCCGAAACCGGGGGTCCCAGCACCCCAGCCGGACGGCGACGGGTAAACCTTCATCCGGGAGGTCGAGGCCGAAAAAATGACCACCCAGGGAGGCCCGGAAAACGGGATGACGGAACAGAAATCTCAACCTCAAAAAACCGGGTCACCAAATCCCCATCACCTGAAGCGTTACTACCGGGTGGACGAGGTGGCGGCCTATTTCTCCGTCTCCGATCGCACGATCTATCGTCTCATCGATACCGGTGACATCAAGGCAATCCGCCTCCGGGACTGCATCCGGGTGCCCTCCGAAGAGTTGAAACGGTTTGAAGCATCCCTGTTGGACGACGATATGCGCTGAAGCAAAGCTTTTGTAAGGTTATTCAAGCTGTCTTTAATAAGATGTTCTCTGAGGATGCCTTATTCCAGTCTTCTTGAATAAGGTTTTCCTCCGCAGTGCCGAAGCAGTATCTCCCCCTTGCGACCAGATCTGATATGAATTTCAACGCAGTCACGGTGGCTCCTTTTAAGTGAATTGCTCAGGCAAAGTAACACATTTCGTTACTTTCGCCGAGTGATACTGGCAATGCCAAGCAAGAAATCGTTTAAAATAAAATTTCCTCCCGAAAGAACCGTATGAATTATTGCCAGCTAATGCTGTATGGCTGGCCTTGTGGATCGATCGGGCGAGTTCCGACATAGAGGGTTTCTATCTCCAAGGTATCGCAACAAGCAAAGTCGTTAATCTTTGCTTCCACACAGGTTAATGAATTGTGGTTGTAATGTCGCAAATAATCGTATTTGTTCTTTGATCTGGAAAATATTCCCATTGAAAAATAATGCGACCTGCGTATGTCGTTTGGGTATTGAGTTATCAAAGATAACAGAATAAGGTCAATACAAGAGATGGGAACGGATGATTATGGACATGCCGCGATTGACTCGGATTTCCATGAAAAATGTTATTCTTAGTTTACCAGAGAGTATTTTCAGATAATATATTGACCAGCCCCAAAAGTAATAGTATGGAACTATGCAATAATTGTGGCTGCCCATTTTGGGAAGACAAGTTTATCCCTGCGAATCCTGTGGAAACGCTGGGTGACCTTCTCCATAAATCATCCAGTCCGATGGATGATTCATACCTGTGTCAAGCCTGCAAGGAAGCGTTCGGCATGCTCAACATGGCGGGCTTTGGCGAATGATGTTCGTTCTCAGGAGAATGCGGTATGGCCGTCATGATCCCTGACGATGTTGACCAATTCAGTTCGGACGGGGAACGTCAATTCTACGGATTTCTGAAGACCGCTGCCAAGCCAGACAATAATTATCTGGCCTGGTATCTGCCTGATATCAATGGTCGCGAGCCTGATTTCATCCTCTTTTGCAAGGATACCGGCCTGACCATCTTCGAAGTCAAGGACTGGACCCTAAGTCAGATTCAGGAAGCCAACCCCCACCATTTTACCCTCGCCATGGGTAGCCACCAGGAACAGCTCGAAAGCCCCTTAAGGCAGGCAAAAACCTATTGTCGTTTTCTCATGGACAAGATACGTGAAGATCGACGTTTGCTCTCAAGAGATCCGCAACACTCCGGAAACTCCAAGATCCCCATCGGGGAAGGCATTGTCTTCCCGAATATCAACAAATACGAGTATATCCAGAAAGCCTTTGACAAGATTATTCACTCGGGCAAGATCTTTTTCTGGGACGATCTGCACCCGCAGTCAGACATCTGCCGGGATGCTTCCGGGCAGTGCTTTTCCACTGCCCTGCAGCGAATGTTTCCCCCTCTTTTCCACTTCAATCTGACACTGGATGAGCTTCATCATCTCCGCCAGCTTCTGTTCCCCATGATCCGGATTGAAATGCCCGAGCGAGACCCCATCAGGCAGCGACAACAGGAAAAACAGAGAATTAGGCTGCTGGATCATCATCAGGAGGCCATTGCCCGCAAGTTCGATGGTGGCCATAGGATAATCTCCGGCCCTTCAGGATCGGGAAAGACCCTGGTTCTTATTCACCGGGCTGTCATGCTGAAGCATTACAATCCCGCCATCAAGCGCATCCTTTTCGTCTGCTACAACATCACTCTGGTCAATTTCATCAAGCGGCTTCTTGCGGAAAAGAAAATCCCACTGGGCGAAAATGGAGTGGAGGTGGTTCATGTCTTCGAGTTGTGCGCGAAGATCCTTGGTGAACCCGTTACTTGGGAGAAGGAAGAGGAAGCCTACTATGATCTGATCATCGAAGAAGCTCTCCGGAAAGCAAAGGATTTCCCTGAAAAGTACGATGCCGTCCTAGTGGATGAAGGCCAAGATTTTTCAGATGACATGTTCCGCATCGTTGTTTCCCTCCTGAACCCGGAGACGAACCACTTGGCAATCGCCCTTGATGACAATCAGAACATTTACAGGAGAAAACAGACCTGGAAGGATCTTGGCATAAAGATCCGCGGGCGGGTCCATAGGTTATCATGGATGTACCGGAATACCAGCACCATCGCCGACTTTGCCCGTGCCTTCCTGAATGAAAAGGAAAACAAGGAAGAGAACTCATCACCACAGGCGGAACTCTTCCAGAATTATCTGTCAACGTCCGGACCGGAACCGGAAATTAGGCAATTCCCGAACCTGGATGAATTGATCCATCACGTTGGCCGACAAATTGATCATCTGCACCATGACGATGGTTATCCACTCTCCGAGATAGCCATCATCTATACCCAGAAATCACCGGATCATCTGCCAGGCCTTCATCTCCCCGATCTGCTAACGAAGGCTTTAGAAAAACAGGGCCTTTGCTGCAACTGGATCGCTGAGGATTACCGCGCCAAGAGGTCCTATGACGTGACGACGCAAAGCGTGACGATCTCCACGATCCACAGTGTCAAGGGATTTGACTACGCCTGCGTTTTCGTCATCGGTCTGGACTGGTTCGGTGGGCAACGATGGACGGAAGAACAGGTGACAAATCTGACCTATGTTGCGATTACGCGGGCAAGGGAGAGGTTGTTCATACCATATATGCTACAGACAAACTTGATGAAGCGGTTGAAATAATCTGGACGTTATGACCTTAGAGCCTGGCAAACGCGTAAGAGTAAAAAATGACCCCGGTCGCATTGGTATACTGACAGGTAAATCAAAAGCGCGAGGTGACCTTATCCTCCGTCAAGTATTCTTTCCGGATGCAATATCATACATGCCTGAAGATCAAATTGAATGCCTGCCTGATGTTTCCGACCCTGTAGAGCTTTTGGCATCTGGCAAGCTTGGTCGGGTATCAGATCTGCGACGTAATCTGACGCATATCAGGTTGAGTGGAAGATTAGCCAATCTAATCTACAGCATGGACACAACCAATACTGACTTTTATCCTTATCAGTTCAAGCCAGTTATCAAGTTTCTAAATGCACCCAGCAATGGCATGCTCATTGCCGATGAAGTCGGTCTCGGTAAAACAATTGAAGCGGGCTTGATATGGACAGAACTACGAAGTCGCTTTGACTTTCGCCGAATAATGGTCCTCTGTCCAGCGATGCTAAGGGAAAAATGGAAGGAAGAGTTAGGCAGCAAATTTGGTATCAAAGCGGATATCCAAAATGCCAAGGACATATTATCAACATTAACAAGGTCGCTACAGGAAGGATCTCTTTCCGGTTTTTCTGTCATTGGCAGTTTGCAAGGTTTGAGGCCCCCACGTTCTTGGAAAACAAGCGAAGAAAAGAAAAAAAGTTTCAATACTGCCGCCCGCCTTGCCGCATTCCTCGAAGAGCATGCCGATGAAGAGCCACTTATCGATCTATTAATAATCGATGAAGCCCATTATATGCGCAACGTTGAAACTGCCACATCTCAGCTTGGCAGATTGCTGCGTCATGTCTCCGAATATATAGTTCTTCTATCGGCAACACCGGTGCATCTAAAAAGTGGGGATCTTTATCAGCTACTCAATCTTGTAGATGAAGATACCTTTAATCAGCCAAGCTTATTTGATGAAATCTTGCAGGCCAATGCCCCGCTTATCGAAGTTAGAGATGCTGTCATGGCCCGCAAAGTAACACCTGAAAAGATAAAAGATTTATTGGAGAAGGCAGCACAACATCCATACCTTCAAAATAACAGGCAACTCCAATCTATACTTGAAGAACTGCCCGGTGCGGACCAACTTTCAGATGACCAGTACCGTAGTAATTTTGCATATCGCATAGAAAATATGAACCTTTTAGGACATGTGGTAACAAGAACTCGCAAACGAGAGGTTACTGAATGGCGTGTCATGAGAGAAGCTGTGCCAGAAACAATCCAGCTAACAGACGCAGAACGGCAATTTTATGATGCTGTTACAAATCTTGTCAGAAAATTTTGCATGGAATACGAAAAACACGAAGGGTTTCTCCTCGTAATGCCTCAAAGGCAGATTGCCAGTTCAATGGCAGCAGCTTTGCGAGAATGGCAGACTCGGAGCTTCAAATATGAACAACAAATCTATGAAGATTTTGGTCATCAGGAAGATAAGGAAGACAAGAAACCTGGACCGGTTGTTGCCGAGATCATGCGACAGGCTTATGAGTTGGCAGATCTAAATGAATTGACGAAGAATGATTCGAAATACAACAGACTTAGATATATCCTTTCGGACCATCTCAAGAAATATCCAGATGAAAAAATAGTTCTCTTTTCATACTTCCGTCCAACGCTTAAATACCTCAAGGAACGTTTAACAAAAGATGGAATCAGGGCCATTCTTCTCATGGGTGGCGACAAGGACAAACAGAGTATCCTTAATGAATTTAAATCCGCAATTGGGCCAAACCTACTTTTGTCATCCGAAGTCGGAAGCGAAGGCATCGATCTGCAATTTGCCAGGATAGTCATTAATTACGATCTGCCATGGAATCCGATGCGTGTCGAACAGCGTATTGGACGTCTCGATCGTCTTGGTCAAAAATCATCCAAAATTCTCATTTGGAATCTTTTTGCCGAAAACACGATTGACTCCCGTATCTATGAATATCTTTACGAACGTCTCGGAATATTCGAAAGGGCGTTGGGGGGCCTTGAAGTCATCTTAGGTGAAGAAATTAAGAAACTCACTCTTGACTTGCTCAGCGGAAATCTCACACCTCAACAGGAATCAAGTCGTATTGAACAAACAACGCTTGCATTAGCCAACATCAGGCATCAGGAAGATCAGCTCGAAGAGGAATCAGCAAACCTGGTTGCACTTGGCGATTATGTTATGAACCAAATTAAGGCTGCTCGGGAGTTGAATCGACTAATTAATGGTTATGATCTATGGATCTATGTCCATGATTTTTTCAAAAAATATTATCAAGGATCTGAATTCAAAAGACTTACCGGTGACGAGTTGAACTTTAATATTCATTTATCGTCAGATGCTAAATATGATCTGGAAGAATATACCAAGAGCGAAAAGATTGCTCATCTGACACATTTAACCCGCGCATCCTCTACACCGGTTCGGTGTCGATTTGAGAACATGGTTACAGTGACCACGCCAGGGAAAGAAGAATTAATCAGCCAGTTCCATCCCCTTGTTCGCTTTGTTAGCCATCGTCTAAAAGAATTGGAAGAATCATATTATCCAGCAGTAAGCATCTCCCTCTATCGGAATGAATTGCCGCAATTCGTTCCGGGAATATATGTTTTCACTATTCAGAGATGGTCCACGAGTGGGCTTCAGGACCGGGAACAAATATTCTTTTCGGCGAGAAATATTTCTGATGGAAATCAGCTTATCCATGAAGATGAAGCTGAAAAATTGGTCACAACAGCCGCCTTACGCGGTCGCGACTGGTTGGAAGCAATCAATTTTGTGGACTGCGAAGAAGCCGCCAAAGTTGCAGAATTATCCCTGTCTTTTTCAGATAGTAAATTTTCTGATTACGTGAAGCAAAAAGCGGCAGAAAATAATGACAGAGCTGATCTTCAGGAAAAGACACTTGATCAACATCTCGCGAATCAATTGATAACTTTTGGACAGATCAGGGACACTCATCTCCAAAACAACCGCCTTTCATTAGCAAAGGCAACAGAAGCAAAGATTAAGACGATCACAGAGAAGGTAAAGCATAGAAAGTTGCAGATTAAAGGTCGTCGAGAACTAAAAAGCAGAAAGGATGAAATGTGTATAGGCCTCATTGAGATCTCATAAGGAGGGGGAAATGGCGGATAAAAAAAAGGATTGGAGCCACTTTGGGAATTTCTTTTGTATCCATAATGAAGAAAGTTCAAAGAAATCTGTAGCACAAGGGGAACAATCACGAAAACCAAGTGACTCGAAAAAAGCCTCTGTAAAAGAAAATCATCCTGAAAAAACCGAAAAAAGATTTATAGCCAAACTGAAAAAGATTTCGAAGGCTATTCCCCCCTTCCTCCTTGAACCAAACCTTCAATTTCCAGAGACAGAAAAATCGGAACCTGTTGATCTTGT
>Ga0302249_1002406_pt1 | contig 10570 bp, 11 predicted proteins | sample AAG_UR_Val_MG_FD_193531 | JGI IMG/M metagenome (GOLD analysis project Ga0302249, IMG submission 193531) | Enriched activated sludge microbial communities from anaerobic digester in WTTP, New Holstein, Wisconsin, United States - AAG_UR_Val | ecosystem: Engineered > Bioreactor > Anaerobic >... | reverse complement strand
AAGAAGAATACCCATGTATTCGCCGACTCAATTTTGACCCCACTATTTAAGGAAACGCCAGTTCGTTTTTGACCCCCCCCAAAAAGGAAAGCCTTCCCTCTCCAAGTACTCTGAGAGGTGGGCGGTAAGGTGAAAACGATGGCAGATGTACGTAGAATCGTAGACCTGTACGAACTCCATAAGTCCTACAAAAAAGTAGCCCGCGAACTGAACATATCCCGGAACACTGTGAAAAAGTATCTTCATCAGGTCAAAGATGTGCAAGAAGGATTGGCGGAGGAGATCATTCCCAAAAACCGAAAGATCGTTCAACCCTCTCGCGTTCTCACTGATCTTGTCCGTCAGAAGATCCACCAATATCTTGAGTCAAACATGGGATGCCCCAAAAAACAACGACTCACGGCAAAAAGAATCTGGGAGCTTCTCGTCCAGGATGGTCATAAAATAGGTTATACCACGGTCAAGGACGAAGTTGTCCGCTGGAAACGCACTAATGCACCCCGAGAGGTGTTTATCTTGCAGGAGCCGCGCATTGGTCAGCGTGCAGAATTCGATTGGGGCGAAGTCACACTCAATATCGCCGGAGTATGGCAGAAATTCTACCTTGCGGTCTTCGTCTTGCCCTTCTCGCTCTATCGATTTGCTCGCCTCTATAACAGATCAACCCGTCTGGAAGTGATCCAGGCCCACATCGAATTCTTCCGCGAGATCGGCTCAGTTCCCGAGGCGATATTCTATGACAGAATGGCTGCTGTATACGATTCTCGAAAGCAGCAGTTCAATGATAAATTTCTGGAATTCTCTATGCATTTCGGTTTTCAGCCCTGTGTCTGCAATCCAGCTTCACCTAACGAGAAAGGGACAGACGAAGAAAGTGTAGGCTATGTCCGGCGTGCCACTTTCAGCGAAAGGAGTTCATTTGCATCCATAAATGAGGCTGCTGAATGGCTAAAAATGCGCCTTGGCGAGATAAACGGCCATCCTGTCTATCGTCGATCCGATGTGCCGGTCCAGGGCCTTGATCAAGAGCGAGCCTTGATGCATCCATTGCCAACACTCGAATTTGAAAACTGCGAACTGAAACGTGCAACTATTTCGCGGTATTCATTGGTAAAATTTGACGGGAACTTCTACTCAATTCCGGATACATACCGTCCTCGATATATTACACTGAAGATGTTGGTGGATAGGATCGAGTTCCTTGATGGAAACGCTATCATTGCAGTTCATCGTCGATTGGCTGGGAATCAGAAGTATTCGCTTGATATCGCTCATTACATCAAGACTTTTCATCGCAAACCGGGTGCGCTCCCAAATTCCAGAGTTTTAGCTCAGGCAGATGAACTGATTCGGGATGCTTTCAATCGCTATTATGCGAATGATCCAAAAAAATTTCTGCCTATTCTTGACCTGATAAAAGAGACCTCCCCTGAAAAATTTTCAACCGCTCTTGCGATCCTAAAAGAACAGAACATCCATCCGACCAGCGATAGCATTCGGTTTTTGCTTCATCAAACCAATGCTCTGATGGTTGAGCCCTTTGACATCGAGGGTGGTTTCGAGGTCCTGGAGCCGGATCTCACCATATTCGATCAGTTTATGGAGGGATAGACTGTGGACCCGAATCTTGCAGATCTATGTAAACAGTTGCGACTGAGCGGAGTCTACAACTACGTCCTGGACTATCAGCCTGATAATGAGGATATGCTGCAGTTTCTGACTTCAGCATTGCAGTCCGAACTCGACAAGAGACATCTGAACCGCCAGATGAGAGCGCTTCGGCAAGCCGGCTTTCCGACAAAAAAGAGGTTCGAGGATCTATTGATGGATGATTTGCCGCAAGATGGGCGAGAGGCTATTCCTGAACTAAAAGCGCTTGCGTTTCTTAAAGAAAGGAGGAATGTTATTCTCATCGGAAATTCAGGAACCGGCAAGACTCATATGGCTATTGCGGTAGGGATCAAAGCATGCGAGGAGAACTATCGAGTTGTATTTCGCTCCGCAGCGGCATTGGTCAATGAGATGATCGAAGCGAGAAAAGATAACAGGCTCTCAATTTATATCAAACAGTTTAAAAAGGTTGATCTCCTCATAATTGATGAGCTTGGGTACGTAACATTTGATCTCGCTGCTGCTGAATTGCTATTTCAGTTGCTTGCAGCACGATATGAGACTATGAGTACTATCATTACCTCGAACCTGGGATTTTCAGATTGGGTGAAGGTATTCCATGACAGGACTCTAACCGCAGCAATTCTGGATAGGATTACCCACCACGCGCTGATACTGAACATGAACGGAGAGAGTTTCCGCAGAAAGTAGCGAGACGTGAACTTTATACTCTATGAGTTAGGTTAGTCGTCTAAGGGGGTCAAAATCGGATCGGCGCGGGGGGTCAAATTTGGACCGGCGGATACATTCCTCGACTAAAGATAGTCGGAAATTTTGGATCAGAAACTGAATGGAAATTTGTTCGAGAATTTAATGCTTACGAAGCAGAGGTTGTACCAAGAGACCAGCCTTCAAGCGGCATAAGATTGAGCGTCTTTTATGCAGGTAATAATAGCTTTGTAGTAATCGATAATCTTCAAAGGTTAGCTATTAAGATGGATGCCCCATCTGAAATACTGAAGACTTATGATGCTTCTGCAGAGTATGTTGAAACTCATCTGAAAGGAAAACTGATAATCTATGATCAAGAGATAATAGGCAAAAAAATAGGTGAATTCAGCATATCCAATGTCATGGCTGAACCAAAGCCGTACGTCAAAGCAGTCCAGATTCTATCCGAGCCTAGCACTTTTATGGCTATTGTCCCAGCATCCAAGGCAATGAACGTAGCCAAGCATATCCAAGAAAAATATGATCGTGAGATGGGTAAAGTTAAAAACCGTTTACCGATCACTTTGGGGATGATTTTTGCCAAATCTCATATGCCATTGGCCGCTCTAATAGATGCAGGCACAAGAATGCTCAATAATCATTCGAGAGAAGAAAAATGGTTCATCTATGAGGACGCGCAAATTGTCGGATCTGATTGCATCATATGCTTCGAGAATGGGATAAAGTGGCAGATTCCTGTGAAGATGGGAGATGGTAAGACTGATGACGTCTGGTATCCAAATTTCTATTTAGATGGATGCCCAAAAGATCGCACTACCATGTTCCAGGTCAATAAAAACTGTTTGGTTCATGCAAAAGAACTAAAGAAAGGAGATGTGGTTAAGATCTGTCTTTCACGCTTTGACTTTGAATTCCTTGACTCGGCGTCTAGAAGGTTTGAAGTAAGTTATGACGAAGAAAGTGGAAAACGAAGAGACAAGATTAGAGGTCAAAGGCCATATCTTCTGGATGAGCTTGACGATTTCGAAAGACTTTGGAAAACTATTTCTGAAGAACTTTCTAGCAGTCAGATCAAGGAAACAGTTGGTCTCATTGAGACAAAACGAGAAGAATGGATGCTTAAAACAGACGATCCTGTTTTCAAGAATTTTGTGCACAATGTCATCCAAAACGCAAATTGGATGCATGGAAAACCAGATAATATGATTGAATTAGAGAAAGCCGCTCTAAGCGGCAAGTTAAGAGACATCGTCGAACTTTACATGAATATTCTGAAGCTAAACGATCAGGTGGAAAAAATGGAGGGGGATGAATGAGCCAAACTAGGAAACTTTATACCCACCAGCGATTTGCATTCATGACACTCGATCCAGTGCATATTGGCACAGGAGGATACCGACTTGGACGTGTGGATAACACAATAGTTAGAGAACCTGGAACAAATCTTCCAAAAATTCCTGGCACCAGCCTGATGGGTGCAGCGAGAAGCTATTCTGCCATGTATTATGGAAAGCCTGAGGCTGCAGGTCAACATAAAAAATTAAAGAAAGATCAAAAAATAAATTGTCCTATAATCTATACTTTTGGAACCGCAACGGAAACTGGAGGTGGTCAGGCGGGGAAAATAAGCATTGGAGATGCACAGATTTTGCTTTTCCCGGTTCATTCCATGGCAGGACCCGTTTGGGTGAGCACAATTGAGATGTTAAAGTATGCAGGATTCAAACCCAATAAACAGGATGTCGATGATGAAACCGCAATTACATCTCTAAGCTGGGAAAAAGAGGTTATAAATCTTGGGTGGCTAATGCTAAAGGTTGACAAAGGGCTAATAGTGGATGCACCAACAGAAATTAAAGGGAAAAAAGAATGGATTTCAATCACAGATAGAATCATTCTTGTCTCTCAAAAGCTCTTTTCTCACATAGTCAATAATAACCTCGAAGTTCGCACATCTGTGGCCATAAATCCTGAAACAGGAACGGCAGAAGATAAGGCGCTTTTCACATATGAGGCTTTGCCGAGAGCAACTTTTCTATGGTGTGATATTATTGAGGACGATTATTTGAATAAGTTCCCAATTACTGATAAGCAATATAAAGATAATAAAGAAAATGAAGGCAATCCTTTAGAAAAACCCTGGAAATGCCCTCTGGATGTTGTCCAGACCGGCTTTAAATTGGCCGAATATTTGGGCATCGGAGGAATGAGCACAAGAGGATTCGGTCGCATAAAGTCAATAGGTGATTGGGAGGAAATTAATGAATCTTGATATTTATGCTGCAAGAAGCGCTCAGGATATCATTGCCAAGACTAACGACAAGACATCAAGAGATGTCGAAAACCTCATAACAAAAACGCTCGGTGTTTTACAGGAGAATGGAGTCTATGCTTGTCTGCTTTATCTTTATTCCTCCGATGGGGGAGATAATGATATTGGTGGGATTATTAGGATCAATCTCATTAGTATTCTGGAAAGCATAAATAAAACACCGCCCAAAGGCGTCGAATCCAAGGATATGCTTCGATACTTTGGAGATGAAATCTGCATCGATCTTGATATCCTTTTAATAACCAAACAGCTTTGGGAACAGACGTTGATCTATGCACGATACGGCGCAAAGGCCAGGGGCTGATATTTTGAAATGGAAACCTTATCTTGTGACTTTGCGCCTTCTTTCACCCATGCATATTGGCTGGAAGAAAATAGGGAACTTACAGCAAACTCGTCTCTATGTTTCTGGAAGGAACATATGGGGTGCATTGACTTCTCGGCTGGTTAGGGATCAAGGCGACTCGAATTATGAAGCTATTGGGAAGATAGTGGATGAAGAATTGAGATTCACTTATTTTTATCCTTCACGTTCGCCTGAAAATATTGAAATATGGCCTTGGAAGAATCACTTAGATATTTATTTGTGGAATTTTTTAAAAAGCTATGTATCGATTTCATTAAATGATAAAACGGCAGAAGATAGTGCGCTTCATGAAACGGAATTTATATCACCGACGACAAGAAAAGGCGATCCAGTATATTTAATAGGATATATATTTGAAAAAGAGGGATGTACACTTCGATGGAGAAAAGCCCTGGAACAACTTCAAATTGGTGGAGAACGCGGATATGGCTGGGGAAGAGCCCAAATAAACATCGAACCCAAGTTATCAGATAAATGTTTTGAACATGATATTATAGAAAAAGATAAATCCCCTGCGATTAAAATGAAGGCAAATGAATGCATATTTGCTCATGTTCTTGCCACTGGCAAAAATATTAATGGATTCGTTGAACCGTTAGTTGGAAGAGTTACTTCAGAAAGTAGCGGTTTTGGTGGTAACATGTCTGAAGCGGATATCTGCTGGGCTCCAGGAGGCTGTTTAAAAAAGGACAGCTTTTTCAAGATCCAGCCAAAGGGGATATGGGAAGAATGTCAAGATTGATACATTTTTATATAGTCCGGAGACAAGCTCCATGAGCTCCTTCAGTCCTGGCCAATGGATATAAACAGGACCCGACTGGGGAATATTAGTCTTTTATAATCCAAACCCATCAACAGCCAGTCTCGATTGTGTCCAAGGCTCCCCGGCCTTGACCTAAACTCCGCCCTTTTTAATAACCATACTTGCCTCAACAGGCACGCTAATTTCCATCTTTTCCAAAATTGTTCTTTGTTTTTTTGAGACCTCTGTGAGTCTCCACTTCCCTCCGATTTTAACTGCTCGCAACTTTGACAATTCCATCAGAATCTCCTCGATGGAACTCTTATTGAGCAGCTTAGCCTCCCTGGCCCTCCGGAGCAAAATCGCTCTCAGTATAAGCGATACGAAGAAATCAAACTGCGCGCGGCCACCCCGCCCTAAAGGGACGGGGTATGCTTCGGGCCGCGCGCTGCCGTTCTCCGGAATTCAGAAATCATCCAGTCTTCGTTGACCTGAAGCCCTTGACTTGAAAAATCGGACCTCTGTTGCAGCTTTTCCTTGAGACTCCCTAATATAGTGCGCAATTGTGTCAGCAGTTGCATTTCCTACAGAACGAAAAAATTTGCCGCTTGACCATAGATTTCCACCCCAATAGCGTTTTTTCAATTCAGGATGAAGTCTGAACAATCGATAAGAGCTGCTTCCTTTCAAGTATTGAACAACTCTTGATAGAGATATGCTTGGGTGGAATTCCAGGAACAAGTGAACGTGATCCTCTACAATTTCCATTGCATGAATCTTGTAGCCTTGCTCCATGCAAATATTTCTAAGGATCAACTCGCAATCCTTTTTAACTTGCCTATCGTAGAATATTCTGTATCGGTACTTAGGCACCAGTACGATGTGGTAGGTTATCTGACCATAGCCATGGCTAAAACTGCGCAACTCCAAGCTTATCACATCCTAGCCATAGGTGGCTGGCACCACCTGTGGCTAAGGTGCTTAAAGGCCTCATTTTAAAAGAAGGAACGGTTTATTGAATTAGATAACAGAAAAGAAGAGGCGAGGGTTCACTTCATCCCCGACCTGAAGGTCGGGGTATTCGTGACCCTCTGCACTCCCGTTGTAATAACCTCAAGCTCATTCTTCAGATCATCGAATTTCTTCTCGACTTCGTCCCTCTCCCGATAAAGAGAAAGGACCTGGCTGCCCAGTGCCTTGCCCTGCGGGAGAACGGCTTTTCCTGTGATGAAGGGATGGTCTACTATATTCGATCTCAGGAAAAAGTGCCAGTGAGGTTCGACACTCAACTTTTGGACAGAACTCTGTCCCTGCTTGCAGACATGCGAAGGACGGTTCAGAGAGGCGAGCTTCCCCCGCCTCTGCAGAACAGCTATCGGTGCGATCGCTGCTCAATAGCCGGGATATGCCTGCCGGACGAGGTCAACCTTTTGCGGGAGATGGACGCAGAGAAAGATCCAAACCAGGAAAGAAAGCCGGAGGGCGAACCTGAGGAGAGGATCAGAATGCTTCTCGCCAGCCGAGACGATCAGGTGCCTCTTTATGTTGTCGGCCAGGGGAAGACCGTTCGCAAGAAGGGCGAGCGGCTGGAGGTCTGGTCCTATGAGGAGGGCAAGATCAGCGAGGCCAGAATCAGGGAGATCTCCAAAGTCTGTCTCTACGGCAGCGCTGAGATCACCACTCCCGCCATGGTCGAATTGATGCAGAGGAATGTGCCTGTGCTGCACTTCACTCACGGCGGCTGGTTTCAAGGGATTGCTCTGGGGATGAGCCATAAGAATGTCCAGCTGCGCATCCAGCAGTTTCGCTGGGCTGAGGATGAAGAGAGGTCGCTCGCAATAGCCCATAAGATCGTATCAGGGAAGATCAAGAACTGCAGAACCCGATTGCGAAAATACGATCCAGATGCTCCACCTTCAGTTCTCAACTCTTTGGCCAGTCTCTCCCAGGATGCCGAAAATGCTTCAAACCTGCAAAGCTTGCTCGGAATTGAGGGAGCAGCAGGCAAGGCCTATTTCTCCAGGTTCGGCGAGATGCTCAAGGTAGGGGAGGAGAGCTTCTCCTTTGAAGGAAGAAATAAAAGGCCGCCAAAGGATCCTGTGAACTCGACTCTCTCATATCTATACGGCATTCTGGTCAAGGAACTATTCTCAACCCTTCTGGCAGCAGGCTTTGATCCATATCTTGGATTCTACCATCAACCAAGGTATGGCCGTCCTGCTCTGGCCCTGGACATGATGGAGGAGTTCCGACCAATAATTGCCGATTCTGTGGCATTCAGGCTATTCAATAAAAAGGAGCTGAAGGATACGGACTTCATCAAGACCGGCATCGGAATATCTCTGACCGCGGAGGCGAAAAGAAAACTGATTTCGGGATATGAGCAGAGGATGCAAACTGAGATCGTTCATCCCATATTCGGCTACAAAGTTAGCTATCGCAGAGTGCTTGAGATACAGGCCAGACTGCTGTCCAGGGTCTTATCCGGGGAGCTTTCAGAGTATCCGGCCTTCATCATCAGGTGAACTGAATTGACCTCATTAAACTGCTATATAGTGAGCTACGATATAAGGGAGCCAAAGAGGCTGTACAGAGTTCATAAGGCAATGCTTGGTTTTGGAGAGCCGGTCCACTACTCTGTCTTCCGCTGCGATCTCACCCCGAGAGGGAAGGTGGAGATGGCGGCCTCTCTTCATGATCTGATCGATCCGGATGAGGATAGGATAATGATTATAGATCTCGGCCCAAATGATGGCAGAGTTATGGAGAGAATTGAATTTATGGGAGTCCATAGGGAGCACCTGGACCGGAAATTTATTATAGAATGATTGTCCATTAAAAGACCACGTGGTTCCGGGAGGTCATTTGGGCTTGATGCGTCCAGTAATACGAAAACTCCTGAGAAGACATACGCACAATTAAAAAAACTATAAAGAGTATCGGCGATCCGCGCTAAAGCAGTGAATAGCGATATTAGATTAATAAAAATGGTTGAGTCTTAAAAATGTTTGGCAGTTGGATCGATCCGCGAAAAACGGCGTTATTTCGACAGCTGCAATCGCCCTAAAATGGCTGCCCTATCCATTTCTGCGAAGAAGTGGCCCAATTGAAACCAAATTATAATGACCCACACTAACATCCAACCCCATTCTATCCATTTCTGCGAAGAAGTGGCCCAATTGAAACTCCTTACCTCCTGGCGCTTATTGTCAATGAGCGCGCCCTATCCATTTCTGCGAAGAAGTGGCCCAATTGAAACCGTCATGCCTGGCTAGGCACCCATGAGGCATGAAAATAGGTCATGGCATGAAGGCATTCTCAAAGACATTAATCACATGCAGGAGAGATTCATCGATATGCGTGGAGCCCATTTTCATATCAAACCGTCATGCCTGGCTAGGCACCCATGAGGCATGAAAATAGGTCATGGCATGAAGGCATTCTCAAAGACATCAATCGCATGCAGGAGAGATCCATCGACATGCGTGAAGCCCATTTTCATATCAAACGCTGTAATCCTCAATTATTTCAATTGGGTCTGTAACCTATCCATTTTTGCGAAGAAGTGGCCCAATTGAAACTCTCCGTTTGGATTTCTTTTGCGCATTCTATAACGATCTATCCATTTCTGCGAAGAAGTGGTCCCAGCCCGTCCAGTGAATACTATTCAACGGCTTGCCTCGGTTGTATCCAAGCCCCCCTCCCGGCGTTGAGGGGGGTCCAGGGCATTAGCGCGGGAGGCCCACAGGGCTGACTCGCGGCGTGCACCAAAAAAAAATCTGTGTAAATCAAAATAACTTTGATAACTGCCCTTGATTCGGGAAATCGTTATATCCAATATCCTTCGAGCCTCATAGAAGCAGTTCAATACAGCCTCTAAAAAAACTGCTGTATTATTCCGCCAAAGAACTCAGCACCTTCGCCTCAGCCTTCACCGGCACAGGATACAGCATCTCGGATCCTATCCTCTCCATGATCTCCTTAAGCCTTGAAGCATACTCTTCTGCCTTCTCCTCGGGAACCTCCAGGATGATCTCATCATGGATAGAGCCTACTATCCTCGCCTCCTCGTCCGACAGCTTCTCATAGACCTCAGCCATCACCAGCTTGATCAGATCCGCTCCCGTCCCCTGGCAGGGAGTATTGTACATCTGGAACTTGCTGGCAGTGATCCCTGCCCCAAAGCGCGGCCAGATCCGCCTCCGCCCGAGGATCGTTCTAGTGGCTGTCAGTGGCAGGGAGAAGAATCCCCGCACGCAGTTATGGAAGTGGTGAGACGTAGTATAGCTCATTTCAGAAAGCTGAATCTTCTGCCATTCTCTAACTCCTGGATAGCTGCAGAAGAACCTTTCCAGGCGCTCTTCCGCCTCATCCAGGCAGATGAAATCCCCGTAGTCGGAGAGGATGCGCCACTGCAAGCTCTTCGCCGATCCTCCATAGATGAGAAGGAAGTTCATAGCCTTGGCCGCATGCCTCTGCGAATTCGTCACCTCCTCGAAGGGAATTCCGCTGATCCGGGAAGCAGTCAGACGGTGCAGATCGATTCCATTTATAAAGGCTTCCTGCATGGCCTCATCCCCGGAGATACGGGCCATTATGCGCAGCTCGATATTGGAGAGATCGGCCTTGACGAACCTCTTGCCTGCAGCCGGACGAAATAGCCTCCTAATTGCCGGGGCATCATCTCCCCTGCGAGGGATCTGCTGGGCGTTGGGATGGCGGGAGCTGATTCTCCCCGTAGAGGAGGGAATCTGGAAATACTGAGGATGAACCCTGCCGTCCAGAG
>Ga0302249_1002399_pt1 | contig 10587 bp, 6 predicted proteins | sample AAG_UR_Val_MG_FD_193531 | JGI IMG/M metagenome (GOLD analysis project Ga0302249, IMG submission 193531) | Enriched activated sludge microbial communities from anaerobic digester in WTTP, New Holstein, Wisconsin, United States - AAG_UR_Val | ecosystem: Engineered > Bioreactor > Anaerobic >... | reverse complement strand
TCGCTTGGCCTTACATAGATTGTGAGTAACGAGGGATGTCAGATGCCCTCAAACAACCAGAGAAACAATGAGTTGGAATTTACACCAACATTTGGGACTTAACAGTCGCAGTGGTTATCGACGGCAAATTCACGGTTCAAATTGGTGATAGGATTGCCTCTTTTGTGCATTTCCCCGATTTTATGCATGGCATCGGCAGGCATGAGGGTAACTGGTCTATCTCCGATCTTGACGCAGCCCTTCAAGACAATTCCCTGCTGCTTGAAGAAAACATCCTGCCTGAACTGGAAGACGACAAAACTGAAGGAGAGTGCGAATAACATATTAATGTGGACCTAAATCACCTTACATTAGACTACTTTCAGAAAACAACCAAATGCTTCAGCGGAACAATTCCGCTCACACTGCGAGACTTTCTAACTGTTCTATTTTGTTAAGATTCAGCGAGTTCCGCAATCAGTCTGAAATCAGTCCAGATTTGGCACAAAGGTGTCACTAACCAGTCCAAAGAAGTCCAAAACCACTGTGACATCTTTCCGAAAGCAGTCCTTATCATCTCTGCACCTGATAAGGGTTTATGCCGATTTGTTACAGTGATGGCTATATGACAATTGGGGTGTCACTTCATAGTATGGAAGCCCTACAGGAGGTAAACCATCCACTTATGGCGAAGGAGTGGGCTTCAAATTGCCCAACCCTGGTATAAGGTGCACCGTATCCGTTAAGTACTTTCAACGTCCAGATATATAGAGAGATCCATCTGATAGCCTGTACCCGGATGTAAATATACCCATTAGCCCGGAAGAATACTTCTTGACAACAGATACAGTTTGGGAAAAGGTATTACAAGACCTAAAAGACTAAGCTAAAATGACAACACATTATCAAAGCACATTAGTAACGAATACCTGTACCGACCGAAGGGAGCAACCCTAAAAAAATGAATAACATAATCTATATAATTGGCACCTGTCATGGGAATACTGCCGGGTTCAAAGTTGATGATCTGTACAAACAACTCTTGGAGATTAAACCTGATGTTATCCTGGATGAATCGCCAATCGACAATAAGTGGCCTATGATGGACTGGTTGAAAGGATGTGCCGATTATTCCAAAAAACGAGGCGGTGGAGAAGCCGCAGCAGTTCTCAAGTATCTTGAAGACCATCATGCAGAGGTCTTGCCTTATGATATCAAAGGCAGGAATGACTACTTCATCAAAATGAAGTTCTTTGAAAAGGAGCAAGCCTTCAATACAGCATGCAGTGCCTATTTTAAACAACCCTCTGCCAATCCTACTGCTTCTTATTTGTTCGGGTTGATCGAGGGTATGGGGAGAAGATTTGGGTTTCATGAAACCAAAGACAAACGCACAATATTCGATATCAATAGCCCACTCTGAGACGTTCAAGTGGAAACATATATTTCCCTGATTCGCAATGTCAACAAGGCCATTTTCGACTTGGTGCCCGAGTTTTCACAGTATGAAAAAGACTTTGGCAAAATGATGAACTTCCATGCCAGAAGAGACAAAGCCATGATCAGTAACATCCTGAACTACAATAGCCGATTTGAAGATAAAACTATGGTTGTTCTTTGTGGCTATTTTCATAGATATGCCCTCATCAAAGGTCTTAACGGATCACAATCGAAGCATCGTTTTAGATTGATTACAGAACTTAGCTCCTAAGATATGATGCCTCAACCTAAGAAGGGCCGGCATAACGTAATATTATGACGAGCTAGAACTAATCCGTGTAAAGACTCCATTTAGACTAAGGTTTGATATGCTTGTCGGGGTGTTCCACCTGGTCTATTGCGTTAAGTTTCAGCATGTTCCGAAATCAGTCTGAAACCAGTCCAAAGAAGTCCAAAACAACTGTGACACGTTTCCGAAAGCAGTCCTAAGCATCTCTACACCAGATAAAGGCTTATACCTGTTTATCACAGTGATGGCTATATGACATTTGGGGTGTCACTTTATATCCGCTATAATGTATCCGCGATAATTGTATTGTCTCCCTTTAGCTTGCGGTAGAAGATCGCCGAAGCCATGGTGGTGTAAGAGGATAGAAAGAAGAATCCCAGCCCGCAGGTAAAGCAACTGATGATGAACCAGCCGATGAAAGAGAGCATCAGCCAGAAGTATTCCGTTTTGTGCCCCATCATCATTTCCCTGCTCCGGCGCATGGCATCGGTAGCCGATATATGGGGATCATCAGCCATGATGAAATAGGTCATGGAATAACTGATGGCGGCGATGATGCCAGGCACGATCAGCAGCAAAGACCACAGCAGCACATAGATCAGGATCAGCAGGTAGGCAGTCAGGGCGCGGCCAAAATCGTTGAATCCGGAAAACATCTCCTCCAGTTGGAAATCCTGCCCGCGGTTGATTTTAAGAAACAGCGCGCTGACGCCCAGGGTGAGGGGGCCGCCAACGATCAGGTTCACACCCGACACAGAATTGAGCAACCAGTAAAGAAGCCAAACCAAAGCCAACATCCACCATTTGCCCGAAAGCAGACGTCGCGCTTCAGAGCGAATCTGGAAATTGTCCATTTTTACCTCGCTTTTTTGAGTTTTTCCATTTTCACTCTCATTTGACTGGCCACATCCCGTCAAGCAAATTCTAAGCAAGCAGTGACACCTGAAATGTCAAACCTTAACAGCTACTGTAAAGTGAGGCTCTCTTTCATATCGGCAGGGAAAGCCCGGAGGGAGTCAGAACGATAGTGAGGGTGTGGTTGAGAGTCAGAAGCCACTTGATTCAAAAGATCGCAACAACTGCTTACCCGCCACAATGTCCTGTGAGTCAGACCCTGAGCGGTCTCGACTTTCCCTCTCCCCCGCCTCCCGGCAAATACTCGCATCAAATGCGGGCATCATACGGGAGGCGGCTCCGGGACACAAGAAAAGGCCTTAACGGCCAAAGGGCTTTGGAGCTGGCGTCGAGCGAGGCACAAGCATCGTCGGCAGCAAAGAATAATCACTCCAAAGCATCCTTTTGTCCTTGCCGGTTGGGTCATCAGCCCGTCGCTGCGAGGAAGGTCAATGTTAAAAATGAACTTGACTTGGATTTACAGGATTAAAACAATGCGACCGACGCTTGGCTTTACATTGATTGTGAGCGACAAAGGTAACAATCCACCGGTCAGCCGGTTGGAAATGAATAACAACCAAGCCATTTCGTGGGAATTTGATATGCTAAGCGAAAGAAAAGATTGCTTGTTGGCGCGTGTTGTTGCATCTAAAAGCTTATCGGTCAGGATCGATCATCTGAATGCAGAGGAGTAGAGATATGATTAAATTGACACAGGGCAATATTGTGGATTTCGCTGGCGATGCCATCGTGAACGCCGCGAACAAATCCCTGCTGGGGGGCGGCGGTGTTGACGGCGCCATTCACAGGGCAGCGGGGCCGGAACTTTTGGCTGAATGCCGGACCCTGGGCGGCTGTCCCACCGGCCAGGCCAGGCTGACGCGGGGCTATCAGCTTCCGGCAAGATATGTGATCCACACCGTGGGTCCGGTTTGGAAAGGCGGAAACCACGGTGAAAAAGAGCTTTTGTCTTCCTGCTACCGGGAGTCGCTGCAACTGGCAGACCGGCAAGGACTGCGCTCCATTGCCTTTCCGAACATTTCAACAGGAGTTTACGGCTTTCCCAAGGAACCGGCAGCCCGGATCGCCATCCAGACGGTGCGGGAATTTCTGGAAGCGCGGCCCGAGATGGAGGTGAGCTTTTTCTGCTTTGACGCGGAGAATTACGCCATCTACAAGAGCCTACTGAAGGAGCAACCTGACCCCGCATCCAAACAGTGAATACCTGATATACAATTAAGCTTGGCAGAAAATACGGCGCAAGGCCAGTCCAAGCTTATGAATTCACCACTTCCAGGGCAGGAAATGGTCCTTGATCTCCTCGTTGTAATAGCGGTCGGTCATGGTGGCGATGAAATCCCGCACCTGCTCCGGAGGTGAAAATTTCTCCAGATAGGCGGATGACTTGAAATCCAGGAAATGCTTGAATATCTTGGATTCGCGGTTGCCTTCGGTGATGTCCTCCAGATATTTTTCGAACAACAGGCCCATGGTGCGGTGGATGATCCGGTTGGATGTTTTGACGTTTTCGTCTGTGTAGATGTGCTTGTAGTTGAATTTTTTCAGTTCCAGAAGGTAATATGAGGTTTCCTCGTCGAAGGCTATCCAGTCCTGTTCGTGGCTGTTCACTATCACACTTTTGATCAGGGTGTCGATGATCTGGCTGTTCGTGTTGCCCAGTTTTTCCGTCACCTCTTTGGGCAGGTCTTCGCGCTTGAGCAGGTTGAAGCGGATGGCGTCCTCGATGTCCTGTCCGATGTAGGCTATGGTATCGGTTATACGCACCACGCAGCCTTCCAGGGTTCCGGGCATCCAGCTGAAATCGCGCCCAGCTTTCTTGGCTTTGATGTATTCCTCGATGCGCTCCTCGGTCTTGTTGGCCTCCGGTTTTAGCAGAGTGTTGTGCACCTCGCCGTCGTGGGATACGATTCCGTCACGCACCTGGAAAGTTAGATTGAGGCCCCGGCCTTTGCGGGATATGTGGTCCACAATGTGCAGGGATTCGATATTGTGGTGGAAATGCCCGATTCCGTGGGCGACACAGGCTTTGGATAATGCCGTTTCACCGTCGTGGCCGAAGGGAGGATGACCCAGGTCGTGCCCCAGGGCGATGGCCTCTATCAATTCGGTGTTGAGGCCCAGATATTTGCCGATGGTGCGTGATATTTGCGAAACATAGGCAATGTGAAGGTTGCGGTTGGTCATCTCCTCGTCGATGAGGTTGGTGAAGGAAAAGACCTGCGTTTTGCCGTGATAGCGCCTGTAGGCTCCACTGTAAAGGATGCGGTCGCGGTCCACGGCGAATTTCGTGCGCATGTTGTCTTCAATCTCGTCTTTCATGCGCCAGGCCCAGGCGTCGCGGAAAGCCCGGGGACCCAGGCTGCATTGGGTTTTGTGCTTGATATCTGCAAATATCTTGTTCAGTTTTTGATCCATCTTGGCTCCGTGAAACGTAATACAGATAATTTATCCAGGATTGCGAGCCCGTCAAGCAGGACACATTTCAAACTGCACTATTCTGGCATATCCTGATTGGAAATAGTAAAGGCGTCAGCGATGGCGGCGACCTACTCTTCCACACAGTTGCCCGTGCAGTACCATCGGCGCGAGCGGGCTTAACTGCTGTGTTCGGGATGGGAACAGGTGTGGCCCCGCTGCTATGACCACCATCGCTGACGCCTTGTGAATGAAAACATGAAAGCGTGAAACAGGCTCCGGGATCAGTGCTCCCAAGTTCACACCAGGTTACACCCCCTTCACCTTTTCACCCTTGCACGACGCTCGCGTCAGAGAAGGTTCCGCGGCTCAAGATAACGTATCACACACAAAAATATAATGCGAAAGCCAATCGACTGATTAGTATCACTCGGCTGAACGCGTCGCCACGCTTACACCTGTGACCTATCAAGGTTGTAGTCTCCAACCTGTCTATGGGGAAATCTCATCTTGGAGCTGGCTTCCCGCTTAGATGCTTTCAGCGGTTATCCTCTCCGAACGTGGCTACCCGGCAATGCAATTGGCATCACAACCGGTACACCAGAGGTTCGTCCACATCGGTCCTCTCGTACTAAATGCAGAGCTCCTCAAATTTCCTGCGCCCACGAAGGATAGGGACCGAACTGTCTCACGACGTTCTGAACCCAGCTCGCGTAACTCTTTAATCGGCGAACAGCCGAACCCTTGGGACCTTCTTCAGCCCCAGGATGAGTTGAGCCGACATCGAGGTGCCAAACACCGCCGTCGATATGAACTCTTGGGCGGTATCAGCCTGTTATCCCCGGAGTACCTTTTATCCTTTGAGCAACGGCCCTTCCATTCAGGACCGCCGGATCACTAAGACCTGGTTTCCCACCTGCTCGACCCGTCAGTCTCGCAGTTAAGCTCCCTTATACCTTTACGCTCTGTGGCTGATTACCAACCAGCCGGAGGGAACCTTGGTAAGCCTCTGTTACCTTTTCAGAGGCGACCGCCCCAGTCAAACTGCCCACCTGGCAATGTCCGATAGCTACACTATCGTTAGTAAACCAATACAATAAGGGTGGTATTTCAACGACGGCTCCACACACACTAGCGTGCACGCTTCATAGCCTCCCACCTATCCTACACATACTGCACCAATTTACAATGCCAAGCTGCAGTAAAGGTTCACGGGGTCTTTCCGTCCGTTCGCGGGTAAGCGGCATCTTCACCGCTACTTCAATTTCACCGAGCCCCTGGTTGAGACAGCGCCCAAATCGTTACACCATTCGTGCAGGTCGGAACTTACCCGACAAGGAATTTCGCTACCTTAGGACCGTTATAGTTACGGCCGCCGTTTACCGGGGCTTCATTTCGAAGCTTCTCCCCGTTCCACGTATCTCCGTGGAAGCAGCTCTTCCTATCCGTGATCTGTTGAATGATCTGTCAATCGACTGACTTGGCTAGGAATGATGACTGCACTTCACGAAGATGCGTGGAACAGGGATGACCTCTCCATTTAACCTTCCGGCACCGGGCAGGTGTCAGTCTATATACAGTGACTTTCGTCTTCGCATAGACCTGTGTTTTTGATAAACAGTCGCTTGGGCCTCTTCACTGCGGCCCCCTCTCGCTCTGGGCTGTAAACCCTCACGATAACGGGGCACCCCTTCTCCCGAAGTTACGGGGCTATTTTGCCTAGTTCCTTAACCAGAGTTCGCTCGAACACCTTAGGATATTCTCCTCGCCCACCTGTGTCGGTTTGCGGTACGGTCTGTGCATGACTGAAGCTTAGAAGCTGTTTCTCGGCGACGTCTCTAGGCGGACTTTGCGGCTTGCGCCTCGTCCCACGCCTCGGAGTTACGTGGCACGGATTTGCCTGCGCCACCTCCTACACGAGTTCAACTGCTATTCCAACAGCAGTCCCCGCTGCACCGTCGCGTCACTCCATCGCATCATACACAGGTTCAGGAATATTAACCTGATTCCCATCAGCTTCGCTATTCGCTACACCTTAGGGGCCGACTAACCCTGAGAAGATTAACTTTACTCAGGAATCCTCGGGCTTGGGGTGTGCGGGTTTCTCACCCGCATTGTCGTTACTCATGCCGACATGGTCTCTTGTGAACGCTCCAGCAGACCTGACGATCCACCTTCAGCGCCGTTCACAACGCTCTCCTACCAGCAGCGCCTGTTTCAAACCTGCAACCACCTGACAAGACCGAAATCACTCCAGTCCCTGAACAAGTGGCGAGCATGCGACTCACGCAGGCCTCAAACAGACGCTGCTCCGCAGCTTCGGTAAGATACTTCAGTCCCGATCATCTTCGGTGCTCTACCACTCGACCAGTGAGCTGTTACGCACTCTTTAAATCATGGCTGCTTCTAAGCCAAGATCCTGGCTGTCTGGGCAATTGAACATCCTTAAGCACTAAGTATCTATTTGAGGACCTTAGCTGACAGTCTGGGTTGTTCCCCTCTCGCACGTGAAGCTTATCCCTCACGCCCTGTCTCCCAGGTATTGATTAACGGCATTCGGAGTTTGATTGGGTTCAGTAAGCTTGTGAGCCCCCTAGCCCATTCAGTGCTCTACCTCCGTTAATATTCGCCTGAGGCCATACCTAAATATGTTTCGGAGAGAACCAGCTATCTCCGGGTTTGTTTGGCCTTTCACCCCTACCCACAGTTCATCCACCGCCTTTTCAACGACGGTTGGTGCGGTCCTCCAGTTGGTTTTACCCAACCTTCAACCTGACCATGGGTAGATCACCCGGTTTCGGGTCTAATACCATAAACTTCACGCCCTATTAAGACTCGCTTTCGCTACGGCTCCGTGCCTGTAACACTTAACCTCGCTTATGATATTAACTCGTCGGCTCATTATGCAAAAGGCACGCCATCACCAGCGCCAACGCTTCGCTGTGAACGCGTGAAAGGGTGGAAGGTGAAAGGGTGTAAACAAGGCTTCTGTATCGATGCTGCCAAGTTCAGCCTTGGTCGCACCTTTTCATCTGTTCACGCTTTCACGTTTCCGATCCTTTCCATAAACATCCACAACAAAGGGTTGGCGCCAGCTCTGACCGCTTGTAGGCACACGGTTTCAGGTTCTATTTCACTCCCCTCCCGGGGTCCTTTTCACCTTTCCCTCACGGTACTGCTACGCTATCAGTCACCAAATGTATTTAGCCTTACGGGATGGTCCCCGCGGATTCACCCAGGATTTCACGTGTCCCGGGCTACTCGGGATCCGGCTACCAAACCAAACCTATTTCAACTACGGGACTTTCACCCCCTGCGGTCGAACTTTCCAGAACTGTTCGTCTATAAGTTTGATCCGGATGTCGCCGTCCCACTACCCCGGCCATCTGGCCGGTTTAGGCTATTCCCCGTTCGCTCGCCACTACTCAGGGAATCGTTGTTACTTTCTCTTCCTGGCGCTACTAAGATGTTTCAGTTCACGCCGTTCGCCTCCGGCATCTATTCTACGCTCACACGCCCCAACCGGTATATCCCGGCCAAACCCCCTTCCAGACCGGAAAAGGGTTGGATCCTCGCGTCACTCGGATCCGAGCCCGCAAACGCACAATAGATGCCGGATGACAGGTCTTCAACCTGCCGGGTTGCCCCATTCGGAAATCCCCGGATCAAAGCTCGCTTACAGCTTCCCGAGGCTTATCGCAGTTCGCCACGTCCTTCGTCGCCATTCGGTGCGTAGGCATCCGCCATGCGCCCTTTGCGCTTTCACATGTAAATATCCTTGTGTGTTATACTCTCTCTCACCGCGGATCCACTCTATATAAATGATAAAGATCTGGTGGGCCTGGGCTGACTTGAACAGCCGACCTCACGCTTATCAGGCGTGCGCTCTAACCAAACTGAGCTACAAGCCCACGCTTTCATTATAAATTATCTAGAAGCCATAGAGATCTGTGCGAACCAACAGAGTCATTGCACCTTATAAAGGAGGTGATCCAGCCGCACCTTCCGGTACGGCTACCTTGTTACGACTTAGTCCTCCTCACGAAGCACACCTTCGAAAGCTGCTCCCCTCACGGGTTGGCTCACCTCCTTCGGGTGCACTCCACTCGGCTGACTTGACGGGCGGTGTGTACAAGGCCCGGGAACGTATTCACCGCGCCATGATGTTGCGCGATTACTAGCGATTCCTGCTTCATGAGGTCGAGTTGCAGACCTCAATCCGAACTGTGGCAGCTTTTAAGAGATTAGCTCCAGGTCACCCCTTCGCATCCCTCTGTAACTACCATTGTAGCACGTGTGTAGCCCCGGTCATAAGGACCATGATGACTTGACATCGTCCCCATCTTCCTCTGCGTTGTTACCGCAGCGGTCCTTCCAGAGTCCCCAACTTAATGATGGTAACTGGAAGCAGGGGTTGCGCTCGTTGCGGGACTTAACCCAACATCTCACGACACGAGCTGACGACAGCCATGCAGCACCTGTCTCGAAGTTCCGGCTAGCCGGCACTCCCCCATCTCTGAGGGATCCCTCGGATGTCAAGACCGGGTAAGGTTCTTCGCGTTGCTTCGAATTAAACCACATGCTCCACCGCTTGTGCGGGCCCCCGTCAATTCCTTTGAGTTTCAACCTTGCGATCGTACTCCCCAGGCGAATCACTTAACGCGTTAGCTACGGCACCGAATCCTATGCGAACCCGACACCCAGTGATTATCGTTTACTGTGTGGACTACCAGGGTATCTAATCCTGTTTGATACCCACACCTTCGCAGTTGAGCGTCAATAACGGCTTGGAAGACTGCCTTCGCCTTCGGTATTCCTCCTGATCTCTGCGCATTCCACCGCTACACCAGGAATTCTGTCTTCCCCAACCGCATTCCAGATCCACAGTATCTACCGCCCTACGCCGGTTAAGCCGACGCCTTAAACGATAAACTTATGGATCCGCCTGCCTGCCCTTTACGCCTAGTAATTCCGGACAACGCTCGCAACCCCCGTGTTACCGCGGCTGCTGGCACGGAGTTAGCCGTTGCTTATTCATATGCTAATATCTCTCTCCCCATACTCTTAATATAAGAAGCACTGCTCACATATAAAAGAACTTTACACCCCGAAGGGATTCATCGTTCACGCGGCGTCGCACTATCAGTCTTCCGACCATTGTAGACTATTCTCGACTGCTGCCTCCCGTAGGAGTCTGGGCCGTATCTCAATCCCAGTGTGGGCGACCACCCGTTAAGGCCGCCTACCTATCATTGCCTAGGTGAGCCGTTACCTCACCAACTAACTAATAGGACGCAGGCTCATCCCCAAGCGACAGCTTACGCCACCTTTCAAACAACTAAAAGTTGCTCACATCCGGTATTAGCCCAAGTTTCCCTGGGTTGTCCCCGTCTTGAGGGTAGATAACCTACGTGTTACTCACCAGTTCGCCACTCTCTCACCCCCGAAAGGATGATACCGTTCGACTTGCATGCCTAATCCACGCCGCCAGCGTTCGTCCTGAGCCAGGATCAAACTCTCCATCATATCGATAATATGAATGAATTGAC
>Ga0302249_1002395_pt1 | contig 10612 bp, 9 predicted proteins | sample AAG_UR_Val_MG_FD_193531 | JGI IMG/M metagenome (GOLD analysis project Ga0302249, IMG submission 193531) | Enriched activated sludge microbial communities from anaerobic digester in WTTP, New Holstein, Wisconsin, United States - AAG_UR_Val | ecosystem: Engineered > Bioreactor > Anaerobic >... | reverse complement strand
GAGAGCCAAAATAGACGGGATCGCCCTCGATCGTCATAATGATCTCCGCGTCTTTCGCCATATCTCCGTCGGTTAAGGCCAAAACGCGTATGCTGTCCCATTTGTCTACCCACAGGGCATTCAGCCTGTCCCTCAGCGACCATTTCTCTTTTGTGGCGCCGTCGGCCGCGTGGTAATCTCTTATATATAGCGCTTTCTGCAGCTTCCGTTCGGCGTCCAGGATATCGGAGAAGATATCGGCCGCCTTATCCGGTTCGTTATAGTATCCGGTACAGGACTGTAGGATCGCCAAGGCTTCTTCTATCCCCACGATACACGCTTCCGATCGTGGGAAGACCTGGTATAGAGCGTGATGGGACACCCCTTCTCTTCGTAGCACATCCACGTAGCGGGTGAAGTACTTGTCGCTGTAGTAACCCGCGCGGATACGATCTATCGGGATCTTAAAGAGGCTCGGGTCAAACCGAGGCATCCGCCGTACCGTCTTTCGCAGCTTCTTCTAGAGTTACGCTCGTTGGAGCCGTATATATTCTTCCAAACCGACCCGGAAGACTTCGCACGCTTTTTTCATTTTTTCGGCGTTGATCACATAGGCGATCCGGATCTCTTGCTCTCCGGCGCCCGGCGTGGCGTAAAACCCATCGAGCGGGGAGACCATTGTGGTATGGCCATTGTGAGAGAAATCGGAGAGCATCCATTTCACGAACTTCTCGCTGTTGTCGATCGGCAGTTTCACAGAAAGGTAAAACGCCCCCTGCGGCTTTTTAAAGGCCAAGCCTGGGATTCGAGACAGCTCCTCGTACACCTTATCCCTTCTCAATCGGTATTCGTCTCGAACGGAGTAGATATAATCCTCTCCTAACGTCAGCAACCCCAGCGTACCGACCTGGGCCATCGTCGGGGGAGAGAGGCGAGCCTGGGCCATTTTCATAACCTGCGCGTAAACCTCTTTGTTCTTCGTCGCGAAGACACCCACCCGGGCGCCACACGAGCTGTACCGCTTTGATACGCTATCGATGAGGATGATCCGATTTCGATATTCGGGAAACTCTAGGGCGCTGAAGGGTTGTAACCCGTCGAAGACGAACTCGCGATAGACCTCGTCGATGATGACCATCAAATCGTACTTTTCCGCGATCTTCAACACCCTGAGTACCTCGTCTTTCGTATACACAGCGCCGGTGGGGTTGCAGGGGTTTGAGAAGAGGATTGCGCGGGTTTTGGGATTGATCACTCTCTCGAAGGCTTTGTCTTCCGGTACCCGGTAACCTCCTTCGGGATTGGCCGCGACAGGGGTCAAACGGACGTTCACCATACCGGCGAACCCCTTATAATTGGCATAAAACGGTTCGATCACGATGATCTCTTCATCGGGGTCGGCGACGGCGGCGACGGCGAAGACCACGGCTTCACTTCCGCCGCTGGTAATGATGATCTCCTCGGGTTTGAGGTCCGTCTGCCAGCGCTCGAAATACCGCGCGAAAGCTTTGCGTAGCTCCAATAGGCCGGCCGAGTGGGAATAGGCAACGACCTCTTCTTTGTAGTTGCGTATGCTTTCCATAAAGACCGGTGGCGTCGGAATATCGGGTTGACCGATGTTGAGAAAGAATACGCTCGTTCCTCTAGCTTTGGCTTCTTCGGCGAAAGGGATCAAGCGCCTGATCGGAGAAGCTTGCATCGCAAAAACTCTTTTGGATAAATTCATCTTTCTAACCTCCCGGATGGTTCAGCATTCTAACCGTAGTATACCTCAAACCCTTCCGATATTCAATCTATAGACGAACGCATTCAAACCTCGAAAAAAAAAGGCGGGTTTCCCCACCTTTTTCTCCACAGCGCGTCTTAAACCCTTCGATCGAGGATGTTGCCCAACCCTGGTTCGGTGGGCATCTTCGGTAAAGTGGCGAGCAATTGTTCGCTTTGCTCGAGGGCTGCGTCCATGGTTTTCTTCATTACCGCAGTCTGCACTTGATTGGAAAGCTCTGCATTTCTCAAAGCCATGTAATCCGCCGAAATGGGCTCCATATTCCCACCTCCTGACAAGTGCTGTTCCATTTATATCGGCAGCAAACCGATTATACTTTATTGGCTACAAGGTGCCTGTCACGTGTGTGGGTCAAGCTATGGGGTGTAACCAAGAAATAAAACCAAAATCAACCGCGCGATTTTTAGTTCACGTAGTCATCGCGTCGTAAGCGCCCTTTCTTCATACGACGGTACGATACGCATTTGTACGGGCTCATCGTGGCGTAGAAGGGGCAAAGGGCAGATCGCGGGGTCGTAAAAATCACTTACCCCGCGATAACCTCACACGGGCATCTCGGCGTAAAAAGGATAAAAGGCGGATCTCCTCCTCCTATCTTTTTTTGTTGCGCCTCGATATTATACCCACGCCTGTCACGTCTTTTCCATTCAGTTCGCAGAATCAAGCGTAGTCCAAGATATAGGTTTTCGGAGGTCTGATCCCGTTGAAATAGGTTCCATACTCGACCGTGTACGCGCCGGTGTTCTTGAAATAGACGATATCTCCGTAGGTGATGTTGGCGGGTAGGTCGATCTGCTGATAGATCATATCGACGCTGTCACAAGTCGGGCCGGCCAGAGTGAAAGTTTTCTTCTCTTCGTCTTCCTTGCCGTCAACGATCACTTCGTATCGGAAGTTTTCGATTGTTTCCATCAAACCGTGGAAGACGCCGGCGTCCAGGTAGACCCATTCCTCGGTTTGTTTGCGTGAGCGTAGCAGCACGCTCGTGACCATCGTGCCGATATCTCCGACCATCGACCGGCCCGGTTCGATAAAGACTTTCAGGTCGGGAACGAAATCGAAATAGGTTTCGATGGACTCGTTCACGATCTCACCGATCTCCTCGACACTTGGGATAGGTTTGATGTGCTGAATCGGGATGCCCCCGCCGAGGTTGATCATCTGCATATGGATGTTGTGTTCTTCCTGCAAATAGAGGAAGATATCGGAGGCCTGCATGATCGCTTCCTTCCAGCGATACTTGTTGTAGGTTTGAGAACCGACGTGGAAGGAGATGCCGTATGGAATCAACCCAAGTTCTTGCGAGTAGACCATCAGTTCTTTCACATGATCCATATCCGTGCCGAATTTTTTCGAGAGGGGCCAGTCCGAGTCCACAGAACTCATCTGAATCCTCCCGTATACGCGTGAACCCGGCGCGTTCCGGGCGACTTTTTCGATCTCCATTTCGCTGTCTACGGAGAAATAATTGATGCCGAGTTTATGGGCGAAGGCGATGTCTTCCTCACGCTTTATGGTATTGCCGAAGCTCATACGACTCGCGTTGATGTTCAAGGAGAGAAGCTTTTCTATCTCCCCGCGCGACGCGACGTCAAAACAGCTCCCGGTCTCTTTCAAAGTCTCCAAAATCGACACATGTGAGTTTGCCTTCACCGCATAAAATATGACAGCGTTTTTGACCGAACGTCGTAACCGTTCGTAATTCTTCTTTAGCAGGTCCAAATCAAGCACGACGAAAGGCGTCTCATACTTCCGAGCCACCTCTCGCAACTTAGGTGTAATTTCCATTTCTCACTCCTCCTTCATGGAATAAATCGCGGCATATGGTAGCAGATAATCTGTTAAAAATCAATAGTCCTCTCCTTTTCGTTAGGTGGGAAAGATCGAGTATTTCCGTCTAATAATCAGAACCGATGCAACTGAGTCGGATATTCCTGGAGGTGGACGTATGAAACCCGTAAAGAATGGGATTTTGGCGACATTAGTGCTGGTGACGTTTTTATTCGTGTCAATTCTCGGATTTGCCGGCGAACGAGAAACGTGGCGAATACTCGCGAATGACGAAGTTCTTGGCATTGAGTTGGAAGAGCTGCTGCTCAAACCACTCCCCGTGGCTCCGGGAACCCTACTAAAATTGGAGCTCCCTTCAAATCCCACAACCGGGTACTATTGGTACTATGAAGGCCTATTGGACACGCGCTACGTGAAAATGGTCTCGGAAGAGTTCATCGCGCCGACCACAGGACTTGTTGGCGCAGGAGGAAAACAAATCTTCGTCTTCGAAACCCAATGGACGTTGGGGCTGACGACCCTCAATTTTGCCTATTATCGCAATTGGGAAGGAATCCAACCGGATACGGACATCCTCACGATCCACTTGCTCATCCAATAAAAAAACCGCGGTGAAAGGGGCGAGAAGAAGTCGCCGCGCGCTTGGTGAGGATGTAGAAATGAAAAAGCAACATCCGGTGTTATGAACTACTGCTTGGGGTAGTGGAAACACGATACCTCTGCGAAGTTGAACATTAAGAACCGGAAGTACACATCCACATTGATTTCACTCGAGGAGCGAAATTTATTTAACAATGAGAGCCGTGTCGTGTCCACGATACGGTTTTCTGGTTGTGGCAACATATGAACTCGTATCCTGACTTTGTCACGGGGTAGGGAAAAATAGGGGGTGCTGAAACGAAAACAGAGGGGTTTAGAGGGGAAAAAGTAGAAAACGAGAGAAATAGGTAGTGACAATATATGTTATTGTAATACGATGTTATCGTGTATTGATTCGAGATATGGTTGACATCGCTTCTTGTTTTGTGGTATAATCCGGTATGTTCATCAAACAAACCAAATCCGGTGGCTATACCTATATCCAAATCGTTGAATCCTATAGAGACGAGAACGGCGTGAGCCGACATAAGCTCTTACTCACCCTGGGCCGTTTGGATAAACTCCAAGAAGACCCCTCTTTCAAATCGATGGTGGCCAAACTCGTCGATTTGTTGGAAGCCCAAGGGCCCTTCTCTACCGAGAAGTTCAAGGGGCAGAAGGTATTGAACTGGGGATATGCGGTCTATGAAAAGTTATGGAAGAGGTACGGGATGGAGAAGTTTTTCCTAAAACTTCAGGCCGCGCTCAAGGTGCAATACGATCTGGGACAGACGGTCTTCTTCGAAGTGTTGAACCACCTGCTCTCACCGTGCAGCAAGAAGGCGGGGTATGAAAAGCGGGAGCGGTATGCGGGATTAGAGACGCCCGAAGACCTGAACGCCTTCTACCGATGTTTGGATGTCTTGTCGGAGCGCAAGGAAGAGATAGAGAAGCATCTGTATGACCAGAACCGGACGTTGTTCAATATGGACGTGGATGTGGTGTTGTACGATGTGACGACCTTTCATTTCGAGAGTGTGGAGGCGGACGAACTCAAACGGTTTGGGTACAGCAAAGCGGGGAAAGCGAATGAAGTGCAGGTGGTGTTGGGGTTACTGGTGGATATGGAAGGACGGCCAGTAGGGTACGAATTGTTTCCTGGGGACACGCACGACGCGAAGACGATGGGAAAGATATTGGAGGGATTGAAGGAACGGTTTTCGTTGAACAAGGTGATCATCGTCGCGGACAGGGGACTGAACAGCAAGATGAACCTGTTTGCGGTGAGGGACCAAGGGTACGGGTATGTCTTCGCGAGTCGGTTGAAGAGCATGCCCAAAGAGATCAGGGAGAAAGCGCAAGACCGGGAGACGGGGTGGACGGAAACGGGAGAGGGGTGGCGGTACAAGGTCCTTGAGTACACCAACGAGATCAAAGACCCACAGACGAAAGAGACCTATCAATTGGACGAACAGTTGGTGATCACGTACAGTCCCCAGCGAGAGAAGAAAGACAAAGCGGACCGACAACGGTTGGTGGAGAAGGCGAAAAAGCTGTTGAAGAAGCCCTCGATGATCGAAGCGCAGAACAAGCGAGGGGGAAAGAAGTATCTGAAGAGCGGACAGGTTGAGAAGGCCGAATGGGAGTTGAATGAAGGGGCGATCGTAGAAGACGCGCGATGGGACGGACTATACGCGATACAGACGAGCGAAAAGAACCTGAACGTGCACAAGGTTGTGGCGACGTACCACGATCTGTGGCGGATAGAAGAGTCCTTCCGGGTGATGAAAACGCAGTTGGAGGTCCGACCGATCTTTCATTGGACGCCCAGGCGGATCAAGGGACACTTTGTCCTGTGCTTTCTGGCCTTTCTCTTGGAACGCACGTTGGAATGTATGGCCAGAGAGAAGGGGATAGGGGCGACACCGGAGAAGATCAGGGAGTCCTTGAACGGGCTCGAGGTGTGCGAGTTTGAGCACGGGGATAAGGCCTTTTATTTGAAGATGGAGTCCAACACGTTGGGGCAACAACTGGCCCGGCTCTTACGTGTGACGCCTCCGGCGAATGTGACCCCGAAAGAAAACTGGAAATTATGAAGGGTTAGCAGGCGAAGGCTTAATCGATAAAAACCAATCAAAAAGCGAGCAGTGGCAATATGTCAAGGCTCGCTTTTTCTTTTTCGCTGTTTATACCGTTTTGAGGGTGTTCCCGTGACAAAGTCAGGATGAACTCGTATCAGTTTAAGGACTATCTGCATACGCATTTCTCGTGAAGCCATACACCAGATGGTCTCGAACAAGTAGAAATTCCTTGGGCACGGAAAGAAAGCGGATTCATGCTACACTCTCCAAAGATGAAGTGACACAGGGGAGAGGGGTATGTTTACCTCCTATGCCAACAATCGTAAGTAACTGGAATGCTAAAAACGACCCTAGTGACTTTAGTCCACCTGAAAGACGTTATGCCCGATTTTTTACCTACCCGTGATTACCGTCTTAGATGATCTCTTAGTCTTCCGGGAACTCAAGTACGATGATCGAACGTTGATATAACTGTGTTCCTACCCATTTTTCTTGGAAGAGCAACTGTTTTTTTTGATTCTTAGCGTCTTTGGCACTGTCAGTCCACGTTCTCCGTAACCGCCACGCTAAAAACAGAACAAAGCGGCGCTTTCACACGCCCGTGTTGATGGCGTTGCTATGCGTTCATCTGCTTTTTATAAGCCTCACGGATTTTTTCAAGCAGTTCACGAGGTTTAACCTCATAAGCTGAAAAGTCGTCAATGTTGTCGTTCTTTAAGTGGAGTTGTCCCTCGCCCGTATTCCCTCGGTGTTGACCCGTTGAGAAGTACTTATTGCTGGCCACTTCGTTTGACGATAAAACCCAATATCGAATGACATCCAGCCACACACCGACCCATACGAACACATCACAACATTCAGGCTTGACTTGCTGAAAATTCATGTCAAAACGCTTATTTGAGCTCGAAGAAAGCGCTTTTGCGTAGAGCGCTTCTCGGCTATCAAAATCGACGGCTCTAGATGCTTTCACTTCGATGCGAATTTTCTCGTCAAGGAAGAAGTCATATTGTCCCGAATAATCGCGATCTAGTTTATGGGTCGGCTTCACCAGCTCAGGCACAATTCCCTTTAAATGGCCTTGTGCCCACGCTTCGCCGAAGCTCCTTGGGGCACTAATCTCAAATACGTACATATAGAGATTTCTAGCTATATAATCGTCCCTTAGCTCGTAATACTCATCAAGGGATATCTTGCCATAACCCATCAATGATGAAATCCGGAACTCGTACTCATTGAACGGATAAACAGAAACCAAATCATCTAGCCTCTGCATTACTTGGTCATAACTTACTTTCTCAAGCTCCTCAAATAAGTTCATCAACTTCTCTTTTAATTGTTCCATTTGTCACCCCTGGATCGCATCTGTAATTAATGCCCTGTCTTCCGAATCGAGATTGAATACGTCGAAAATAATTTCTTGTAATTTCTCAGGCGCCCTTCGGTTGATAATCGCGACATCAACAAGATGGCTTATTGCGTCATGCGTACTGCGGCTAAGCCGAGGGAACGGTAATTTCTCAAGGTCACCGCGAAGAACTTTGTGGGTGGCGAATTTCTTGATGAATATATACTGGAAGACATTTGAATTTAGAAAGGCCAAAACGACTTTCATATTCATGTAAGGGATAGCCGGAATCAGAATGTTCGCGCTATTAAGAGAAAGACGCTGTTTATCGTCATAAGCGAATACCAGTTTCTTCGAAATAAACTTATAGAGAAGTTTTTCTGATGCTCTATAATACTTTTCGTTAGCAACCTGTTGATACTGTTCCGGGACAAAACAAATATACGAGTTCGGTTCACCAAGAAAAAACGGATAAACGTCTGAACCTCGAAAAACGGGTTCCGTTCCCGGACTTGGAATATCGAGAACGTGTCTCTTGTTGTTACCTGTAACAATACCGAGTGCCCATTCTGCATTGCCGGCTAAAGTCGAGTGTTCGACTGAATAGATGCGCTCCAATAAATCCTCTTCGTTCGTCTTAATCTGAATATCGAAAGCAGCATTCCCATTTCTGCCAAAACGACTTTGCAACACATTATAGGAAGTCCCGTCTTGTTTTACCGTAATCAACCATTGGTCATTCGGTCGTTTTTTGATTGCATCAAGACGGATAACAGGCGTAAAAACTCCAGTGAATTGTCTACCAAGAAGCTCTATTGTGGTTATGGTAGTTTCGTTCAATAGCAGAGCTCTTATATCAGAATGTGCTCTGATTTTCAAAATTGATTCCGGTAAAATAAACGAAAGCTGCCCACCTTCTCGTAATAGACGGATTGACTTTTCAAGGAACAATGAGAATGTTTCACCCGACCTGATAGCTCCGGTTAGGCGGCCTTTTGCAATAGTATTCTTATAAGCACCCCAAGGAGGATTGGTAGCGATTACATCAATGGAGCTTAAAAGGTCGTTTGTCTCGCAAAAAATCTCTCCCGTTGCAAGCTCGGAAAGAGAATCCATCTGGTAAATTCTTGGTACGAATTCTCGATCGCTAAATGCTAGAAACAGGTTGACCTTGGCTACCCGTATAGCGATACGATCTTTATCGAAGCCAAGAACATTTTCAGGCTCTAAAGAAAATGTTTGTGCTGCATGGATTAGAAACTTGCCAGTACCACAACATGGATCAAGAAATGTTTTCACAGGCGTCGCGATATGCGCGAGCGAATCCCTAACCAATTTAGTGGGTGTAAAATATGAGCCTTGCTCAGATTTGCATCCTTCACTCGACACGCTTTGGTAAAGCAATCCTAAGTAATCTTCTTCTTCGTGTGGAAAAAACAATTTTGTTAGGCGGTGGTAGCTTTTTGTTGATTTTCCAACATCTAGGGAAGCCATCCACCCAAACATACTTTCTTTAACACACTGTCTTCGCCAAGAAGTACGGTTGTTCAAGTCAAAGAGTCTATCACTACCTCTTGGAAACACAACATCACCTTTGTCCGCCAAAAGGTGAAGTGCAGCCAAAAACATGACCATCTCAATATCAAGTTCTTCTTCTTTGATGTATTCGGATATCTTAGTAATGTGCGAAAGTAAAGCGGCATTAGTTGCGTACTCTTCGGGGAAGAAATTGTTAGAAGCGGCCGCTTTATTTGCGCGTTTTGTTAGTCTGCTAAATGTTTCGGAGCCGATTTGTTTTTTTAGGTTTAGTACCGATTCCTCCAAGAATGACAGCGGACGCGTTGAGCTAGGGTTTATATACCCGGCCTTGACCCAGTTTCTTATCGTCGCTGATGAAACGCCTATGATCTGAGCTGCGTTATCTACTGAAATCTGTTTCATTTTTTCAGGATCCCGAGACACTCGATTGTTGGTTGTTATGCATAACGTAAGATTAGGTGTACTCACGAAAAAAGCAAAGGTTGCTCTTCCTGACTACCTAATCTATGTTGAGTGTGAATTTTTATATCTTCACTACTATTACATTTGAACATATTTTCTCCTTATTTTTCTCATGGTTTTTGTCGTTCAACTCACAACCTAAAACCGCCAAGGTTTCTTAATACACTAATACCGCCTTGAATAATCACAAGGGTAGAAATCAAAGTAGCCGCCACATTATTATACTCAATAATCCCTGTTTTGTCCAATATAATGACTTGGGTTGTGAACGTCTATTATCTTATGACCTCTTGCGCTCGAGTAACACCTCCTGGTTTTTATTACTCTTCAAAGTGACTTGAGCAACGCTCAAGTCACTTTGAACTTCCTGTTTTTTTAAAAATGTACAAAAGCGTATCGCGCCGTCGCGAACCGAAGGGGCGCTTACGCCGCGAAGCCCGTAAGAAGTTATTGCGGGGTAAGTGGTTTTACGACTTCACAGAAAATTCGCAAACTTAAAAGTTGGCGATCCCTGGGCGTTAGCAAACACTCCAAACGGCGTTCACAAGGCGCACTCAGTTTGACCCCCAAAACGTCTCACATCGGAAGATGCCTTTTCAGCTCCTCCTCGCTCCGCATATCTATCAGGTCCAAGCCCAAGGTATCGAGTTGGTCTATCGTGAGCGCTTTCAGCTTTTCATAGTACCTTGAAGGAATTTGTGGGAATTTTTTGGTTTTCTGTTTCCAAAGAAGTTCTTCCCGGCCTTCTTCCCGACCTTCTTCTCTGCCTTTTATTAATCCCTTTTCCATTCCTTCTTGCTTTAGCCATTCCGCTATCGTTTGCATCCTTTCACTCCTTTCCACGGATACCGTTCGCGTCAGTTGTATCAGTCTCAAGAAATCCTCTCGTGCGGTCAAATGGTAAATATAGTGAATAAAAGTCCCGTAAAGCCCTTCGCTTATTTCCGTTTCTCCCCGCGTGACAAAAACGGTGGTGATTCTTATGTACGCTTCATTGAACTTTTCGGGGTCCTTGATCGAGGCCATCCTGATCGTCTCCAGATACAGGCG
>Ga0302249_1002366_pt1 | contig 10747 bp, 4 predicted proteins | sample AAG_UR_Val_MG_FD_193531 | JGI IMG/M metagenome (GOLD analysis project Ga0302249, IMG submission 193531) | Enriched activated sludge microbial communities from anaerobic digester in WTTP, New Holstein, Wisconsin, United States - AAG_UR_Val | ecosystem: Engineered > Bioreactor > Anaerobic >... | reverse complement strand
GCCCGGCCTCGATGGTCTTGCCCAGGCCGACCTCGTCCGCCAGGAGATAGCGCACGCGGTCGTTGGCGATGGCGCGGGATAGAGCACGAATCTGGTGCGGCAGCGGGATGACGGAGGACTCGATGGGCGCGAGCAGGACGTCCTGGGTCAGGGCGTCGGCTACCCGCGCGGCAGCAGCGATGTAGGCGATATCGTCCGGCGAACCGGTACCCGCGCTCTCCAGGGGTTTGAGCCTGGAAGCCGGGATACGGACCACGGAGTCGCGGCCGGGCAGCCAGACGCGGCAGGTCGTCTCACCCCAGAGCGTCTGGGCTTCGATGACCTGACAAAGCTGCCCGTGGTCCGGGCTGTAGTACCAGCTATTTGCATCAATCCGCATCATTCAACAGCTCGCTTAGCTCCAGTGCTTTGCCCTCGCATACGCGATGAGCCGCCTTTGCCAGAACCTCGGCCCTGGCAGACAGAAAAGCGTCGTAGTCGTTCTTTACCCGCCCGCGCCGCTCATCGTCGGGGATGCCGTCATAGCCGACCGCCAACCGGTTGTAGGGGATAAGGTGTGTTCTCAGTCGACGCTTCATCTCCTCTTCCCCAAGGGCGCAGTTGTCGGCCCGTTCCTTCAGATAGGTAATGGGGTCCTTGTCCGAGATGGTGCGGTTGGTCCGCCAGGTCACCAGAGCGCAGTTGAGCGCACGGAAAATCTGCTCATCAGGGATACCCGCATCATCGAGCGTCGCGGCCGGGAAGAGGTGGTGATATTCTCGGGGATGCTCCTTGGATGTAATGGTGGCGACCGTCGCCCGCGCCCCATCAGCCAGGTCCTCGGCACCGCACTTGAGCTGTAGCGACAACAAGCCACGGCCAAGGATGGACTTGCGTTTCGGCCAATCGGCCTGCAACACCATTTCCTTCGAGGGAAGCGGATACGATTCCTGGTTCAGAATCGGCACAACGTCCTCGGCTGCACCGTCGCAGAGGACCTTTCGTAATCCGCGGTAATCCTGCAGGGCGTTGGATGTGGATGACTGCTCATAACGCGAGGTCAGGAAGGCTCGCCAGAGGTATTTGCGCAGGAGGAGCCGGGCATTGCCCAACTTGTCCGGCTGCGTCGGCAGGTGCTCCCACATCGCGGCGAGGATGGGGATGGCCGTGTAGCTTGGCAGCCGCTGGGCGTCAAAGATGCTCTCGTCTTCGAGGAAGCTCACCATTCCCTTGATGCTTTTGACGACCGAATCCCACTCGTTGAGCATCCGGGTGTAGTCGATCCCCCGGTATCCCGCCTGGCTTGGGATGCGGTCCTGGCGCAGAGCCACCACGTCCAATACCAGACTCGGCAGGTCAGCGTATTCCGCCGCCCGCGGAACGGCCATGTTCAGAGCATCCACATGTTCGTGGAGCGACTTCCCGGTCTCTTCTTCCACCAGCGCCACCACGATGTCGTAGGTGGACAGGTGAACCGAACTGGTGTTCATTTTGATGAAGACGTCCAGAGCCACTTCCTTGGGCGTCTTGGCCGGCAGCGCCAGGTACGGCAGATTGAATGCCTTCACCTTGTCGCGCAGTGCGATGATCTCATCGAACAGCTTGTCTTTCTTATCGTGATCGGTTCCAACAGAGGTCGCGATCCACTGACGAATCTCAGGGAGGATGTCATCCGGTCGCAGCAGAGTGATCGGGATAAACCCTCGATTCCAGCACTCCTTTGGATCGTCCACCCACATCGGATAGCGACTGCCATTCTTGCTCCAGCGGGCCTGGCCGTAGACATAGGGCAGCTTTGTGGACCCATCGCCGGGGTCATCCTCGAAGCCGATCAGGTAGCTCCGGTCCGCATACTTATCGTGAAGACTGCGCCACAGGGCCGTCAGCCGCTGCTGGCCGTCTAAGAGTTGCTCGGTCACCTTTTCGCCCGACTCCGGCGCGTCGACCATGGTGCGGCTCTTGAACTTCTCCTCATCGCCGACCTCCAGGATCAGCGTCGCGCCTGAAGGCAGACCGCGCAGAACCGTCGTCAATAGTCCGGAGACCTCTCCGTGTCCCCAGGCCATGAACCTCTGGAACCGAGGCAATGTGATTTGCCGCGACCGGATACGGTTGAACCATTCCGGCAGAAACCGGTCATGCGCATGCATGGGCAATTTCTCCTTGGATCGTCGTCATGCGTCCTCCCCCGAGCGGGTGAGCGCCTGGTCGTACCACATGAGGAGCTTCGGGTCTTCCTGGAGGACGTTTTCGGGAATCTTGCGGGCCACGGTGATGATGGTGGCGTAATCGCGCTCCTGCCACGCCTTCTTGAAGCCGGCGCGAACCGCCTCAAGACGGAACACCTTCAGGCGCTTCTGGCTGGACGTCCGGTAGTCCTCGAACTCCTTGAGCAGGGACCTCTCCCGCAGCTTCTCCAGGTCGCCGGCCTTGTTGGGGTCGGGCACATACCAGCGGTCCTTGCCCTTGGCGCGTAGGCTCTCGTCGTCTTTGGGCAGGTTCCGAAGTTCTTTGAAATTTGTGGAGAGGTAGCTGTGTATCTGGTTCGGCACCTCGCCCTTGCCGTCGTAGCGGAGGAAGTTCTGCTCCAGCAGTTCGGAGAGCTCCAGCGGCTTCTCGTGTTTCTGCCAGCCGCCGATCTCCTTGATGAATTGCGGGTGGATTTCTTGGAAGGTCTGCGGCTTCCTGACAAGCTGCTGTTTGAGCCACTGAATGGCCGAGGCTTCATCAGTAACGAAGAGCTGGAGCTGCAAAACCTCTCGGACGGTCATGCGCTTCTTGTCGTATTCGGCCACCTGTTCGGGCAGGAAGTACATACCGTCCCGTTCGGAGAACCGCTGGACCAGCCCGGCGTAAAACTCCGTAGCGGACAAAGGCACGGTTACGCCGCGCTGGACGTGAAAGGCCACCATGCGGTCGAAGAGTAAGTAATTCTGACGCTCGGCGATGACCTCAGCCTGGCCATCCTTGGAAACAAATACCGGCAGTTGCTTCAAGTGAGTGCGAACGAAGTCCCAGACGCATTCTTCCGTGCCAGCTTCGAGTTTGAAGCGTTCCTCAAGGCCGCCGTTGGGTTTGTAGGCGGAAATGACCAAATCTTGCTTCACCGCACCGGCTGCCGTCACCTGGTTGAAGCTGCCCTGCTCGCGATCCAGTGTCCGAACGTCGGCTACCACAAAACCGGCACTACCGATGGCCTCCTGAATTGCCGTCCAGACGAGGTTCTTTGAGTTGTGAAAAACCACCGTCATCCACCGGCCGGGTTTTAGCACCCGATAGTATTCGGCAAAGGCCCTTCGCATCATATCGGAATAGACCGAAAGCGTCTTCTTCTTCAGTTCATCCCACAGCACTTCATTCTCAAGCCGCGAAAAAAGGTTGTGCCATGCCTCGATCAGCAGGTTGAGATCACCGTACTTAATCGCATCACCAAAGGGCGGGTCCGTGTATATGTAGTCAACGATGTTGTTTGGGATGGGCGACTGCAAAGATGATGCGGTGGAAATGGCAACTTGCTTGCTCTGTGGTAGTTGCTGGGCAGTAAGCATTTTTTGAAGACGCTTGTATTTGCCGTCGAGAATATACCAAGGTGTCGTTTCTGTTGATGCTTGGGGAATGTAGAAAACACCCGGCTGGAAGCGATTTACTTGAGATCCGCCGACTTTCCCGAATTGAATCGATTGGTATCGATTCATCAAAGTCATCCCCCAAAAACATTGTTCCACCATGAATTTCAGAAATCCCCTTACCCGCACATCCAACCATTCTCCTGCGACACGCCACATCGTGGAAAGCGCATGGAGCGCTCGGGGAAGGTAGAACTGGTGGTAGTGAGTGATGCCGCGCTCCGCCAGATGATTGCTGTCCCGCATTTTACCGATAGGGAGTTTCGCAGTCGGGAACCAATCTTTGGGCTGTTCATTCGCCAATCGGTTGATCAGCGCAATGTCATTGACATCGGGCTTCTTGCGGTATTTGGTTTTATCACCGGGAAGGGTGTATTCGATCTCGACCGGCACATAAGTCACCTTGCGCACCGTTTCACCGATGGCCTTATCAAAGTAGCTCGTGAATTTATGCTCGCAGCTACGGGTTGTGAGTGCGGCGCGGCAGCCCGGGCATTCAAATTCACCGGCAAACTTACCTGTTTTGGAATCATAAGCCTGGTCCATAAACACTACATCGCCGGCACAGTTGGGGCAGATGAACACTTCGGACCAGACCACATAGTTGATACGGCCTTTTCGCCTGCCGTCGGTATGCAGGGTTTCGTACATCCAGCCGAGTTCCTTCTCAATCTTCTTGAAGAAACTATCAGCAGCTTTCTTGAACTCACGGGCTGAAACATCCAGATTGAGGTTATAGGCGATGAAATTGGCAACTGGCGAAAGGTCGATAAGTATTGGCCGCCGTGCCCCCCATTTGGGCAGAGGATACCCGGCCTTTTTCCATTCCGCTTCAAGGGTTTCCTTGAACTCCGCTTCCGGCTGACCGCAAAGCTGCGCCGCCACACCCGTCATACCCGAACCGGAAAAGCCGTCCAATACGATATCGCCCGGCTCCGTGTAGTGCAGGATACATGGCATGGTGGCCAGATGGGGAATCTTGGAATGATACGAATGCGCCGTGTAGATGGGGTGGGTCTTCCCCGCACCCGTGTCGCTCGCGAATGGTTCCCGACGATAGTTATCGGTTCCGGGATCATACGGTGTTCCATAGTGTCGGATGAAATCTTCAAGAAACGGATTGGGACACGCCGTGTAATAAGGCGGATCGCTGAGCGCGAGGATATCTTCGTCGCTTCCAACCGGAAACCCTTCAATCGCCCGAAACGTAGGGTCTTGAAGTTTGTTTTGGAGAATTCCCAGAAAATGCTTCCGCCGGGCGTTGTCGTCGGGAAACGTGAGTCCCAGGCACTCGACCGGGCCCTTTGTCTTAACGGTGTCCATTGGGAAAAGAGAGTCCCCGTCGGTGTAATTATGCTTTGCCATGCTTTTCCTCGTTTTCTTGAACTTGTGCGGTGACCAACCTCCCGTCATCCGGGCGTACTTGTGCAGTGCTCAAGTCAGGCGGAACAGAAGGTCCGGTCATGGCTTGCCTCCGGACTCAGCGCTCTTTTTCCAAGACGAGAGGAGACCCAGCCCGGCTTCCGTAACCACATAGGCTTGGCTTGGATGGTTCGGCTCCTCGGGGTGGGTCATGCGCACAAGATTTGCTTTTATAAGAGGTTCCAAGTGGGTACGCCTGAAAAAGGTGCGATGAGACAGGCCGAGCGCCTTCATAAGATCTGCCTGGCTTCGAGGCACCTCGCAAAGAGAAAGAATTTTCCGCTGGTGCTGGGTCAACTTGGTCAGTTTAAGAGTGACCAAGCTGGCCGTAGGCTCGGGAGGTTGGTCAGTGACCAAGCCCTCCAACTTGGTCAGTTTAAGAGTGACCAAGCTGGCCGTAGGCTCGGGAGGTTGGTCAGTGACCAAGCCCTCCAACTTGGAAGCGGCTTGGTCATTCTGTGTGAAACGGTCCAGGAGGTGGGGTGCAAGTTCCCAGCGCACACCGGGTTCTACCATCACCAGGAGCGTCTGAGTGACCAAGTGATCCAAAACCTGCCTGGCTTCTCGCTCTCCGCGTCCCATCACCGCCTTGGCATCCGTGGTGCCGACCGAACCTGCGCGGCAGGCGTATGCAAAGACCGCCGCCTCCTGGTCGGAGAGACGCACGCCCAACTGGGCTTGAAAGAGCCGTTGTTCCTCGGTCAATAACGTTTCCCTGAGCAAGGTGATTTCAAAGGTCTTTTCCCCCTTGTCGTTGACGATAAGCGGAGGAACGAACCCCAACTGACGCCAGTTGCCAAAAATGGAACGAACTCCCGTACCTGCCTGATCGCTCAGACCGATACGACGAAAAGCCGCAACAATGGCGGGATTGCGGACTTCCTTCTCGGTCGGATCAAGAAGCTGGTCCACCGTGACAAATGCATCCCCAGGGTTCCAGAAAACCTTGCGGTCCGGGAATATCTTGATGACCGGCTTCCGCGTTTGGTCACCGAAGTCCTGATGGATGAGCAGGTTGATGGCGGCTTCGCGGAATGAAATATAATCCGGCGGGTCATCATGCCGACGCAAGGTGCTGGCATCGACCGAAAAAGGTCTCTCTGAAAGGCGGAAATACTTTTCGACCAGCACCTGCCATGCCTGAATGATGTTTTCCTCAATAACCACCCGGTCGCCCCAACGGCGCTCAGGGGTCCATTGGTCGAATGGCAAATCAATCCGTTGGTAGTCGACCACGCCGCGAGGCAACAGGTTTCGCAAAAGCCTCGCCTTCCCGAATAATAAGACAGCAGCACGCGTGGGACGCAAGGCGTGATCTGATTCGACAACGAAACCCCATTCATTGAGAAACTCGACATCGTTTAGATCGGCATGGCGATTGGCTTGTTTCTCTTGGAGCACGCGGCGATACCATGCGACCGGCGCGGGGTCGAAAAAATCTTCGGCATCCAGGTCGGGCATGACCTCGTTATCGTATGTGGTATCCGCCGCATCGCGAAGAAAGCGTTCGATCTCGGGCCCGGTGCATCGCTCATCGCCGCCCCCTCGTCGGATGTAAGACTTTCTGATATCGCCGTTGAGGTAGATCGGTTTGTCTTGGCGACGAGCTTCGGGCACATGGAAGACCAACAATGTCCTTCCTTCATGCTCCAATGCGCTTTCCTGAACAGATATGGCACAATTGAACTTGCCTCCGGCCCGCAAGCAACTCAGAAAATCATTCTGAACCTTATCGACTTCGATTACCCCGACGATTTCGAACGATCCCCGGTTGTCCTCGACGCCGAAGACAAGATAGCCACCTGCAGTGTTGGCGAACGCAGAGACACTCTCATATGCGGCATCCGGTACGCCACGCTGGGCCTTCTTGAACTCAACATCGGTCCATTCAAACTTGTTGAGCCGGGCTATCAGTTCATCCTGGTTCATTTCGCTACTCCAACACGATCCGCACCTTGCCGGGTTCCTTGCCCTTGGTCAGCCCGTCCAGGTATTCCTCAAACCGCTTCCGCATCTCCGCCGGGGTGGCCGGTGAGCCGCCCGAGAGCAGGGCATCGCGCAGGTCTGCGATCTTGACCGAGACCTTGGTGAGCCCGGAGAGCACTTCCTGCAAGGCGTGGATGAAGTCCTGGTCCAGGTCGTCCGGCAGGGTCCGCTTCTTGATGAAGCCGTCCACCAGCTTTCGCGGCTCAGGCTTGAGCAGGCTCAGATTCCCCTTGGTGGTCGGGTCTTCCAAGTTGGTCAGCAGCGTCTGGGTCCAGTTCTCGGCCAGCTTGTCGAGCTCGCCGTCCAGGGCGTCGAGCATCGTCGCCGCGGGAGCCGCAGGCGGTTCCGCGCCCGGTTTGAAGTTGCAGTGCGGGCAGACCGGCGATGCTTCCAGTTCCTGCTCGGTGAGCGCGAAGCAGCTCTTCAGGCCAGCCAAGCGGTTCTGGAAGTCCGAGAGGTGCTGGCGCGGCATCAGATCGATGGTGGAAAGCTTCTGCAGGTCCTTGAGCCGCTCGTCACCCATGAGCTGGGCCTTGCGCTTGTCCTCGTTCACGCCGAGACGCGCTTTGGCGTGCATGGAAAGGTAGGCCAGCACGTAGGCCTTCTTGAGGTCGCCGAGCTTGCGCTGGGTCTGCTGGCGGAATGCCGCAGCGCTGCGCTTGGCCGGGTCGCCGATCTGGGCGAGAACCTCGTCCCGCGCCGTCTTCATCTTGTCGATCCACTCGTGGCCGGTGGGTAGGACCGCCTCGGCGGTGGAGAGATACGATGCCGTGGCCCCGAGGTCGACCACCAGTTCCTCAAGCGATTTGATTTCGGCAAGGGATTCGAGCCCACTCCGATGGGCCGTCACTTCCGAGGCGTCGTAGCGGAAATTCTTGAGCTTGCCGGTCGTGGTGTAGGCTTGCAGGGATTCAAGGAAGGTCTTGGTCTCGTCCAGTTTGGCGCGCAGCTTCTTGACTTCGTCCTCGGCCAGCAGGCTGCGGCCCCAGAAGAACAACCCGGTCTGCATGCTCTGCTGCACGAGCACCAGCCGCTCGACGGCGTTGGTGACGGCCTTCTGCAGCTCCTGAACCGGCTCGTCTTTCCCCTGGGTGACCAATTGGGCCATGCCCGGCGTTAGACCAAGCAGTTCGAAAAGCGCCTTGAGCGCCGGAAGGTTCCAGTCCTTGGGCCGCTCGATGTGCTTGAACTGGGCCAGCTCGTCGATGCCGGTTCCGGCCAATTGCGCCAGACCCGTGGCGTCGAACTTCTTGCCTGGGATGGAGAGGACCACTTCGCCGGCATAGACCAGCGCGGCCAGCACGACCACGGCCCATTCGGGTTCGAGCCGGAGCGATTGCGGCGCGAGGTATTCCACGCCGAGGACGTCCTGGATCAGCTCGGAGCGGTTAACCACCTGTCCGTGGCCCTTCTTCTTGGCGACGCCGAGAATGTGCTTGGCGTACTTGGACCGGTAGGGGTCGAGCCTCTCACCGTCGAGAAGCTCCAGGGCATCCAGCACCGCGGTGGCCTGCTTGGTGCGGTTCTGTCCGGCGATGGCTCGCAGAGCGTCCTGCGCGGCCTGGGCCCGGTTCGCGCCTGTGATGAGCACCGAGAAGAAGGGGTATTCGGGAGCCTGGTCCTGGAACTTCGTCCCGAGACAGATGCCCGCAGTGGTGTTCACCAGGTCGCGGAAGTTGATGCGCTCGTGGGAGCCGATACCGGAGAGCTCGCGGATGGACTTGCCCTTGGCCCATTCGGTCAGGGACTTGGCGCGCCCCTGGTAGGTGACCTCGAAGGCCGTGGTCATGTTCTTTTGAAGCCACTGCACGAGGTCGCGGAGGAAGTTCGACGCCTTGGATTCGTAGGTGGACTTGGCATGGCCCGAGGCAGTGGATGCAAGGTCCAGGGCTGCGGCGTAGCTTCGAAGCGCGGTGCGGAATTCCTCATCCGTGTTCGTCAAGCGCAGGAACAGTTCCTCGGGTTTCTTCTCGTCCTTGAAATGCGGCGCATCAAAGGGCTGGATGAAATAGAGGTAGAAGTCCCGCGGCGGCACCGCTGTGGAACGTTCGTTGGGCGCGCCGAAGAAAAGGTATCCCAGGCGCGCAGCCTTGCGTTCCAGCCATTCGAGCTCGTGCTGCCAGATCTTGTAGCCCGTGACGTAGGTCTGGTCCGTGCACTCCATGACTCGCCGGAGCGCTTCGTAGTAGTAGCGGTCGAGCTGCGAGGAATCGAGGCTCTCGGCCCGCTTCTCGATCAGCGCGTCGAAATCGTCGGTTTTCTTGAGGTCCAGGTAATACTGGCGGTTGTCCGGGTTGGACGAAATGAACTGCCCGCTGACCGTCTTGTGGATTTCCCGCAGGACGGTCTCCACCTGGGAGAGCAGGTCATCGGCCGGATCGCCGCCCAGTTCCTCGATGCCCGGCTGAAAGAGACACAACCCGTCGCGCAGTTCCTCCGCAGTCGCGCCCAGGGTGGCGTAGATGTCGCCCGTCGTGAGCCGGTGGACGGACAGCGCATGGATGAGCTGGGTCGCCATTGGCTTGTATGCCGGGCGGGTGAAGGCCTGCTGAATGCGCGACTCAAGCACCATGCTGCAATCGATGACCGCCTTGATATCGGGAACGGCGCGGAAGGATGGGTTCTCGCGCAGGGTCGTCCAGTAGCCGTCATAGGCGATGACCCCGGGCCGGTCGTCGGGCACGTTCTGGCCGAGCAGCTTCTTCATGGCCAGGGACAGTGTCTTGAGTACCTCGCGCTTTTCCACCGCGGTGACCCGCTCGAAGGTGTCGATGTAATCCGGATGCACGGGGAAGAGGCGCACGAACTCGTCCATGCGCTCGTTCATGCGGCCGTAGAACTTGGCGAAGGGGGTTAGGTACTCCCGGATTTTCACCTGCTGGTCGGCGGTCTTCTTGAGCAGACGCTCGGCCACCACGAACTTGACGTCCTTGCGGGCGATGAGGATTTGCTCGAAGCGGTCCTTTACCCGGCGGATGCTGTCGGCCACGAAGGAAAAACGAGGGCTATCGAAAATGGCTTCCTGGACACCGGCGATGAAGCGGAAACGCAGGTCCTTGCAGACCTCACCGATCTCGCGCAGGAAGTTGAGGTCGAGGATGAGTTCCTGGTCCTTGCGGGTCCGCAGGTAATCGAGCAGTTCGTCCACCACCAGGAGCAGACCGTGGTCGGGATATCCCTGGTGGAAGGCGGTCATCATCTCTTCGAAGGAACGCTTGTTGTTGGACACCTTATCCGCGGGCGGAAAGGAATATGACACGCCCATTGCGGCCAGGTGCTCCTCGAGTTCGGCCACGAGGATGTCGCGCAGGGACATGGTGGTCGCGCCGATTTCGGTTCGGATCACCTTGAAGCGCCCGCTGATCTTGCCCGCAGCGCTGGCCACGCTCTTGTCGTTCAGATGCGTTGCGAGATCGCCGTTTTCGGCCAGGGCGGAGATCACGGACATGAGGTGAGATTTACCGGTGCCGTAGTTGCCGACGACCAGCAGCCCCTTGTTGTCCATGGGCTGGTCGAACTGAAGCTGAGGAACGACCAGATTGATCAGCTTCTCGGCCATCTCCTCGGAGATGACATAGGTCTGGACAAGCTGTCGGGCAGCAGCGGCCTCGTCGGCGTCCCGTAGCTGGACCACGGACTCGATAGGCTCAAATTGGATCAGGTCTCCGTATTTCATCGCGTCTGCCCTCCTGCGCTTTCGTTCCTTGTCTTCATGCAACGGCCTCCGGATTCAC
>Ga0302249_1002362_pt1 | contig 10759 bp, 8 predicted proteins | sample AAG_UR_Val_MG_FD_193531 | JGI IMG/M metagenome (GOLD analysis project Ga0302249, IMG submission 193531) | Enriched activated sludge microbial communities from anaerobic digester in WTTP, New Holstein, Wisconsin, United States - AAG_UR_Val | ecosystem: Engineered > Bioreactor > Anaerobic >... | reverse complement strand
TACACAAGCATATGAGAAGAGTAATCGACTTGTATGAAGCCTTGTGAACAAAGTAATCTACACCTGCCAGCATCAGGCGGATGGGTTGCGAGACTTGAATGATATGAGTAATATATATGAACTGTTGATAAACGTCGTCACAGGAAAAAAGTCAAAGATGCTGATAGACTTTGGCCAAAATGGCAAGCGGTTAAGATGTTATCGTCTACCTTGAGAACACGTAGTTATAAAACCGTCGGCGAACAGACAGGCTCTAAGTCATTCGTTGTCATTTAGATGGAACGTGGTAAGTCCGTATATTCCCTGAAAAGGAAGGTTGACCGCAAGGAAAACTGAAGAATATGCGGATATGGGAGGTCAGAAAAAGCGAAAGGTAATTTGTAATGAATTACATAAGGATTGAAATATCATCCTGTCCGAAAGGGAGCAGACTTCTGACTGGTCTTTCATAGCGAGAGAACTTGTAGAACTTTTAAAGAAGGGAAAGCAAATGAGCGTTAAAATAACGTGTGCACCCGGAAATCATAGGAACAATTGGCACGATATTAACTGGAAGTGTGCCCATCGTAAGGTTAGAAAGCTACAGGTGCGTATTGCTAAAGCGACAAAAGAAGGTAGATACAACAAAGTAAAATCATTACAATGGATACTTACCCATTCATATTCAGCAAAAGTAATAGCAGTTAAACGAGTAACAGAAAATCAGGGTAAAGTGACAGCAGGAGTAGATGGAATTACGTGGTTTAATCCAGAATTAAAGATAACAGCAGTTAAAGAACTGAAAAGAAAGGGATACCGCCCTCTACCATTACGAAGAATATATATACCCAAGAAGAATGGAAAAAAGAGAGCGTTACATATTCCCTCAATGAAAGACAGAGCCTGTCAGGCTTTATATTTACTGGCATTAGAACCGGTATCAGAAACACAGGGAGACAATAATTCTTATGGATTTAGAAAAGAAAGAAGTACCGCTGATGCTATAGGACAATGCTTTAATAATCTGAGTAGAAAAAGCAGTCCCGAATGGGTGTTAGAAGGAGACATTTCCGGGTGTTTTGATAATATAAATCAGGAATGGTTAATAAAGAATATCCCAACAGATAAGGAGACACTAAAGAAATGGCTAAAAGCAGGATATATTGAGAAAGGGAACTTGTATCCAACAGAACAGGGAACGCCTCAAGGTGGAATAATCTCGCCGACATTGGCTAATATGACCTTAGATGGTTTAGAAAAGGAATTAAAGGGAAAATTTCCTGCCCATAGAGGGAAGAAAGTTCATCTCATCAGGTATGCGGACGATTTTACAGTGACTGGTAAGTCAAAGAAAATATTAGAAGAAGAAGTGAAGCCTCTAATAGAAGGTTTCTTGAAGGAAAGAGGTTTGGAGTTATCATCTGAAAAAACCAGGATAACCCATATTAATGAAGGCTTTGACTTTCTTGGACAAAACATCCGCAAGTATAAAGGGAAACTAATCATAAAACCATCAAAAGAGAATTTCAAGGCAATAACGAAGAAAATAAGAGAAGTTATTGATAGTCATAAGGCAATAAAACAATCCTACCTAATCCAAATCTTAAATCCTCTTATCAGGGGATGGTGTAATTATCATTCAGGAGTGGTTGCCGGGAAAGCCTATGGAAAATTAGATACAATTATATGGGAAAAACTCTGGCAATGGTGTTGTCGAAGACATCCGAACAAAGGCAAAAGATGGATAAAGGATAAGTACTTCAAACAAATAGGAAGTAGAAAATGGGTATTTAAAGCCAAGACCGGAGAAACTCTCCTTAAGGCAGGAGATACAAAAATTATCCGTCATATAAAGATTAAAGGTGATTACAATCCTTTCGACCCTAACTGGGAAGTATACTCAGAAGAAAGATTTTGCAAATTGCTGGTGAAACATATTAAACATAGAAAACGTTTTTTCAATGTCTGGAAAGCTCAAAATGGTAAATGTCCTCGTTGTGAAGAGAGAATAACTGAAGAAACTGGATGGAATTTACATCATATTGTAAGACGAGTAGATGGAGGAACAGAAGTGTTATCTAACCTACAATTACTACCTCCTGATTGCCACAGGCAATTGCATTATGGGTGTAATGCCGCTGGCTCTCTTTAGAGGGTTTAGAAAGGCTTGAGCCGAATGAAGGGAAACTTTCAAGTTCGGTTCTTAGGGGAGGGTGAATTAGTAATAATTCGCTCTTACCCGGCGGACAGTGCTTGAAGCTTAAAAACCCTGAATAACACCTCCATGAGAGCCACCCGGTTTTAAAAGGTTCCGGAATAGAACTTGAGAGTATCTACTGGAAAAATCTTTTAGTAAGGAGTAATAAATAATGAGAAAGCCAGCCTTAAGTGATAAAACAGGACTTTTATACAGAATACTTATGTATAAACTTGCCCGTTTTTTCTCTCTTCCTTCACCCCTGCCGGTAAATCTGACTGTAAGCCTCCTTTACACATGTAATTCACGATGTCTTACCTGCAATATATGGAAGAAAAAAGGCACCCCACTTTCCAGTGAGGAATATACAAAGATTTTTAAAAACATCGGCAGGGGAATTATGTGGGTAACCTTCAGCGGAGGAGAACCTTTTTTAAGAGAAGATCTGGCGGAAATCTCTTCGAATTTCTATGACCTCTGCGGCCCTTCTTATATTAATATACCTACAAACGGACTTCTCTATGAAAGAATACCTCCCATGGTAGAAGAGATAGGGAGAAGATGTTCCTCTTCTGAACTAATAATAAATATCTCTCTCGACCACTGTGGTGAAGAACATGATAAAATAAGACAGGTAACCGGTAATTTTGAAAAAACCTTAAAGACTTATAAAGCCCTTAAAGAACTTACACTTTCCAATCTGACAGTGGGTATTCATACGGTTATATCAAAATATAATGTCCGGGATTTTGAGTCTATCTATAATAATCTCATTTCCCTGGAACCGGATTCATATATAGTAGAAATGGCTGAAGAAAGAGAAGAACTTGATACAAAGAGAAGTGATATAACACCAGAGATCGAGGATTACAAAAAAGCCATAAATTTCTTACTAAAAGAGATAAAAAAGAAAAGATTTTCCGGGGTTTCAAAGCTTACCAGATCCTTTAGAAGAGTATATTATGAACTTTCAAAAGAAATACTCATAAAAAAACGCCAGGTGATTCCATGCTATGCAGGGCTTATATCCGGTCAGATCTCTCCCGATGGAGATGTATGGCCATGCTGTGTAAGAGGAGACTCCATTGGAAACATAAGAGAAGAAAATTATGATTTTCGTAAAATCTGGAAAGGCCGGAAAGCCGGAGATATCCGTAAAAGTATAAAAAGGGGAGAATGTTACTGCCCCCTGGCAAATGCAGCCTATACGAATATCCTCTGCCATCCTGTATCTATGGTTAAAGTATTGGCTTCTCTTTTATAGTTATTATAATTCATATGCATAGGAATTTTCGGCCCTGTTCACGAAGATAGAAAAGATTATGATGAAATAAAAGATGACTACCTGAAATCATCAGGGTTCGAGGTGTTACGTATATCTTCGCAATTTTTTCCATATTCATTATTTGCAATAAGCCTTCCTATAACTTCTTTTACACCATTTTCTGCAAGAATTAAGGCCAGTTGTTTATGACTGTAATAACCTGAATAAAATAAACTGGATAAAGACATTTTTGCCACAGTAATACTGATAATAAATAATATCACTAAAATTCCTACTTCGATTATTGGTAATCTGACATTTTATCCACAGGGATAGAAACAAAAGGTATTACAAATCCTGCAGGTTCTCTTAAAGGTTCTTCTCCAAAGGTTTCCTCATATTCCTTTTCCATAATATCTATAAAATCATCATATAAATCATAATCTCTTAACATACCGGCAGTTTCCTTCTCAAGACCTCCCATGAGAGCAATAATATTGGGAAAAGATCCGTCAATTGTTTTCACATATGATACATACCGGCCATCATTTGTACCTGCCTCACCTCCGCCTAAAGGTCCCTGCATTTTTCTTGCTTTTAACATATTCAGAAGCCAGGCAAGACCATAGTTATCTTTATAAAGATTATCAGAAAACTGAAGTAACACAGGGAAAACGCCGTATATTGCAAAAATATTATTATTAGGAACATCCTGACTCCCCACTCCTTCAATACCTGCAGCAGATATATAAGCATCTTCCCCGGGTTTGTTAATCGAAGCAGAAAATCCCGGATAACCTCTTTCCACAGCATTTTGAGAACGTATGATTTCTCTTATCCTGAAAATATTCCTGTATCCCGGGATATCTCTTAGAGGAATAAAAAGATATGCCCAGGACTCATGGGCAGATCCCCAGTAACCCTTCCAGGTAGTGCCATATTTATGTTCCACTCTTTCCATTTTTATGTCTTTCCATATTCTTTCCCTGGCATCTTCAGGAAGACCATTGCCGAAAAGTGTCACAAAAAGAACCATCATTACACCTTCATGAACACCATGTTCACCCGTAAGATAGGGACAGTGACCGGAACTCTCAGGAGCAGTTTCATAAAGAGAATCACGGGAATACATATCCAGTATATGCACATCTGCCCTTACTTTGCCGGCTTTTTCATCATAAAAGATCTTTACTACATTAAGGCGTAACATCTCTATAAATCCGGCATATCTATCTGCCAGTTCAATATATCCCTTCTCCCTTAAAACCCTTTCTGCTACAAGAAGTGTCCAGAGCCATTCACCATTATCCAGGCCGGGAACATAATTCATCCAGTCATGGGTAGGTGTGATATCTTCTTCAAGGGAATACCAGGGCATAAATCCGCCGTAACCGGGATATTTATTGTAGTAGTAAAGGTAACTATCCAGCTTTGTTTTCAATATGTCAAAGGCAAGGGATACCGCTTTTTTTTCATCCCCTTTTGCCACCATAATAGAAGCAAGAGGATCTCCTTCCAGTGTTTTAATACATATGGCCATATCCAGACATTCTTTTGAGGGGGCACTGAGGCATTTGGTTTTAGAAGGAAGCCCTGTATTCTCATCCAGATAATAACCGTCATAGGTAAGAGCAGTTTTTTCGTCTCTGGCAATAGAAAAAAACTCTCCTTCCCATGTAAGATAGTCACTGACAAAATCTTCTGCTTTAGAAGGATCATTCATTATTTCTTCCACTCTATATTCAATGGCAAATTTAAAAGAAGGTGCGGCAGAGAAAGCTTCATCATTTGTAACAATTATTAATAAAAGAATAAAAATAAGAGAATACTTCATAATTATTATTACCTCACTTATAAACTAGCCCTCAGCTTTCAGCTTTTTTTCTTAATCTTCTTGCTGATAGCTTTATAAAAATTAAAATTCCTATATATTCTAATTATATTTTAGTATTAAGATTATAATTACACATATAATATAAAAAAGCAACACAATTAACAAAATCTGAAGTTTATAATTCGTACCACTGACAGAAAGATCAGAACTTTTTACCCTGGCACAGCGCAGAATTATCCCTAGTTCCTTTTTATCAAATTTAGACTTTCCCAGCCTGGCTACTAAATCTTCTTTTGAGATGAGTTCTTTACTTATAAGAGATTTTATAATTTTTAACTTTTCTTTATCAACAATTTTATTCTGCAATTTTATTATTACAGTTTCATCAATTTTAAAAAATTCTTCTTTTTTTAATTTTTTAAGAGTCTTTCTGGAAGATTTAATTTTTTCAAGGTATTTTTCCAGACTTTCTTTAAATTCTACAGCACTTATATAGCGTTTCACCGGTTCTAATTCTATAGCTCTGGTCACTATGTGTGTAAGTTCTTTATCAATAGAAGGATTCAATGATTTCATAGAAGGAAATTTAAAGGGCCTTATGGTAGGATCATATTTTGTGAGCATCTGAAATAATATTACACCCAGGGCGAATATATCGGACTGAGGGGTAGATTGTCCTCTTCCCTTATACTGTTCAGGTGCTGCATAACCCGGGGAACCCAGTCTGAAAGTATCGGAAACCTTATCAGGGTTATAATATCTTGTTGTACCGAAATCTATTAATCTAACTTTCTCATCTGATGTTACGATAATATTTGACGGTTTCAGATCTCTATATACAACAGGTAATGAAAAGGAATTATGAAGATAATCCAGTACACTGGCAATTTGTATAGTCAATTTAAGTGCTTTCTCTAAAGGAAGGGGTTTTCGCTTTTTATTTATAACATCTTCCAGGGTTTGCCCCTTTATGTAATCCATAGCAAGATAATCCCGGTCATCCTGAGTAAAAATACCATATATACGGGGCAGAGCGGCATGGTCAAATTTAGCCATAAATTCTGCTTCCCTGAAGAAGATCTCCTTTGATATGTTCTGATCAATTCCCGAGTCTGATGAAAAGTTAAGTTCTTTTACTACCAGTTCATTTTTATCACTGAGTCTTTCCACAAGATAAACATTCCCCATGGCACCTTTACCAAGAAGTTTTTTAACCCTGTACATATCATTTAGTATTGTTCCTGGTTTAAGCTCCATTAATCTATCCCTGGTTAAGCCTTCAGAAATAAGCTATCAGCAAGAAACACTTTCATCTACAATATCGCTTTCTGTAAATCATTCTATGAAGATATAACTTGGTACGGCAACAGATAAGTTGGTATCCATATTTAGAATCTGTCCCTGTCCGGGCTCTTGCGCAAAATCTATGATCCTGTTACAATAAAATCTGTTATTACAGAATATACAGTTTTGTATTTATTTAAGTTATAACTTTCTCCTTTGACGGCATATCTTTTGCTCCAGAGCCCGGACAGGGACAGGTATATATATTTAAAATTTTTTGGATACTTTTTTATCTGGAGCGGTACTAAGAAAACAACCTTGAGGCTACTCCAAAAAATATGAATGCTTATACTTCTTTACCTGATGCAATATCCTTTAAATTTCGACATGTAATTAACTTCTATACTTTTGCACTTTTTAAACAAAGCTTTATTCTACCTTGCAGGATCTCCGCGAGGGATGTCCTTACGTGACAACAATTTTTCAAAATTCTGCAAAAGTATAGTTAACTTAAAACTTCCTTTAAATACGCCATCTTTTTTTTCGTAGCCTCAAGGCTGTTTTTACTAACTTTGATGGTAGATTGGTATAAAACCTATAATCCTGACTATGTAAATTAGTCTGAAAAATAGATTTAATAACATTTAGCATGTAATTTCCATAAAAGCTGAATGCTGATAGCTGAAAGCTTGTTTATGCCGACTCAATAGCAACTATACGGCAGATACTTGATTCTCCCCCTACGAACCTCCAGGGGAAACATCCCACATAGGTTCTCTTATTTAAAAATCTCTTTAATTCTCCTCCAAGATTTTCTGCATGAATTATGTCATAAGGGAATAAATCTATATGCATTAACTGATAGTCTTCAACCGGGAAGAAATCATCGAGGCCTTTTTTATATTTCTTCTGTAAAAATTTCTCTGCTTCTTTAGCCTGCACGGGACACCATTCTCTGATCTTTGTATTCATGGGGTGATCTGCAGAACCGCAGTCTACACCTATCCATTTTATTTTTTTCTTTTTACACCAGAGAGCAAATTCTTTTGTAGGTCCGGGATGTTTCACCATGTAGCGAACTTCATCTGCCTCAGGCTGATCCCAGGAATATTTCAGATAACCCGTATGTATTATGAGAATATCATTCTTCTTTACTTCCACCCGTTCCTCTATCTGTTTGGAAGTGTAAATATCATAATCTTCGGTACAATCGCTGAGGTCCACTACTGCGGCAGGTCCCGTAAGATCTTCCATAGGAATACTTGCTATATCTCTCCCGTGAGTGCAAAAATGAAGAGAACCATCTAAATGAGTTCCTACATGATTACTGGTAGTTATAAGCTGGCCATTGGCTCCATTTGGTGCAAGACGTTTGAAAAATTTTACCTGTAAGGGTTCATAAGTTGGCCATGGAGGGGTTAAAACACTTAAAGGCTGAGTAAGATCATAGAACTTTAATTTCATCTACCTACAACTCCTTAATAAAATTTGTAAGCACTCAGCTATGAGCTATAAAGGATTATAAAGCTTATAGCTATTAACTGACTGCTAATAGCTATATTATAATTAGACTCTAAAAAAAAATTTCCTCTTAAAATTGAATAAAAACTTCTGAGTTAATTATATCTCAAAAATTTCTTTTACTTTACACTTGAAATCCGGTAACATATCTCCCTCTGAAAGGGTATCATCTTCTCTTAATACCACTTTCTTTTAATCTTTCATTACTCTCAAAAGCCATATCAGAGGCTCTCACTGTATCATGATTGGAGGTTAATTTATAACCTGTTTCAGCACCTGTAACAATTTCAAGCTTATATTCTCGCACAAAATTACTTACCATAGTACAGATCTTCGCTGATATAAAACCATGCATCTTATCAGAAGGTGAGATTTCCTGTATTACTCCTTTTATAAGTTCATATCTGCTATATTTTGAAATTTCCATTAATCCTTATAAGTATGAATTTTTTCAGTTATTGTCTCCACTTTCTTCTACTCCTATTGACTGACAAAAAGATCCTGAAGATATTTATACATTCCAGGGTCGCATTTCAAAAGTTCCTCATGATTCTGTGGATGAAAAAAGGCTTCCACAGATTCTGCGAAATATTCCTGTGGTTTAGTAGAGGCATATTTGGTAATAAAACCTTTTCTCTGATGATAGTAGGTATTCCACAGTTGAACAGAAAGGCCGAATCTACCCTTTCTCAATGCACACCAGGCATGATCATAGGCATGGGCAAATTCGTGGATTGATGTGGTTCCATAAATACCTGTAATCAATTCCTCACCTACTACGACTATTTTCCATGTAAGCTCATCATTTACCTTGTATGTACGGAATACTCCCCTGATCTCATCCATACCCCGGCGAAATTCACCTCTTCCTGTTTCTCCTGTCCCAAATAACTGGTACCCATAAACCTTTATTTTAGAAAGTCTTTCCCCTGCACCAAGTATTATAACCCAGACATCATGGTCTCTACAGGTTTTTATAAATTTCTCTCCAAGTACAACCAGTTCTGCTTTCAATTTTTCTTTAACCAGTGAGTCAGAAGCCTTTACTATCATCTTATCGAGCATAGCAAAACTTCTTTCACGACTGTCTTCAGGGATTTCTCTTCCCAGTAATTTATTAGCTTTTGCTATAACAGCTTCTTTACCATCCCGGAATATTTCCTGAATATCCAGTTCGCCCTGTTTTCCTTTTTCAGGATCCACTACTTCTGTTTCAAGATATTTTTTCTGTACAAAGGCAAGAGGAGTGCCATCAGCATTTCTAAGACCCATTACAGCATTTGAAAAATCAATTGTCCTGGGAGGAAGTGGCTGAATTCTATCAGGAACAGGCATTTCCGGAAGTTTAATAGTATCATATACAGCACTCAGATTGAGTTTATTTTTCTTTCTCCTGGATAGGGGTGGCGGTGTTACTACCGGCGGTGGTTCAGGCTGTTTTATGACGGCAGGGGCTTCCCGGGTAACTACAGTAGCAGTTACAGGTGGTGCAGGAGGAGAAACAGGAGCTTTTACCTCTTCCTTTTTCGCAGGAGATGTTGTTTTTATACCTTTGAGGTTCTTATCTCCTATGAGATAAGGAGAAAGAAAATCATCATTCTGTCCGGAATTTAAGAGACTATCCATTTCCCTCACCTTATATACGGCAATTAAATCTTTTATTATTTATTTTCTCTAATTTTTTCTATTTCCTCTTATTACAATTTCTTTATTTATTTTAACATAATACTCCTGAGAAAAAAAGAGAAGGACAAGAACCAATAAAATTCCTTTGTAGGATATATTCTGTCAATGTAGAATCAGTAATAGATATCACTCTGAAATAATGAAAGAGGCAGAAAAAAATGCCAGATTCCCAGGAAATGTTCAATAGAATATTTATACCTTATATGAACTTTAAATATTTGATAATCATTATCATCTCTATACTTTCCTTACTGGCACTTTTACATAAAAAGGAGAATAAATCATGAATAATTCTTCTACAGGAAAAATCGAAGAAATTGAACTTCGCCATGTTTTAATGAGACTTGTGGAGCCTTTTACCACAAGTTTTGGTACAACCCGGGAAAGATCCTGTATTATCGTAATAATGAAAACCTCTGACTACACAGGATACGGTGAATGTGTGGCAGAAACAGAACCAGGTTACTCCTATGAAACCACAGAAACAGCCTGGCATATAATGAATGATTTTCTTGTTCCAGTAGTAATGGGACATGTTCTGACAGATATACCTGCCTTTATAAAACTTTACAGTACTGTCAGGGGACACCCTATGGCGAAAGCTGCTCTTGAGATGGCGGCGTGGGACATAATCGGTAAGGCACAGGGTAAAACACTTTCACACTTACTGGGAGGAATTAAAGACCGTGTGAAAGTTGGAGTCTCTGTCGGTATTCAACCTGACACGGGATCTCTCATAGAAAGAGTAAATCGCTATATTAATGATGGATATAAAAGAATTAAGATAAAGATTAAACCCGGGAGGGATATAATCGATACAAAGGCTGTAAGGATAGCATTCCCGGATATATTATTACAGGTAGATGCAAACTCGGCTTATAGCCTTGAAGATACAGGTATATTTCAGCTTATGGATGATCTCAATTTGCTTCTTATTGAACAGCCTCTTTCCCAGGATGACATATATGAACACAGTCTCCTTCAAAAAGAAATA
>Ga0302249_1002356_pt1 | contig 10778 bp, 7 predicted proteins | sample AAG_UR_Val_MG_FD_193531 | JGI IMG/M metagenome (GOLD analysis project Ga0302249, IMG submission 193531) | Enriched activated sludge microbial communities from anaerobic digester in WTTP, New Holstein, Wisconsin, United States - AAG_UR_Val | ecosystem: Engineered > Bioreactor > Anaerobic >... | reverse complement strand
GCGGTAATACTTGTAAACGAAGGTCGAGACATCCACGTTGACCCTGAGCCCGATGCGCTGGGACCGTCCGTCCTGAGAGATCTGGGTTACGGCGCGTGTCGTGCCCACGTCCAGACTGACCAGTGCCTTGCCTGTGATGGTCAGATCTTCGACCAGCGTTTTGTTCGAGGTTTCGGCCGCAAGGTCATGAACCCCGAAAACGGATAGAAGCAAGTAGAAGAGTCCCGTCCGGATCATTCGCATTATCCCGTGAACCGGCCGCCAAGGCCGGAAATGAAGCTTAGGGTTTTTCCGCTCCCATTCCTGTGTCCGCAGCGGTGTTCGTTTCCGAAGACGCCGGAGCCGGAGGCGGGTCAAGCCGCAAACGGGATTCCGGCATTTCCACATATGCGGGCAGTGGCGCGGCGACGGCCTTGACTCCCGGCACCTTGGTAACCGGACGCTCGTCATCAAGCCACAAAAAGACCAGCACCGCAACGAGCATGACCAGATAGATCAGGAAAAGCCGGATACGTCGCCGCTGCACCAAACGGTCGAAGCGGGCTTCGGCTTCCTTCAACTCGCGTTCGTACGCGGCTTGAAGCTCCAGATCTGACGGCTCGTTCACGAGCGGCCCTCCCAGTTTTTCGTTTCCTTTTCAAGCCCTTCTGTCGGGCTCGACGTGTCTCCCGGGCACTTTACCACAAGCCCCGAAGCAACTCAAGAAACGCAAAACGAAAAGTCGGAGCTTCCGCCAAAATAGGGAGCGTCGTACTCAAAATCAATCCAAGATAAATTCCACGTCTGCGACGAAGACGCCATGTCGCCATGTCGGTCCCAACGCCGATGAATGACACGCTGTGATGATTCTTGCTTGGATTTCAGGGCGCGAACGCGTAGCGTTAAAAAATCGGGTTGGCAGCGCGAATGGACTTGAGATTTCCGACAAAAAAGTGGAAAACATGGGAATAGGATCTGGAATCGCCCGATCCTTATTACGGCTGACAAAGGGGTCGGGACACGGCCCAATGCGAAACTCCAATACGATTTTCAAACTCATTTCCAAGGAGGTGCCAGATGGGAACCAGAGCACGCGAAATCATCGGTCTCGATGTAGACAAGCTTTTGGCCCAGCTTAACGAAGCCTACGCCAGCGAATGGCTGGCTTATTATCAGTATTGGCTCGGCGCCAAACTCATCAAGGGTCCGATGAAAGACGCGGTGGCGGCCGAACTGAACCTGCACGCCACCGAAGAACTGAGCCATGCCTTGCTTTTGGCCAATCGCATCATCCAACTCGGCGGTACGCCGGTTCTGACCCCGGAAGGTTGGGCGAAGATCAGTCCTTGCGCCTATGACGCCCCCGAAGACCCTTATGTGGCGGTGTTGCTCGACCAGAACATCGCCGGGGAGCAGTGCGCGATTTCGACTTACAAAGCCCTGATGGACGTGACCAAGGACAAGGACATGGTGACGTACAACATGGCGCTGACCATCCTGGAGCAGGAAGTCGAACACGAGGAGGATCTGCAAAGCCTGCGCGAGGATCTTGATCTTTTGGTTCAGCGCGGCAACAAGTAGAACGTCTTGCTCCATGCGGGAGAAAGGCAAAGCCGTCTAGCAACGCCGGGCCTGAAAGGGCCCGGTTTTTTGCTGCCTGTCTTCACGCACGAGCGCTGACAAACCTTTTGTAAACACCTGTTTCGGCTTATGAAAAAAGGGCTTACGCCAACGGCGCAAGCCCTTTTTTCGTTGTCAGTGCCAATCCCTGCGGAGTTATTCCACCCAGTAATCCACCATGACGAAGCGCTGACCGCGATAGCTTTTTTCGTAAGTGAAGAGTCCGAACTGGTACATCAGTTCGCCGGTATAGTTCTCCGAGGGGATATCGCCGACCATGCCTTCGTAGAAGGTGGATTCCGTGTTGGTGACCTCGTAACCATAGCCGTAATGGAAGCCTGCGGACACACCTGCGGTGACGCCGCCGGCGCCGAATTCGGCCTCGAAAGTTACGCTCATGTCGAACGAAGTGCCCTGTCCCTCGCCCTCGGATTTGCTGATGCCCAAGGTCACGTAACCCGACCCGGCGCCCACGGAGGCAAGATCCGACTGGAGTCCGCCGTTTTTGACGAGTTCATCCTTCTTGGCCTTGTTCGGATAGGAATGCACGTCGCCGATTGCATGTCCCATGACTTCCGGCGTGATGTCCGGCGAATTGCCGTTGAATTTGTTGTAGAATTCCCGGTCTACAGAAAGGACCTGCGGCTTGCGGGGAACATTGATGGTCAAGGTGGAGCCGACCTGAGTGCTATCCGGTGAGGATAGAACCTTGTAATAGTACACATCGAAAGGAATGGTCGAGAACACGATTTTGTCTTCGTTGGGCCCACTGGAATAGGCGATGGAGGTTTCAATCTGCGTGGATTTGCTTGCCGTCCAGTCAAAAGAGTTTTCGACCGTGGTCTTGAAGGATGCCTTGGCCACACCGAAGGGCGCTTCCCATTCGTAGCCGAAGGAGAACCCGACCGAGAATCCCACGGATTGTTCCGTGACCACTTCCTGACCCTTGGACTTGCCGAAGGTTGTGCCCGTGTCGTTGTTGTCCTGTCCGGCTGTGGCATGGTAGGGTGGGCAGGACATGGCGGCGATGATGCGCGGCTCGGTGAACAGAAGTTCGGTCTGCTGGAATTCCACCACGGCGCTGTCGGCGTCGGCGTTCACCACAGTCAGCGTGGTGAAGGTTCCCTCCTTGACGTTCTGGATGCGGTCAAGCTGGACGAAAGCGTGGGTGGAATCCAGACCGTAAATGAAGATTCCGTCTTCCCAGTTTTCTTTGAACAGGATGATATCATCCAGGTAATCCCCGGTGATGTCACCGACGGTGATAAGGCTGTAATGGATACGCGGCAAGGGGTCCTTGCCATAAGGCTGCGCGAACGCGCCGCCATCCAAAGCCCAGATATCCTCTTCCACCACCAGTTCGTTCACGCGGTCGCCGTTCAGGTCGGTTACGGCCGTCGCGGGAAGCCGCTCGTCACCCTCGTTGCCGTCTTCCTGGAAAACCGGGAGGAACTGGAAAGGCGTGGTTTTCTTCGCATCGTCCATAATAAGGATGCCGGTATTGTGATCGCCGCCGAAATCGCCGATAAACGCGATTTCCGGCAACCGGTCGCCGTCGAAGTCGCCGATCTGAACATCGGCGGTAAAGAGTACGCGGTTGACCCCGTCCACTTCCGCAGAGACTTGGCCCGACTTCAGTTCGGTTTCGACTTTCTGGTCGTAAATGTAATATTCGGCCGTGCCGCTGGCGTCCCATTGACCATCCGTAACCACAAACTCGTCCTTGCCGTCCATGTCCAGATCGCCCGCCGCCACGCGCACGAACTGGTCTTTGGTCGCCCCGCTATACGTCTTGCTGTCGATGATCTTGAATTCCTGCTTCGGGTCGTCCAGGACATACAGGGTGTCGTTGGCCGTAATCAGGATTTCTTTTTCCGGATCTTCGTCAACGTCGGCCACCGCGATGTCCAGTTTCCAATATTTGTCGTAGGTTTCCTTGAACAAGTCGGAAAGGTCTTCCAGATCGACCACCGTGTAAACGGTCGTCATGTAATTGTCCGAGGCATCTTCGATGAGGCGCAGTTCGAGAGCCCAAGTATTCGTATTGAGAAGAAGCACGGCGACTTCATCGAAGCCGTCCGCATCCAAATCCCCCGCCGCCGAAACCTTCGGGTTTTTCGTCCAGGCGTAATCACCTTCTTTCGTAAGCAGGTTCGCATACGTGGCGGCCTTGTCGTCCATCAGGTTTTCTTGCACATCGTTCACCGTCAAGCCCGTCACGTACAACTCGTTAAGCTTGAATACGGTCGAAATTTTGCGGTTCAAGGGGTTGTAGTCTTCGCGGACATCGTTGCCGTCCGGATCCTTGCGCTGGCCCAACTCGGTTTCGACACCCAGGTTTTTGAGCATGGCGTTATGCTCGTCGTTATCCTCCGCCTCGGCAATCTGGAGTGTGACCGTATATTGCACGGTTTCGCCGTCCTTGATGGAAAGCTGGTATACAATCGGTTGAGAGAAATCATTAGGCGTTTTGCCGCTTTCCTGAACAACACCGTTGACTGTCACGATCGTTTCCTTGGTGGTTTTGAATGTGGCCACCAGCGCGGAAACGTCGGCGGTGTAAGGAGCCTGGCCGCCCACCGTGTGGTCCGTTTCGCTGATCGTGCCTTGAATGCTCAGCGAGGGGATTTCGAAGGCGGTTAACTGCGGAGTTCCACCGGCCTCGTCATCCGAGCATCCAATAAGAAGGCTTGAAAACACAAGAACGGAAACACACACGAGTTTGAATAACGATTTCATGTTTTTCTCCTTGGGCCTAGCTTTGCGCCCTATATACTCCTCTTTCGCTGGAAAATCAATACTTTGCTTGTATTGCCATGAATTTAGGTAAACCTATAAGCCGTTGCCTCCCGGCTTCCTGACAGAATGGGCAAACCTGAAATTAAAGGCTAGATACATTGGGCAGGCAAACATGAAAAGAGCGCCAGCCCTTAGCATCAAGCCCCTCTTCCCCCAACTTGGGTAAGCGCGTCACACGCTACAGCGTTTCCGTTTTCAGGACGGAAATCTTCCCGTCCTTCCACTCTTTGACGCTGACGCGCTGCTTTTTTCCGTCTTTACCGGGATCGACCTCGACGAAGGTTCGCGGACAGTTGTTATCGCACCAACAGCCGCAATTGGCGTAAATACGGTCGTCCACAAACCAGGAGTCCTTGTCCAGCACCCACTCGTGGCTATGCCCGAACACAACCAAGTTGGTGCCTTTCTTTTTGCACAGGCGGTCGGCGATATCGCCCAGATACCCGATTTCGGCCATCATCGCCTTGAAGGCAGGGCCGCTGCCTTTGGCCGATGCCCACTGATCGTAAAGTCCGGCATATTTCTTTTTGACCTCTGCCGCCGTGATCTTCCCGCAAGGTTCGTGCATGAGGATTTCCGTGTTTTCGGCAAGTTTCGCTTCTTCCAGCACAGCCTCGAACACCGATTGGGAAAGAGTTTGCGGGCCGATGGCCTCCAGCAGATCGTCGATGTATTTGACGACTTCGCGGTTGGATTTGCCGGTTCTGTTGGTGCGTGTGGCGACGACACGGGTGATGAAATATCCCAAGGGAAGGCGAGTTCCCGGGTTGTTCATCGGATCGGGCGAGTTGAAAAGCGTGTGAGCGCTGCCGTGTTCGGCTCGAAGCCGACCGGACATGAAGCAACTGTCGTTGTTGGCCGATCCCGCAAAAACCATTTTCGGAAAAGCGTTTTTCACGATTTCTTCGGTCAGGCCCATGTCGTGGTTTCCCGGCAGGATGTAAACTTCCTTGTCCGGAGTGGAGCAGAGCGTGTTCAACAAGGTTACGATTTGGGTGTTGCAGGGCGCGGTGAAAATCTCTTCGAAGCTCGGAGGCATTCTGTCCACCGGACAGACCCAGTTGTCGAAGGTATCGCCAAGGAGTATCAGTTGCAGCGGTTCCTTATCGTCGATGGCGGCCTGGATGAAGGAGGCGAACTCGGCACGCTCCTTGTCGCTCAACCAATTGTAATCGTGATAGCCGGGATGTTTAGGATCGGGTTTGAAATCGAGACCGATGTGCACGTCGGAAACGAACCATTTCTTCATTTGCATGCTTCTCTCCTTGCTTCATTCCTGGGTTTGGGTAGCCTTGCAAAAAAGACTCCAAGGGCCAATGAAACCAGGGTCCGCCAGAAAGACAATCAAAGACTTGCGGATTTGAGGAAATCAAACGTTCTTGAACGGGGAATGGGATATCGGTTTATGCCCTTGCCCCGATTGGTATTCCAATTCGACTTCCGTTGTCAAGCGGAAATTCATATGATGCCGATAGGTTCGCATGTGATGATTTTTCCTCAGTACGGCGGAATCGTGTGGCGTCGAGGCTCTAGCCGTATTCCCTGTTCTTTTTTGAAATTCTCCTTTCTGTCCAAATGAGATAGAATAGGCTATAAAGATCGAACATTACTTCAGCGAGGTGTTTCATGGAGACCATCGGCATCATCGGCGCCCTGAACGAAGAACTCTCCGCATTGCGACGCTTCGTCGATGTACGCTCGGCCCAGACCATTTCCGGTTTTTCCTTTATCGCCGGAACATTGGAAGAGCGACCTGTCGTCATCGCCCAGACAGGAATCGGCAAGGTCAACGCCGCGCTTTGCACGCAAATCCTTATCTCCGATTTCCACGTCGATAAATTGCTTTTTATCGGTGTCGGCGGCGGGCTCAATCGTTCTCTGGAAGTCGGTGATACGGTGGTTTCTACCGCTACGATCCAACATGATCTGGATTTGACGGTTTTCGGCAGGGCCTTGGGAGAAGCACCCACACCGTTTGCCGGCGATGAAACGAGCTGCCCCGTCTCCAGAACAGTCCGTTTCGCGCCTGCCGATCCGGAAATGATCGCGACCGTTCAGGCGGCCTACGCCAAGCTGCCTGCGGAGTTCCGTACAAAAAAATTGATCCCTGGCCTTATTGCCTCGGGCGACACCTTCATTTCCCTGACCAATTACAGCGACAGCTACACCGAAGCGGACATTTTGAAGTCCACCTATTCCGCGTACCTCATCAAACGTCTTAGGATGGACATCGGAGCGGATTGTGTCGAGATGGAAGGCGCGGCTTTCGGCTATGTCTGCATGGCCGCCGGCAAGCCTTTCGTCGTCGTGCGCTGTATTTCGGATTTGGCCGGTGTCAAGGCAGACGTGCAGTTCGACCAATTTGTCGCCGTTTCCTCGGAAATCCTTGCCCAGCTTGCCGTAGGCTTCGTTCGTGAGATGGCGCTCAGGAAATAGCGCGGTTCTGCTGGGTTACGGTCTTCGCGGAACAAAAGAATTAAGCCCGCAAACGACAATCTTTGCCGAGCGGGCATGATCGCTTCCTGTGCCGCATAACCGATAATTCAGGATCTCTTTCCAACCTAAATCTTGAACTGCTGTAGCACCGCGTTCAGGTTGCGGATGGATTGGTTCATGTTGTCCGAGGCCGAATTGATCGCCTCCGCTCCCTTGGCGCTGATGCCGACCGCCTGGTTGAGAGCATCCATGTTGGTCTTGATGGTTCGAATGCCGCTCGCCGCGTTGCGCACACTTGCTGTAACCGTGCTTTCAATGTCGGTAGTCAGACCGTTGACGCTGCTGGAAACGTTCTCGGCGCTCATCGCCGCACTGGCCATGGAGGCCGCAATTTCACCGACCGAGTTGTTCTGTTCTGCAACGGACATGGCGATATTCTTGGTGATGTCCTCGATTTCGGTGAACACGGCGGAAAAACGCTCGATGGCCTCAACGGCGTTGGTCGCCTGTTTCTGGATATCCGTAATCTGATCGTTGATTTCCTGCGTGGAGGAAGCCGTCTGTTTGGCCAGCACCTTGACTTCGTGAGCGACGACGGTGAACCCCCGTCCTGCCGCACCGGCATGAGCCGCTTCAATCGTGGCGTTCAGAGCCAGCAGGTTGATGCGGTTGGCGATATCCTTGATGACCCGCACGACGTTGCTGATGTTTTTGGCCGATTGGCCGAGATCGACCATGGTGCGGTTGAGGTAATCGACTTTGGAGCCGGCTTCGTCGCTGATGGCGATGGCGCGGCTGCACTGTCCGGAAATTTCCGCCAGTGAGGCTGTCATTTCCTCGACCGACGCGGCGACAATGCCGATGCTTTTGGACATCTGCTCCGCAGCCCGGGCGACGGATTTGACCGCCTTCGCCATGTCATCCGAAGTCCCCGCTACATTTTGGATATTGCGGTCCACCTGCTCCGTTTCCGCAGCCATGGAACCCGACTGGCGAACCATGTCGCCGGCCCTCCCGGTCAACGTGGACGAGACATCGGTCAACTCTTTGGCCGTGTTCATCAGAAAGGTGGCGCTTTCGCTGAAGGTTTTAATGGATTGGTGGATCTTTTCCACAAATACATTGAAGCCGTTTGCCAGATCTCCGACCTCGTCGCGCGACACGACATCAAGGCGGCTGCGCAGATCTCCCTCTCCCTTGGCGATTTCCAGCATGGCTTTTTTCGTCTTGGCCAAAGGCGACGAAATACTGCGACCGATCAGGAAGGAAAACAGCGCGACCAGCAAAAACACACCGATGGAAAGGCTTATCAGGAGCGTGCCGCGTTTCTTAATCACCTCACGCCCGATTTCTTCGTCCTTGGTGTTGCGGTCGGTGGCCATGGCCACAACTTGATCTATCGCCGCGCGGTGTTTTTCGTAATGGGTGCGCAAGCCGGTAAGCGCCTGGGCGGCTTTTTCGCGCTCCCCCTTTTTTAGGGCGGGTATGAATTCCTCGTCCCGTATACGGAAGAACTCGATGGCCGGAACATAGGACTGCTCGACCATGACCTGCTTCATCTCGCCGTTTTCAAGATCCTCGATCCAAAAGGCGTGGCGCGAGTCGAAGTCCTTCTTAAGCTGCTCGCCCTTTTCGATGTAGGCTTCGATTTCCTTGGGATTCTGCTCTCCGTACATCATCAGAACCACCAGATACGACTCGATGATGTATTCCGGCGGCGGGAGAATGTCGGCGATCAGGTCTTTGCCCTGCACCACGCGCTTGTAAATCGGGCCGTTGACCTTGATTTCCTCCATGGTCTGGAAGGAAACGCCGATGATGGAAAACAATCCCAGGGAAAAAAGCACGACCAGCAGCAGGAGCTTGAAATTGACTTTCAGGTTTTTCAGCATGATGTCCTCCACGTCGCGGAACGAACACGAAAAGGCTCGTGGTGGTGAAACGAGAACCACCCCAAAGGTGAGCAAAACGGAATACAATACAAAATAAGAATTGTTTTATATATAATGCTAAAAATCGCCCCAATCGTCGATCCAATACGACAATCTTAAGATGTAAGAAAGATGCCCGGACCATTCATCCAGGCATCTTTCTTGTTTTGGGGCTAGAAATCGTAACCGAGACGAAGACCGCCGTAGATCATGTATTCCTCACCGATGGATTGGCCCTCGAAGTTGCTCCAGCCGGTATGAATGTTCGGGGTGATGACGAACGGCTTCAACGCCGTAATGGGGATTTCGTAATCGAAGCGGATGTCATGCACGTTGTCTTTCATCTTGTCGTACTTGTTGAAGACCTTGTAGCCGTAGCTCAAGGCCACGCGCATTCCCAAAGCCTTGTTGATCTCGAAGGTCTTGGCGATACGGGGATTGATGTAGAAATAGCGATAGTCTTCGAGAACATCCTGAATTCCGGCGAAATAGGACAGGTTCAGGCCGATTTCGATGGCGTCGCTGTAAGTAAGACCAAGAGTCGGTTCCAGGTAGACCGGACAGGTCGTGCCGGTTCCCGGCTTTTTCTCGTCATCGACCTTGTTGTCGCTGGCAAAGGGATAGAGATAGCCGGTGAATGCCGCCGACAGAATCAGCGTGTCGTCTAGGAACGCCTTGGAATAGGCCAAAAAGACATCCTGCTCGTGACCGTAACCCGTATCAACCAGGGTGGCGCGGTTCGAGCCGTAAGCCTGATAGGCCGACCACCACCCCAGACTAAGGCCGGTATCGAAGATGGTCCAGGTCAGGGACGGCGCGACCATGATGTTTTGGGCGTTCTGGTCTCCGCCGCCGAACACGTTATAGCCCCGGAAATTGTAAATGGAGGAGATTTCGAACCCGATGTTCAGGCCGACTGGAGCTTTTTCCGCCTTGGCTTCCGCTACGGGTGCGGCGGCTTCCTCAGCGAAGGCCGAAGAAATCGACAAGACCAGAAAAAGAAGAATGAGTGCGCGCGTTTTCATGAGGTCTCCTTGGTTCGTTGAAACAGCGGATCAGCCGGTACTCGTCGATCAGCGCAAGGCTTCAGCCGGGGTGCCAAGACGGAACGGGACCGGAGCATGAATCCGGTCCCGCCGTCTCCTTCTCGTTACAGGTAGGCTTGCTCGCCGTGCAGAGCCTCGTCCAGACCTTCTTTTTCCTCTTCTTCAGAGGTGCGGACCGGCGTGAACTTGTTGATGACGGCCAGAGCGACGTAGGAAAAGGCAAAGGCGTATAAAGCCGAGAGCAGGACCGCCGCGAGCTGTTTGCCGAAGAAGGAGGCATCGCCGTAGAACAATCCATCCGCGCCGTTGGGATTAATGGCCTTGGTCGCGAACAGGCCGAGCATGATGGTTCCGATGATGCCGCCGACGCCGTGCACGCCCCAAACATCCAGGGCGTCGTCCCAGCCCAGCTTGTTCTTCAGGTTGATCGCGGCGTAGCAAACCATGCCGGAGACGATGCCGATGATGACCGCGCTATGGATGGTGACGTAGCCCGCGCAGGGAGTGACCGTAGCCAGACCGGCGACTGCACCGGTCAGCAAGCCGACGAACTTGGGCTTTTTCTCGAAAATCCAGGCCATGATTAGCCAGACGATACCCGCGAAGGATGCTGCTGTATCCGTATTGATGAAGGCTTGCGCCGTAATACCGTCAACCGCAAGCTCGCTGCCGGCGTTGAAACCGTACCAGCCGAACCACAAAAGGCCCGTGCCCAGCGCGACCAGGGGAATGCTGTGCATGCCTTTGTCTTCGATCCGCCGTTTGCCGACATAAAAAACGGAGGCCAAGGCCGCCATGCCCGCGATGGCATGAACCACGATGCCGCCGGCGAAATCCAGCACGCCCCACTTGGCCAGAATCCCGCCGCCCCACACCATGTGGACGAAGGGGAAGTAGACGAGCAGCAGCCAGACCGTCAGGAACACCATATAGGCCGGGAAACGCACGCGGTTGGTGAATGCGCCGG
>Ga0302249_1002352_pt1 | contig 10787 bp, 10 predicted proteins | sample AAG_UR_Val_MG_FD_193531 | JGI IMG/M metagenome (GOLD analysis project Ga0302249, IMG submission 193531) | Enriched activated sludge microbial communities from anaerobic digester in WTTP, New Holstein, Wisconsin, United States - AAG_UR_Val | ecosystem: Engineered > Bioreactor > Anaerobic >... | reverse complement strand
GATAGATGGGTGCGGTTCTGCCGTTTGGTAAAAAAGAGAAAAACGGCGATCGCCAGGCTGACGGTGGCTAAGGTGAAGACTTCCATTGATCTCCAAGATGATATGTCCTGAATATAAACCCGCCGCTGAAGGATAACGGGAAACGAACCTGGAGTCAAGGAAGACCATAAAAAAACAGGAGCTTTCCCCCCCCTTGGAGCAGCTCCTGTTTACCTCCGTTGATGGCAACGGATTGGTGTCAACGGTAAAGATCTTAGGCCGGCTCTCCCTCCGCCGGCAGGGCATAACGGAAACAACTGGTGTTTTCATAAATCGCCGGCGAGATTATGTATCCCTCTTCGATCCGGAAGACCCGGGACTCCTGGCCCCGCATCTTGATGGCCCGTCCCTTGAGGAACACCTTGATGTTTCCCTCGATGAGGTTCGTGATGTCGAACTGACCGAAGGTATGATACACATCGATGCTGCCGACTTCCTCGGACCGGAGATGCCAGTGGTCGTGGATCCCCGCTTCGGTTTCCTCGAAGAACGACTCGAGTTTGTCCTTCCACTTCTCCGGGAGTTCCTCCGCGGTCATCTCGAAGGCCCGATCCACGTCGGCTCTTTTTTTCGTCTTTTTCATCTCTTTTACGGCTTTGGTCGCGGTGACCGCCTTTGCCGCCTTTATTGATTTCGCCATGATTGCCTCCTCTTTCTATTGAATATGTCCGTAGTTGTTGCTCTGTACGCTGTTGTTTATGGGCGGCCGAAGTCCTGACATGTTTTCTATCACAATGTGTGCCAGCGCGGCCTTTTTGCCGTCAATATGTTCTATGTGTATGATGTCGTGGCATTTATTGGCAAGGCGTCTCCGGTGGTTGCAAACGGGATGGCTCCGGTGGCAGGCTTTAAATGCGTAGCGCCCTTCGCATGGTGAAGATGATTTCGCACCCCCCCAATCCGTCGAGTCGGCCAAATAAATATTTGACGGTCCTCGAAAAAGGCCCTATGATTTGCCGACAATCGTCCTTAATACGGTAGGGAGCTATGAACAAGGAAGCGCAGCAGGAGCAAATCGCCGCGGTTTTTACCGGCGTCGATGCCCACCTGGTGACGGCGGAACTTATCCGTTCCCATTCCACCAACCGGGAAGACATTCGGGAGTTGGCCCTTAGGGGGCTGGATTTGCGGCCCTGCCGGCGGATTCTCGACCTGGGCTGCGGCTTCGGGTTCTTTTCCGAGGCCCTCCGGAACCGGGTGGGACCCGGCGCCCGCCTGACCGGTCTGGACATGATCCCAGCCTACGAACCCCTCTTCCTCGATGTCTGCCGCCGCATCGGGGTCCGGGGACGCTTTATCGCCGCCCCGGTCTCATACGTTGAAGCACTTCCCGAGTGTTCCTGGGATCTTGTCCTGTGCAGTTACGCCCTGTATTTCTTTCCCGAGATCACGGAGCGGATTGCCCGCCTCCTCGCCGCCGGGGGCACGTTCATCGCCATCACTCATGGGGAGAGGAACATGGGGGAACTGTTCGCCGCCGCCAGGCACGTCTTGAGGGAACAGGGCATCATGAACCGGGATCGCTTGCCCGTGGAAGAGATCATCGGCCGCTTCTGCGCGGAAAACGGCGGACAGTTGCTCCAACGCTCATTCCACCGCATCGACGCTATCGACTACCCCAACACCCTGATTTTCAAACCCCATGAATTGCCCCTGCTCCTGGCCTATTTTCGCTTTAAAAGCCCCTTCTTTCTCGCCGGGATCGACGCTCTGCACCGGGACGGGATCATGACCAGGTTCGCCGCCCATCTGGAGGACGTCGCCCGGCGGCAGGAGGGGTTCACCATCTTCAAGGACGACCGCATCTTCATCTGCCGGGAGCCCCGAAACGATGAGAACGGGCCGTGAAAACAAGGGGATGGGAACCGGGATGCCCAATGGATTCGTTAAGGAATTCGGTTGTATATAGGAGACGCTGGTGAAAAGAAAGCGCCTGTACTGTCCCCATTGCGGCGGTGCCATATGCCGGGAGTGGGAAGAGGATGTGGAGAGGGACTTCTGTACCGCCTGCCGAACCTTCTTCTATGAAAATCCACTGCCTGTTGTGTCCGTGATCATGCTGTCGGCAAACCGGGAGATCCTGCTGGTAAAGCGGGGTCGCCGGCCGTACCGGGGCCGGTGGTGCCTGCCGACGGGGTTTGTGGAAAGCGGGGAAAGCATCGAGACGGCCGCCCTGCGGGAGCTGACGGAGGAAACGGGACTCCGGGGACGCATCGCCGGCCTGGTGGATGTGGATTCGGGGCGGAACAGCTTCTACGGGGACCTGATCTTTCTGACCTTCGAGGCGGAAGCGGAGGGAGAGACGGGTCCTCCGCAATCGGGGGGAGATACCGTGGCGGCCCGATATTTTCCCCTCGGGGGGCATCCCCGCCTGGCCTTTCCGGCCAACAACCGGGCGGTGGATCGCTTTGTCGCCGCCAAGGCCGACTACTGGGCCATCGTCGATTCCTTTTCCCTGGCCGCCGGCGGGGACGGCACCACCGTCGGGCGAGACAAGAATCTCCTTTCCGACCGTCTCGTCCGGGTCATCGAGGCCAATGCGGAGTTCATCTCCCGCCTCTGGATCGAAGAGGTGACCACCAGCCGCTCCACCCCGGGCTACCATCATTTCGACCGGCAACGCCTCTTCCACCGGGTCCACACCATCCTCTCCCAGTTCGGAAAATGGCTGGGCGGGGGATACGACGACCGGGACATCCAGGCCTACTACACGGACATGGGCCGGGAACGCCGGCGGGAAGGATTCCGATTGGGAGAGATCCTGAGCGCCCTGAGCCTCATCAAGAAACACCTCTGGGAGTTCGCCCTTTCCCGGGGGATGTGGCAGAAGACCATCGATATCTACATGGCCCTGGAGCTGGACCGCCGCATCGTGATCTTCTTCGACAAGGCCTCTTTTTATACCGCCCTGGGCTATGAAGATAAATAGGCATTTCTTTTTTAAAGCAGCCATTTTCGTCCTGCTGCTAAGCCTTTTGGGCGAGTCCGGGGCGGCGGCGTCCCCCCCCAGGCGGATCGTCTCCCTGGCCCCGAACATCACGGAAATCGTCTTCGGCCTGGGACTGGGGGACCGGCTGGTGGGGGTGACCACCTACTGCGACTTTCCCCGGGCCGCCCTGAAAAAGCCCAAGATCGGCGGGTTTTCCAACCCCTCCCTGGAGGCCATCCTGGCCCTCCGCCCCGATGCGGTTATCCTCACCGAGGACGGCAATCCCCCGGAGATCGCCCCCCGGCTGGAAAAACTGGGGATCTCCATCCATGTCTTCCGGGCCCGGAAGATCGAGGAGCTTCCCGGGGCCCTCAGGGAAATGGGACGTTATCTTCAGGTGGAGGCCGCCGCCCGGCGGCAGGCTGCGGAAATGGAGCGCCGTCTGGACGGTTTTCGGGCGGCGGTCCGACAGCGGCGCCGGGCCGTCAATCCCAAGGCCCTGTTCATCATCCAGCCCGAGCCCCTTATCGTGGCCGGGCCCGGCACCCCCATGGACGACGCCATGAACATCATGGGACTGACCAATATCGCCGGAGATGTGACCGGGCGCTACCCGAAGTACTCCCTGGAGGAGACCCTCCGGCGGCAGCCGCAGCTTTTGTTTGTCGGTCAGGGTCCCGGGATGGAGGAAGACTTCCGGAGGCTGTCCCGAAGGCTTCGGACCCTAAAAGCAGTTCGGGCGGGACGGGTTTACACGATCCGCGAAACCCTTTTCCGCCTCGGACCCCGGGTGTTCATCGGCCTGGAGGAGATGAAGGCGGCGGTGGTCCAGAGCGGTATGTAAAACGAGACGGTGCATTTGTCCCTTGACAGGAATAAATTCTTTCGGTAGTTTTCTGACCGTCAATCTTGCCAGACCAGATGGGTGTGTGGAAGAGGGGTGCAAAGCCCCCGCTGCCCCGCAGCCGTAACGGGAACGAAAGCCGGAATGCCACTGTCTCCACCGGGGGACGGGAAGGCGGCGAGTAGGGCGCCCGGAGCCGGAAGACCGGCCCATCTGTTTGACCTCGGGGGAGGGGAAGCATTGGGCGCGTTTTCATTCCCGACATCATATCTTGCCGTAACGCCGGCGCGGGTGGTAAAAATCTCCCTGCTCCTGTGCCTGCTTCTTGTTGCCGTGGCCCTGGCGTCCCTTTTCACCGGGACGGCCGATATCTCCATCCGGGCCACCCTCCGCGAATTCTTCCCCTGGGCCTCTTTCCTCTCCAATGGCCTGACCGAAACCGAAACGTCCATCATCATGTCCATCCGCCTGCCCCGGATCATCCTGGCCGCCATTGTCGGGGCATCCCTATCCGTGGCGGGCGTGGTGTTTCAGGCCCTGTTGAGAAATCCCCTGGCGGACCCCTATATCCTCGGAATATCCGCTGGTTCCGCGGTGGGGGCCGTCATGGGAATTCTTTTGGGGGCGGGCGCCTGGAGTCTGGGCATTCCCGGCCTGGCCTTCCTCGGCGCCTTGGCGGCGATCCTGATCGTCTTCGGCATCGCCGGCCGGGAAAAGCGCCGGGGAACCAACACCCTGCTTTTGACGGGCGTCATGGTCAACGCCTTTTTCAATGCCTTCATCCTCTTCGTCTTTACCATCAGCGACCATGTGCAGCTCCAGCGGGCCCTCAACTGGATCATGGGCGATCTAAGCCTGGCGGATGAACGGGCCCTGCTTTATACCTCCGTTTTTCTCGTTCTCGGCGCTATTTTTATCTACGCCTTTGCCCGTCCGCTTAACCTCCTCGTCACCGGCGAGGAAACGGCCCAAGAATTGGGCGTGGCCGTGGAGAAGACCAAGATCGCCCTTTTGACCGCCGCCGCCCTGATCACCGCCGCCGCCGTCTCCGCCAGCGGCACCATCGGCTTCGTCGGCCTCATCATCCCCCACATCCTCCGCCTCCTCGTCGGTCCGGATCACCGCCTCCTCATTCCCACCGCCTTCTTTACGGGGGGCGCCTTTCTCGTCGGCGCCGACACCCTGGCCCGGTGTCTCGTGGCGCCGGCGGAACTGCCCGTAGGGGTCATCACCGCCCTGTGCGGCGCCCCATATTTTCTGCTGTTGCTCCGCCGGAGGCTGCGGTTGACGTCATGACCCTCATGAAGATCGACCAACTGGGCTTTCGTTATGGCGACCCCTGGGTACTCCGGGGGGTTACTTTCTCCTTTGCCCAGGGGGATTTCGTCGGGGTCCTCGGTCCCAACGGGTCGGGTAAATCGACTCTGCTCCGCCTGCTGGCCGGCATCCTCACGCCCCGGGAGGGGCAGGCGCTGCTGGAGGGCCGGCCCGTCCACACCATGAAAAGGCGGGAGGTCGCACGGCGGATCGCCGTTGTCCCCCAGAGTTATGAGGGGATATTCGCCTTTTCCGCCCGGGAGGTCGTCCTCATGGGCCGGTCGCCCCATCTCCCCTCCTGGTCTTTCGAGGCGCCGCATGATTTCGAGGTGGTGGAAAGGGTTATGGAACAGACGGATACCCGGGAATTGGCCGCCCGTCCCCTGGACCAGCTCAGCGGCGGGGAGCGGCAGCGGGTCCTCATCGCCCGCGCCCTGGCCCAGGAACCCCGGCTCCTCCTCCTCGACGAGCCCACGGCCTTCCTCGACATCCGCCATCAGGTCGAGATCCTCAACCTTATCAAGTCCTTCAATAAAAAAGAAAAACTGGCGGTCGTCGCCGTCACCCACGATATCAATCTCGCCTCTCTGTACTGCGACCGGATCATCCTCCTGGACCGGGGGGTTGTACACGACGACGGGGTTCCGGAGGCGGTCCTCACGGCGCGGAATATCGAGTGCGTCTATGGGACCCCGGTACTGACGAGTCGTCATGAGCTTACGGGGCGGCCCGTAGTTGCTCCGCGCGCGGAGATTTGGTGAAGAAAGGCCGCGCCGGCGGCCCGGCCCCGGCGCGATGAAATAAAAGGATGTTGAGTAATAGGGCGGCATTTTCAAAGATGTAGCCACGGAAATTACTTCGTCGGGGGAAGGAAGCCGGTGTGAGACCGGCGCTGCCCCGCAACTGTAAGGGGAACGAAAACCGCGGCAGACCACTGGCGGCCGGAAGGGCCGCCGGGAAGGAGCGGCGAGTAGGTGTGAGCCCCGAGCCAGGAAACTTGCCTGACGAAGCGAACATTTCTTTTCTCCCGCGGGGGAAGAAGGAGGAATCATGAACAGATCGCTGGTTTGGTGGTTGGGTTTGGCTTCGTTGATCTTGGTTACGGCACTGGGGTCCACCCCGGCTTTTTCCTGGGAAGGGGCGCGGCGCCCGGCTCCGCGGGCGGAATTTCCGCGGGCGGTCCGGGTCGGGTTTCTTGATTTGGCGTCGCACGGCGATGCTGAGCCGAAATCCTCAACACCGCGGGAAAATGCGGGCGAAGCAGGCGGCGCGATGGCCGTGCCTTCCGGCGCCGGTCCGGGGACGGGACCGGCGGCCGCCGGAGGCAAAAAGACGGCGCCGTCGGTTTCCGACGGGGAGAGCCGGGGAGTGGCGCCGGCCCTCCGCATGAAGGAGGTGGTCGTTACGGCGACCCGTGATTGGGAGGAAGTGCGGAAGGTCCCTGCCGACGTCTCCGTTATTACCGAGGAGGATATCAAGAAGTCCGGGGCAACCTCCCTGGTGGAGGTCCTGGAGAAGCTGGAAGGGATACAGATCCGCTCCTACAGCGGCCAGTCCCCCCAGTCCATGGTGGATCTCCGGGGTTTCGGAGGGGAAAATCCCTTCGGCAAGACCCTGGTGCTCATCGACGGCCGGCGCCAGAACCGTCCGGATATGAGTTCCAACAACTGGTTTCAGATCCCCCTGGGGAACATCGAACGGGTGGAGGTGGTCCGGGGGGCCAATACGGTCCTTTACGGCGACAATGCCATCGGCGGGGTAATAAATATCATTACCAAGAAGGGGAAAGGCGCCCCGGCGGCCACGGCGGCGGCCACGGCGGGCAGTTACGGCCTGAACAACGAAAGGCTCGGCATTACGGGCCGGCAGGGCAAGCTTTCCTATGCCGTCAACGGGGAAAACTACTTTTCCTGGGGCTACCGGGAGCGCTCGAAACTCGCCTCACAGTCCGCGGGTTTCGATCTCGGATATGATCTCAGCGATCATGTGCAGTTGTCGCTGGGCATGTCGGGAAATCACAGCGACTACAATCTCCCCGGGGCTCTGACCAAGGGGCAGATGGAGCAGGACCGCCGCCAGTACCAGCCCGCAACCACGCAGAACTGGACCAACGCCGCGCCGGATGACGACGGCCGGGACCGGACGGGGCGGATCAACCTGGGCGCCACGGCCGTTCATGAATCCCTGGGGCAGTTGGACCTCATCTTCGGTTACGGCAAGAACGCCTACGAGTTCAACATGCCTTCCTGGAATACCAACCAGTACACGAACACCGATATGGATTCCTGCTCCTTCACGCCCAAGTACACCCTCGAGAAAGACATCTTAGGCTTTCAGAATAAGCTGACCGCCGGCTTGGATTACTATAACGAGCCGTATCGCAAGACCGCCTGGGACAGCCGGGAACGCCAGGTAAAGACGGGCTGGGCGGAGCTGCGGCGGAAGACGCTGGAGTATTACGTCCGCGACGAGTTTTCCCCCTGGAAACGCCTGATCCTCGCGGCGGGCTATCGGGCCGGGGACACCACCCTCGGCGGCGACTATACGGACGCCCTGACCCCGGCCAACAGCTTCACCAATCAGGAAAAACGCCACGCCGCCGAGGCCTGGGAGGGAAGCGCGACGATCCTGTTGGGAAAGAAATCCAATCTTTACGGCAAATACGCCCGGATCTACCGGATCCCCTTTCTGGACGAACAGGCATCTTTCAACGGCTGGGGCGGTGGCTTCTATAACAATCTGGAGAAGGAGCAGGGGCAGAGCATGGAGGTGGGGACGCTCCTGTACCCCCTAAAAGCCTTGAAGGTCTCCCTGTCGTTGTTCCGCATCGACATGGAAGACGAGATCACCTGGAACAATGCCACGAAGCGAAACGAAAACCTCGACCGTACCCGCCACCAGGGACTGGAGGGATCATTATCCTGGAATGTCAATGGTATCGTAACCCTGAACGGACAGTTCACCTACCATATGGCGACCTTTGAAGACGGCCAGTACAACAAAAAGGAACTCCCCCTCGTTCCCAACCGGATCATGGGGGCCAGCGCCGACATCAAGCTGCCCTTCTCCTTCACCCTACGCCCGGAGGTCCGTTACGTGAGCAACTGCTATCTCTCGGGCGACTACGACAACAATACGGAGAAGCTTTCCTCTTTTATCCTCTATAATCTCTTCCTCTTCTTCGAGCGGCGGCAGACCCTGGGAAAACGTTTCCTCAACATCCGGGCCTTCGCCGCCGTCGAGAACATAAACGGTGAAAAATATGCGGGTTTCGGTACTGATAACGACTCCTGGGGCGGCTTGAACACCTACTACCCCATGCCGGAGCGAACCTTCAAGGGAGGGCTGACCCTGGAATTTTGAACATAGGAGCGGTTTCATAGCGCGGTGAATGGATTGGAAAGAGAACAAATGGATTTGAGGTTGGGCGCCACGGTGGACAACTTGAAGCTCCGGAGGGGGGTCTTCCTGTCCCTGGGGGTCCACGCCCTGGCGGCCCTGATCCTCGCCGGCGGGTTGGCCTTCTCGACGCCGCCCCGTCCGGTCAAGGGATTCGATTCCTGTCTCCATGTCGATCTCGTTTCCCTGGCCCGGGCGCCTGTTCTCCCGGCACGGCATCCCGACCCTCCGGCGGCGGCACGGCAGATAAAGACAGCGCCGGCGCCGATGCCAAAACCGGTTGCGGCAACCGCCGAACATCCCCGTAGCGAACCGTTACGGGCGGCGGCTGTCCTGGCCTCCCTGGCGCGGCGCCTGCCCTTCGGCCATGACGGGAGCAGCGCCGGGGCCGGAGAAGACGCCGCCACGGCGTCCGGACGGACTACCCCGCCGCCGGCGGCTATGAGCGGACCGGCGGGAGGTAAAGAAACAGGCGGGGCCGTGACCTCCCTGGCGGTACCCCGGTATCACGAGAACCCCCATCCGGCTTATCCGCGTTTGGCGCGCCTCCGGGGCCATGAGGGGGTGGTCCTCCTAAACGTGGAGGTGCTGCCCAACGGCAAGGTGGGGCGACTCAAGGTCAAGACGTCTTCCGGACATGACCTCCTGGATCAATCGGCCCTCGCCGGCCTGAAAAAGTGGATTTTCGAACCCGGCCGGAAACTGGGCATTCCCGTGGCCATGTGGGTGGACGTCCCCATCCGTTTCCACCTGCAATAAAACCATCGGCCTTTTTTCACGCCGCCGTCCCGCCCGTTTTCCCTTGACTTTGCCCGTCTCGTTGTCTATGTCCATAGTATCCGATAAAAGGGGAAAAGAGAGATATGACCTTTGATTTCGAATCTTTACGGGAATACCTCCTCCCCCTGGCCTTCCTGGCCGGCGGGGTGATGGGCGGATTGATCGTGGAAAAGATCGTCCTTTACGAGCTCCGGAAGCTGACGAACAGGACGAAGTGGGAACTGGACGATCTCGCCATCCGGTCCCTCCGCGGCATGCCCCTCCTCTGGCTCACCCTGGCCGGGATCTACGGGGCGATCAACAATGTCGCCATCCGGCCGGGCCTGATGGGCTTCCTGCAGAAGGCGCTCCTTGTGGCGATGATCGTCTCCCTTACCTGGGCCTCGGCGCGGTTCCTCGTGGGCTTCGTGAATCACTACAGCGCCAGGGTGGGAGGCCCCCTGCTTTCCACCTCCATGTTCGCCAATCTGACCCGGATTTTTATCTTTATCGTCGGCGCCCTGATCGTCCTGCAGTCCCTGGGCGTCTCCATTACTCCTATCCTGACGGCCCTGGGGGTGGGCAGCCTCGCCGTGGCCCTGGCCCTCCAGGACACCCTTTCCAATCTCTTTGCCGGGATTCACATCATCGCCTCCCGGCAGGTCCGCCCGGGTGATTATGTGCAGCTCGACAGCGCCCAGGAGGGTTACGTCACGGACATCACCTGGCGTTATACAACCATCCGGGCCCTGCCCAACAACATGGTGATCATCCCGAACTCCAAACTGGCCTCGGCCATCGTCACCAACTTCTACAACCCGGAAACCCAGATGGCCGTCCGCGTTCCGGTGGGGGTGAGCTATGCCAGCGACCTGGCCCGGGTGGAGGAGATCTCCCTGGAGGTGGCCCGGGAGACCATGCGCGAGGTCCCCGGCGGCATACCCGATTTTGAACCGGTCCTCCGCTTCCACACCTTCGGCGAGTCCAGCATCGACTTCAACGTCATAATGCGCTGCCGGGAGTTTGCCGACCAGTTCGTCATCCGTCACGAATTCGTCAAGAGGTTGCACCGCCGTTACCGAGCCGAAGGCATCGAGATCCCCTTCCCCATCCGTACGGTGCACCTGCAAAAGGAATAAAAGCTTTATACGATCATTGTTCCTATTTGCCGACAAAATCATTGACGCAAATGACTATTAGTTGAAGCGTTCCCCAATTTTAAGGAAGGATTTTAACACCCGGTTCCATCTTTTCAGATAACGGAAAGGAAAGAACCATGTCAGGAAAAAGCGAAAAACCCCGCTTCTTTGCTGGAAGAGAGCGGGGTTTAATTATATTGAATTGATAAGACATTGCTTTTGATGGTTTGGAGCATATGGGGGATGTATTTGCCTGTCAAGGGATATTTCCATCGGAAAATCAGGGTTGGCTATACGGTATGTGGGTCGGCGGCGGTCCTTCAGTCGCCGGTGGCTTTATTTCTGCGCAATTTGCACGTAG
>Ga0302249_1002339_pt1 | contig 10833 bp, 20 predicted proteins | sample AAG_UR_Val_MG_FD_193531 | JGI IMG/M metagenome (GOLD analysis project Ga0302249, IMG submission 193531) | Enriched activated sludge microbial communities from anaerobic digester in WTTP, New Holstein, Wisconsin, United States - AAG_UR_Val | ecosystem: Engineered > Bioreactor > Anaerobic >... | reverse complement strand
ATTCCGTCTCTTCGGATACTCTGCAGACATCTATGAAAAGATACCTCACTTGGAAATGAACATCAACGAAGTTATCGATGCAATTAACCGTATCGAAATCTAACATGGATACTAAGGACCCCGGGAAATCCGGGATCCTTTTTATTATCAATTAAGCAAGGTAAAGTATGATATAAGATAAATATAATCATACTATGGAAAAAAACCCTATTTTTTATATCTACTCTATTACTAATAAAATTCTAAATAAAAAATATATAGGAAGCCGGGTATGTTACAAGGATAAAATAGAGAATGATAACTATTGGGGCTCAAGTAAATATCTTCAGCGGGATTATAAAATATTCGGAAAAGAAAATTTTATAAAAGAAATAATATCTATTGAAAGGGATCAAAAAGATTTATTTGAAATAGAAGCTAAATTTATTTTGAAATATAATACTTTAGAACCTAATGGATATAATAGATTTTTGCCGAATAAGAGAAATGGTTTTTCTACAAGGGGATGCCATCATTCAGAAGAAACCAAACAAAAAATGATTTCATCTTCGATAGGTAAAAATAAAGGGAGGATATTATCGGAAGAACACAAGCAAAAGATTTCTAAATCATCAATAGGCAAACATATTGGGGAAATAAGGTCGGAAGAAACAAAAAGAAAAATAAGCCAATCTAATAAAGGATTAAATAAGAATAGACCATGTTCTGAAGAGAAAAAAGAAAAATTAAGGAAAGCATTATTAGGTAAAAATAGAGGAAAAATTCGATCAGACGAGACAAAAGAAAAAATGAGAATAGCAAAACTGGGAAAAAATAAAAAGGATATACAGGCATAAGCCTATTATCAATAAATTAATCAATAAATATTATCATGAGTAAAAACGGAACAGTAAAATTTTTCAACGAGACTAAAGGTTTTGGATTCATCAAAGAAACCGGAACTGGAAAAGAATACTTTGTTCATATTTCTGGCGTTAAGGAAAACACCTTACGAGAAAATGATGAAGTAGAATTTGATCTCGTAGAAGGAAAGAAAGGTTTAAATGCAGTTAATGTCGTATTAGTATAACTTTTACTTTTAACCAAAATTTAACACCCGGGATATTTTTTTATCTCGGGTTTTTTTTGTATATTTGTAAAAATAATCAGTATGGAAGAGCTTGAATTATATGTTGTTCGAAATAAGCAAGGACAATATTTCCGCAATAAAGGATATGGCGGCTATGGATCTAACTGGGTAAATGAATTAAAAAAAGCCAGGATCTATCCCAAAATTGGTCCGGCAAGAACTCAGGTTTCGTTTTGGGCTACAAATTATCCAGAGTATGGAACCCCGGATATTCTCGTTTTAAAGGTTTCAGTAATACAGGTTCTTCAGGAAGAAGATCGGGTAAAGAAAGCAGCTTTAAAAAGGAAAAAAGAAGAAATTTCAAAACAACTTTATTGGGCAAAGAGGGAACAGGAAAAAGCTGAAATTAAAGTTAGACAACTATCAGATCAAAAAGAAGCTCTTTTAGCAAAACAAAAAGTTGAAAAGCTCGAGGAAGAATTAAAATCTCTATCATGAGAAAATATATGTGGATAAACAAATATAGGTATTGACGATTTATTAGGATGATATGATGAAATATAGAATGTATTTTTTTGTTCCTTATAATATATCTCCTATTCAGCAGGCGATACAAGCAGGTCATGCAGCATTGGAATATGCCTTTCGATATTATAACCCAGCCGAGTATGATCTCATTAGTTTTTTAACAAATGATAAAACCTGGATCATACTGAATGGTGGGACTACGAATTCAAAAGTCATTGGTAATACAAGAGAAGAGCAGGATCCCTATATAGGTTCATTGGATAATATTGTTCATCAACTTGAGAAAAATGGAATTAAATATAGCATTTTTAACGAGCCCGATCTTAATGATGCATTGACAGCTGTTTGTTTTCTTGCAGACGAAAGAGTTTGGGATTGGGAAAACTATCCTAATTTCAGGGATTATTTAAATAATACTGCATTGGATCTAGCAGAATATCCTTTTCTTAAACATAAAAGGATTAAGAACAAATCAGATTTTTCTGATTCTGATTTACTTATTTCTTTTCCAAAAGAATATTATAATTGGTTAGAAAAAATTGGAGGAGAAAAAAATGCTTTTCTGAAAAATCTTATTGAAGGTAAAAAATTAGCATAATGGCAACAATTAATGAAATAATGTCAGATCTTGATGTTATTAATCAGCAAATATCAGCAGTTATTGTAGAATTCAATGAGTGGCTTGATATATGCAGGGAAATGGGAATGACTGATGATGAGATATTAGCAAAAATAAATGAACACTGGGATTTTTCTTCTTTTTCATCATTGGAAGAAGCTATTGAATGGTTTGAAGATTTAGGAATTTAAGATTTAAGAATTTATGGCATTCTTTTCTTTAGGCGGAGATGATCCGGATATTGAACCGGGACCGTTATCACACTGGTTAGAGGATTTTTCATATAATGACGATATTATGGACATAGGTTCGGGAAACGCATATCCTTCAAATGCGTTAAGTAATTTTGCTCCTCATCCGTTTGAGATTGACGGCGTAAAATGTAATTCTATGGAAGGATTCTTGCAATCTCTGAAATTTGAATCCAAAGAGATGCAAGAATATGTGTGTACTCTTGTAGGATATTCCGCTAAGAAAAAAGGATCCAAAAAGAATTGGAAAAAATCCCAGACCCTTTATTGGAGAGGAACCCCTATCAAAAGAGATTCCCAGGAATATCAGGATCTTCTCGACCGTGCGTATTCAGAATTATATAAAAACACAAAGTTTAAATCAGCTTTGGAAGCTTCTGGTAAATCGGTCCTTACTCACTCAATTGGTAAATCCAAAATATCCGAAACTGTGCTGACAACTAAGGAATTTTGTTCAAGACTTACTAAGCTAAGGGACACGGGAACTTTAACGCCGCCTAAACAAAAAAAATTAATTTGATATTGTTATTTTTAGTATTTTTATAAAAAATAAAACAATGGGAATAATTGCTAATCATATTAAAGGTAATCTCTATGCCACATCGGGGGATTTTGAATTTGCATTTCTTAAAGATAGATGCGAATTAATATTAAGAAATGATCCTGCTGTTTGCAGCCAACGAGATGATTTAATTTCATTAAAAGATGGGAAATATCGTATAGAGGGAGGAGTCCTTTATATAAAAGCTACCAGAATTTATTTTGGCTATCTTCCTGATTATTGTGAAAAAGAAAATGTTTGGAGTCCAAGAGCAATTTATTGGCCAGATGAAAAATTTCTTTTATCACTGGAAAACCCCCCCGAAGTAAAAGAGGTTATCATTAAAAGATGGTGGAGGAATAACAAAAAAATTCAAGCGATTGAATTATCTGAAGACGACCCCAGATGGTATAAAGCTAAAGTAGAGCATCCTTTCGAAATGGCTATAGAAAATTTCAGGCTAAATGAATCAAATTTTGCAAAATGAAATACGAATACAAAGCTATTACTATATTAAGAAAAGAATCAATTAAAAATCCCCTAAACTAATGTCAGCAATGCACGACGTATTTATGTTTACGGCTTTTCACTTTGCAAGTAAAAGCCATTGCGTATCCCATCATGTTGGAGCGGTCATTGTTAAAGATGGAAGAATCATATCAACAGGAATAAATGGAACTCCAGAAGATATGCCTAATTGTGATGAGATTTTTGATAAAGATAATTTTGACAGAGAACAGCATCATCATTGGTCAAAGGATAATGAGATACATGCTGAAATGAATGCCATTGCTTTCGCCGCAAAACATGACATCGGAATAGGTGGAGCAGATATGTATGTCACTATTTCTCCTTGCAATGATTGTCTTAAGAATATGATCCCTGCCGGAATTAAGAATGTTTATTATCTTTATCTTTATGATAAGATCTCCCTTAATCCTGCTCTTTTGAAAAAAATAAATGTTCAGGAAGTTCCCGGATCAGAAGAGATTAAAAAATTTGTAGAATATAATGATCTTTTATATAAACCTAAAAATCGTTAAAAATGGGATATTTTGTTAAAGATGAATATAGAACTAGTCCTCTTTCTCACAGACCAGGAGGATTTGACGTTGAAATATTTTTTACAACGGGGCCTTCAAGAATTTATTCAAAGGTAAAATCTCCTTATAAATTCTGGAAAGAATCAAGGGAAAATGATCCAAATATAAAGGGATATAAAGTTCGCGGAGTTTCAAAATAATTATCATGGAAGATACAGGAAGACCTTTAAAACCCGTACATTTTCACCTTTTTAAACCTCATAGCAGTATCTTTAAGAGTTCGAAGAAAGATAAGGCACAGGTTCAATTAGTAATGTGTTCTAGATCTGATGAATGCGATCTTTTTAAAAGAGGCCAATGTTCTTTTACTTCCTCTTTTGGATGGCATGCTTGTCCTTATGGAACCTATAGAAAATATGAAGGATTTACACCTAAAGCAAGAGCTTATTCAGAATGGATAAGAAAGGAAGAAGAAAAATACAAGGGAACACCATATCTAAATAGTCATTCAGATGTTTTAGCTTTCATCGGGGATTATGTATTTCTTCCTTATGCTCACATGGATATGGCTGATGTGGGATGGATACAAAAAAACACCGGCTTCTTTGGTAAAGGATGTGCTTTCTTAAAGAAAGAATTATTTACCCCTCAGACAGTTCTTCAACTGATTGATTTTAGACCTCAAGCAATGATGGGAGGGGAAATAAAGGATTATCAGGAAAAATCAATCCCAAAATTTGTTAAGCATCTTCAGGAAAAATGCCCTGATTTATTAAAGGAAGTTGAAAAGCTAGAGATTAAAAGAGCTCTTGATCTGGGACGAAAAAATGGCGAAGAACAGGAAAATAAATTTTTTAGATCAAGGGTAAGAAAAATTCTTGAAGAATATTCATATATTGGCAGAAAAGCTATTCTTGAAACATTAAATCCTAATGTTGGCCAATTTACAGATATTCATAAAGGAAATTGGATCTGGGATGGATCATATCTTATATCCTTAAATTCAAAGGCCTCATTTATGCTTGTAGATAAATTTGAAGAAATAAGGATAAAACCAAAACCTGGATCTGTGGTAGTAATTACAGATAATGCACAAGTTAACGAAAAAACCGAATTTTTATCATGAATTATCAGGATTATCAAAAAAATAAGGAAAGAAAATTTCCGATCGGGGCCAAGGTCACTCCAGGGGATCCGATAAAAATAGAAAAGAAGCATACTCCAAAAAGAAAAATATTGGATATTTTATCTGAACCGCAATATCCTAATTTAGGTGCTATTGTAGCTGTTATTTGTATGCTTGTCTTTTGGAATACTCAAATAATTCCAGCTATCTTATCATGGATAACATTTACTTTATTTTTAATCTCTTACGCAAAAGGAAAATCCAAGGGGTGGCTACCTTGGATCTGGGCTTTCAATGCATCAATTTGGACATTACATCAAATTATAGGATAATATGAATTACGAACTTGCAGTAAATAACATTCGTGGGGAATTAAAAAAATATCTCCAGAAAACAAATCTTAAATCTCTTGTTATTGGAATATCTGGAGGTATAGATAGCTGTCTCTGCGCAGCCTTAGCTCGCCCTGTTTGCGATGAATTGGGAATAGCTTTAATAGGCAGAAGCCTTCCTATTAAAACAAATGAAGAAGATGAACTCTTTAGGGCAAGGGAAACCGGAGAAGCTTTTTGCACTAATTTTAAAGAGGATAGAATTCTTGAGCTTTATTATGATAGAATGTCTTCAGAATTAAACCCCCAGATAGATAACCAGGAAATACAAAAATGGAAGATCCGTAATGGCAATATGAAAGCGAGATTACGTATGACTTACCTATATAATCTTGCTTCCATGAATAATGGAATGGTTCTTTCAACTGATAATTTAACTGAATATCTTCTTGGATTCTGGACATTGCATGGCGATGTTGGTGATTTTGGAATGATACAAAGCCTTTGGAAAACAGAAGTGTATAACATGGCTGAATGGATTGCAGATAATTATCCTAATCCATCTTCAGGCCCAAAAGCTATTAATGCTATTCGAACAACAATCCAAGCTATGGCAACAGATGGTCTGGGGGTAACTAATTTAGGAGATTTAGGCCAGATTCTTTCTGACTGGCGTGGAACATCAAGAGAAGGATATAAAGAGGTTGATAGGGTCCTTCAGGTTTGGACTTCTATGCATACTCTCGAATCTACTCAGAAAACAATCCTTACCTTAGCTTATGAAAAACATCCGGTAATTCAAAGGCATTTAAATTCGGATTTTAAAAGAGAAAACCCTCAAAACATAAATAGGAACTTAATATGGACGACTTCTTAAATGATTTTAGGTCTCAAAAAATTGAGCCTTATAAAGGACCCGTATCCGCAGGTGATATGTTTAAATTAACTAGAGAATCTATTGAAGCATCTTTATCGGACGTATTTGAAAAAATAAGTAAAGCTGCTTCAGAAGGAAATGGAACTGCTGAAATTGAATGCGGATTAGATCAAACCCAGGTTTGGTATTTGGAAAAAATGGGATACACTATTGAAAATATTGGAAATAAGGAATGGGATGATTTAGAGGAAGGAGAAGAAATCTTAAATACCACTTGGGAAATTACCTGGTTTGATCAATATTGGAACCCTGAGGGAGAATATGAAGAAGAAGAATAATTTTTAAAATTTTAGATATATGAAAAAAGCTTTAATAGTTGTAGATGTTCAGAATGACTTTTGCCCGGGAGGGTCATTAGCTGTTCCTGAAGGAGATAAGGTAATTCCTGTTATCAATAAGCTTTTTCCGAACTTTGATTTAGTTATTTTTACAAAAGATTGGCACAATCCAGAAATGGAAGCATTTGCCTCTCAGCATACTGGCAAGAAACCTTTTGAGAAGTATACGAATTCGGATGGGCAAGAAGATACATTATGGCCTGATCATTGTGTTGCAAATACCCCCGGAGCTGATCTCCATAAAGATATTGATTTTGGAGCTATTCCCAAAGATTTTTATATTTTTAAGAAAGGAACTAAAAAAGATTATCATCCTTATAGCGGATTTGGGGAAACGGAGTTACAGGATTTCTTAGAAAGCCGGGGAATTAACCAAGTTTTTATAACGGGTTTAGCTCTTGACTATTGTGTTAAAGATACAGCTTTGGATGCCGTAGAAGCCGGATTTGACACTTATGTTATAGAAGATGCCTGTGCTCCTATAGATCCAAATATTAATCCTACCCTGCGGGAATTTAATAATGCAGGCGTTTCTTTTATCGAAAGCTTTGAAATAGAAAGAATATGAAACAACAATCTAAATCAATTTACGATTTCAAGAAAGGAGATATAATCACCAGGCTTGAACCCATGGTAGAAGAAGATGGATATAAAGATTTTTCTTTAGTTGGTGCCCAATTAACTTTTATAGGAATTGCTAACGCTTGTGCTTATCTGATGGGAAAAGCGAATCCTTTAATGAAAATCTTTTTAGGCCAGGATACGGACCAGCTTAAAATCCCTTTGGCTCTTTGTGAAAGTGGATGGGCTGTTTATGTCGAACCTGATTTTTTGGATAATCCTATTGAGTTAACTGATGAAAAAGCTTTAGAAGAGGAAATAAAAAAAGCTGTTGAAGAGGAAGATTATTTCAAAGCTGAGGCATTAAGAAAAAAATTGGAGGAAATTCGAGGAGAATCCAATAAAAATTAAAAAAAAATCCCCTAAAAATTTTTTTATTTAGGGGATTTTTTGTATTTTTGCCCTATGGAGCACTTTTCAAAAGATTTAGAAAGCCATCCGCCAGGTTAATAGAGGATTTAGGAATGGACAGTTTGGATATCGTAGAATTCATTATGAAAATTGAAAAGGATTTTGATCTTATTATCGATGATAATGATCCGATACTTGATGATATAAAGACTGTCAGCGATGTAGTTAATGGTTTAAAAAATATAATTTTGAAAAATGAATATACAAACAATTTCAATCGTAGTTCCGACAAAGGGTTGTGTTAATAAATGCCCTATCTGTGTTTCTCGGATGCATGAAAATAATTATGAAAATTCATTCGACGAATTCAGGATTACCCAGAGAATAAAATGGGCCGTTATGAATGGGGTAAACACATGTATTATAACAGGAACAGGTGAAGCTTTTCAGAATTTTCATTTTCTTGGACGTCTTGCTGATATTTTCCAGAAAATGAATCATCCATTTCCAAATGTAGAATTTCAGACAACCGGTGTCATGCTTGATGAATGCGATGAATTTATTCATGGTAAAACTGGCAATATCGAAAACAAATATCATAATTTAGCACTTCTTAAAGAACTGGGGGTTAGCACAATTTCTCTTTCTGTTTCAAATATTTTTGATTCGGGGAGAAATGCAGATCTTATCGGGATGCCTGATAAAATGAGGTTTTTGCTTACGGAGAGATGCCGTCTCATAAAAGACTCTGGCTTTAACCTTCGTCTTTCCCTGAATATGTATAGAAGCTATGACGACTCCCACCCTTCTCAAATTCTAAAGGCTTGTAAATTACTTGGGGCGGATCAGGTTACTTTCCGCAAATTATATCACGGAAATGACGATTCGGAGCAGACAAAATATGTAAAAGAACACAGATGCCAAAATTATACACTTAACAAAATTAAGTGGTATATTCAGGGGACTGCAGAAAAACCACCGACGGGGAAACTCCTTTATAAACTTCCTTTTGGAGCCTTTGTTTATTCTATCGACGGAATGAGCACCGTTATTGATGATGATTGCATGTCGAAAGAAAATAATGAATCTCTTAAATATGTCATACTTAGGGAAAATGGAAAACTCTATGCTCAGTGGGATGACGAAGGATCTTTAATATTTTAAGATATGGAACAAAAATATTTCATGTGGTATGACAGCGCTCATAAAGATTGGCCGATAGTAGGTCCTTTCTTTTATGAGGATCGAAAAATAATAGAGCCCAGATGCTATCATTCTTTAGACGAATTGCTTAAAATAGGTATAAGTAATTCTCTTAAAAAGAGATTATCTTCTGCAAAAACGGGAACCCGAATAAAAATGCACTATCTTCATTCTTGTGGATATATGATGGTCAAAAGGATCTCCGACGAACAGCTAAAAGCTCTTAAAGAAGCCTTATCCCTTGATCCGGAAATTATGGAGACTGATAAAAAATTGTCAGATCTTCGAACAAAACAGAAGAAAATTCTTCATAAATTATATGACAAAAAATAGATGGAAGCAATTATTAAATCTCTACTTGATAATGATCTCTATAAGTTTACTATGCAATATGCTGTAGTGAAACTTTTTCCCAATGCTAAGGTTCGTTATACTTTTATCCTTCGATCTAAAGTTGGATTTCCTGAAGGTTTTGCTAATGAATTAAGACAACAAATATCTTTCATGGAGGGATTGAGGCTTACCTCAGAAGAAAAGAAATTTTTCTCAGAAAAAAGCTATTATATTGATCCGACCTATTTTGATTTTCTTTCGGGTTATAAGTATGATGCTTGGGAAGTGGGGGTTATCCAGCAAGGGGAGGAGTTACAAATTAATATCGAAGGATATTGGTATCGAACAATACTTTGGGAAGTTCCAATTTTGGCTTTGGTTTCTGAATTATACTTCAAAATGACAGGAACCTCCATATCCATTTTACCTCCAGGTAATAGAGAAGAAGTTAATCAGAAAAAAGCTGCTATTTTTAATTATGCCAATATTAAGGTAGCAGATTTTGGAACAAGAAGAAGATTTTCTTACGATGTGCAGAAAGAAATGGTAGAAACCCTTAGCTCAAGAATGACAAAAGGTTTATTCGTAGGAACTTCAAATGTTCATTTTGCCCATCTTTTCAATTTAACTCCTATAGGAACTGAAGCTCATGAATGGTTTATGTTTCACGGAGCAAAATATGGATTTCAAATGGCTAATGAACTTGGTCTTAAACATTGGGCAGATGTATTTAAAGGAAGCCTCGGAACTGCTCTTTGCGATACTTATACAACGGAATCCTTTCTAAAAGCTTTTGATATGAAGTATGCAAAACTTTATGATGGAGTACGTCAGGATTCAGGGGATGTTTATGAATTTGCAGAAAAAATAATTGCTCACTATAAAAAGTTAGGGATTGATCCATTGTCTAAAACAATAGTCTTTTCTGATTCTCTTGATCCGGAAAAGGCTAAACAAATTAGCAATTGGTGTAATGGGAAAATAAAGTGTTCCTTTGGTATTGGAACAAATTTATCCAATGATGTTGGGGTAACTCCTTTGAATATGGTTATAAAAATGAGTGCAGCAAAACCAACTCCAGAAGATGAATGGATTCCTACTATTAAATTATCTGATGTAGCAGGAAAACATACCGGGGATGTTAAAATGATTGAAGTTTGTAAGTATCTTTTAAACATAAAATAATATTAAAAATATTTTTTTATTTGGGGAATTATTAGTATATTTGTCTAAAGAATTGAAGTATGGGACCAGTTGAAAAAGCAAAATCGGATGGGCATTTGCCTAAAGTAGGAATTCCAGTAAAAACTACTCAAAAAATAATGGAATCTAATGAATGTAGGGGATTTCTTGTAAAAGATAAACATATTACTTGCAGACGTCCTAATCAAAAGGGGATTTATAGAGGATATGTTCCAGGTGCTGGAGGTGATTTATGGTGGGTCGAACACGAAGATGGAACTATCGGAGCTTATATGTATAACGAAATTGAAGACATATCATGAAAAAGGATAGGGAAATAGAGGAAAGGTTGGAAGCCA
>Ga0302249_1002338_pt1 | contig 10835 bp, 8 predicted proteins | sample AAG_UR_Val_MG_FD_193531 | JGI IMG/M metagenome (GOLD analysis project Ga0302249, IMG submission 193531) | Enriched activated sludge microbial communities from anaerobic digester in WTTP, New Holstein, Wisconsin, United States - AAG_UR_Val | ecosystem: Engineered > Bioreactor > Anaerobic >... | reverse complement strand
ACCATCGCCATCCTGCGCGGGCTCAAGGAGCGCTACGAGGTGCACCACGGCGTGCGGATCAAGGACTCGGCCATCGTGGCGGCGGCGACGCTGTCGGATCGCTACATCAGCGACCGGTTTCTGCCCGACAAGGCCGTCGACCTCATCGACGAGGCAGCCTCGCGCCTGCGGATCGAGCTGGACAGCCTGCCCGCCGAGATCGACGCGCTGGAGCGCCGGATCCTGCAGCTCGAGATCGAGCGGCAATCGCTGAAAAACGAGACGGACTCCGGGGCCCTGGAGCACCTGAAGAAACTGGAAGACGAGATCGCCACACTCTCGGCCGAGCGCGACGAGAAGAAGAAGCATTGGTCGAACGAGCGCGAGGGGATCAAGCGCATCCAGTCCGTGAAGGCGAGGATTGAAGAACTGAAGAACGAGGAGCTCAACGCCCAGCGTTCGGGCGATCTCGCGAAGGCCGCCGAGATCCGCTACGGTCGCCTCGTGGAGCTCAACAGGGAGCTGGAGAAGGAGCAGGCGTCGCTTGCGGGCATCCAGAACGGCGACAAGATGCTCAAGGAAGAGGTCGAGGCCGAGGACGTGGCCGACGTCGTGGCCAGCTGGACGGGCATCCCCGTCTCGCGCATGATGGAGACCGAGGTGGCCAAGCTCATCCGCATGGAGGAGCGCCTGCAGCAGCGGGTCATCGGCCAGGAGGAGCCCATCCACGCCGTCTCCAACGCCCTGCGGCGAGCCCGCTCGGGCCTGCAGGACCCGAACCGCCCCATCGGCTCCTTCATCTTCATGGGGCCCACGGGCGTGGGCAAGACGGAGCTGGCCCGGGCGCTGGCGGAGTTCATGTTCGACGACGAGCAGAACATGATCCGCATCGACATGTCCGAGTACATGGAGAAGCACTCCGTGGCCCGGCTCATCGGGGCCCCCCCGGGGTACGTGGGCTACGAGGAGGGCGGCTTCCTGACCGAGTCCGTGCGGCGAAGGCCCTACTCGGTGATCCTCTTCGACGAGATCGAGAAGGCGCACCCGGACGTGTTCAACATCCTGCTGCAGATCCTCGACGACGGCCGGCTCACCGACGGACACGGCCGGACGGTGGACTTCAAGAACACCGTCGTCATCATGACCTCGAACATCGGCAGCCAGTTCGCCGTGGACGCGGCGATGAGCGAGGCCGAGCGCAGGCTGAGGATCAACGAGGCGCTGCGGTCGACCTTCAGGCCGGAGTTCCTGAACCGCATCGACGACATCATCATCTTCCGGTCGCTCACGATCACCGACATCAACCGGATCATCGACATCCAGATCGGGCGGCTTCAGAAGATGCTCGCCGACCGGAAGGTCACGATCGAGCTGACGGACAGGGCGAAGCAGCACATCGCCAGGGCGGGCTACAGCGCCATCTACGGCGCCCGGCCGCTGAAGCGGGCCCTGCAGAAGATCGTCCAGGACGGCCTCGCCATGAAGATCCTCGAGGGCTCCATCGTCGCGGGAGACCACGTGATCGTCGACGTGAAGGGCGACGGAGAGGTGCTGTTCGAGAAAAAAACGGCATGACGGCGGGCGGGGCGGGGCCTTGTGCGCAGCCCCGCTTTGCTGTATACTCCGCCGCGTTACAAGAAGAGGGCAAGAAGAAGGTGAGGATGTCGGCGAAGCGGAAGCATGCGCCGGCTGGAAGCCTGTCCGACCTTCTCACGTTCTTGCCCGCTCAACATCCGAATTCGATATGGAGGAATCCGCACCATGAATTCTCTCAAGACGGCTGTCCTGCTCGGCCTGCTGACGGGACTCCTGGTCCTGATCGGCGGCTACGTCGGCGGACAGAACGGCATGCTGATCGCCTTTCTCTTCGCCATGGGCATGAACTTCTTCAGCTACTGGTTCTCCGACAAGATCGTCCTGCGCATGTACCGGGCCCAGGAGGTGACGCCCCAGCAGGCGCCCGAGCTGCACCGGCTGGTGCAGGACCTGGCCATGAAGGCGGGCCTGCCCATGCCGCGGGTCTACATCATCCCCGGCGACACGCCCAACGCCTTCGCGACGGGGCGCAACGAGAAGCACGCCGTCGTGGCCGTCACCGAGGGGATCCTGCGGATCCTGAGCCGCGAGGAGCTCGAGGGCGTCATCAGCCACGAGCTGACCCACATCAAGAACCGCGACATCCTCATCGGATCGGTTGCGGCCACGATCGCCGGCGCCATCACGATGCTCGCCAACATGGCCCAGTGGGCGGCGATCTTCGGCGGGGCCCGCGGCGACGACGACGAGGGCGGCGGCGGCATGATCGGCATGCTCGCCATGGCGATCCTGGCCCCCTTCGCGGCGATGCTCATCCAGATGGCCATCTCCCGCTCGCGGGAGTACCTGGCCGACGACGGCGGCGCCAGAGTATCCGGCAAGCCCTGGGCGCTGGCGAGCGCCCTGGAGAAGCTGCAGGCGGCAAGCCATGCCATCCCCATGAACGCGAACCCCTCGACGGCCCACATCTTCACGGTGAGCCCCCTGTCGGGACGGTCCTTCGCGAGCCTCTTCAGCACGCACCCGCCCATCGAGGAGCGGATCGCGCGGCTTCGCAGCATGAAGCCGCGGATGTAGGCAGACTGTAAAAATACGCCCGTCTGCGGCTCCTACGCGTTAGAAGGTAAGAGGGTTTGAAGGTGAGAAGGTTGGAGAATCGGTGAGCGGGCATTGGCCAGGGGCTCATCCAACGTTCTTGCCCTCTCACCTCCTTACCTTCTCTTATCTCTTATGCACGGCATGTGCCCCGGTCAACGGCCTCAAGAGGGAGGGAACCATGGACGACGAGAAGCAGGGGAAAGGGTTTGTCATCAAGGACCGGCGGCGATTCGACGACGCGGGCGAAGCCCGGCCGGATGCGCAGAAGGAGGAGACCGCCGGGGCCCGGCAGCCGAAGGTCGAAGCGACGGAAGCGGAACGCCGGACGGAAAAACCCGCCGGGCAGGCGCAGGACGAGGCCGCCTTCCCCGATCTCAATTTCTCGACCTTCGTCTTCTCGCTCGGTACGTCAGCCATGTATCACTTCGGCGACTTCCCCGATCCCGTCACAAAGAAGGCCGAGCGCAACCTCGAGGCGGCCAAGCAGACGATCGACATCCTCGGGATCCTGAAGGACAAGACGAAGGGCAACCTCAGCGACGAGGAGGAGCGGCTCCTGGAATCGCTCCTCTACGAATTGAGGATGCGCTACGTCCGGGAGAAGGGAACTTGATCGCCGTCCGGTCCCCGGCCAAGGTCAACCTCATTCTCAAGGTGCTCCGGCGCAGGGACGACGGCTACCACGATATCGCCTCCCTGATGCAGACGGTGAGCCTTGCCGACGACATGGAGTTCGCCCCACGGGAGGACGGCCTTTCGCTTGCCTGCCCGGGGTCGGACCTCCCCACGGGAGAGGGAAACCTCGTCGTCCGGGCGGCCCGGGCCCTTTTCGACGAAGCCGGCTTCACGGGCGGCGCCGAGATCTCCCTGCGCAAGCGCATCCCCACGGCGGCGGGACTCGGCGGCGGAAGCTCCAATGCCGCCACGACCCTCATGGTCCTCAACGACATGTGCCGGCTCGGCTTCGACCGGGACCGGCTCATCCGGATCGGCGCCCGGATCGGCGCCGATGTCCCGTTTTTCATTTACGGCAGCCCGGCCTGGGCGTTCGGGATCGGCGAGGTCCTGCAACCGGCCGACACCCTCCCCAGGATGTGGCTCGTCCTCGTGAACCCGGGGTTCCAGGTGCCCACGAAATGGGTCTACCAGAGTCTGAATTTGCCGTTGACAAAGACGGCCATAAAGTATAGTATTCCCGTCTTTTCCGGGGTGCGTGAACTCGCCGCGGCCCTGTCCAACGACCTGGAAGCGGTGACGGTTGCACGCTACCCCCGGCTCGACGAGCTCAAGGGATTCCTCCGGAGACAGGGCGCCCTCGGGTCGCTCATGTCGGGGAGCGGACCCACGGTCTTCGGACTCTTTGAAACCGAACCCGACGCGGTCCGGGCGGAAAACGCGCTGAGGGCATCGTACCCGTACGCCGTGTTCCGGGCCCACACAACCTGATTTCGCGACCCCTCCATGCCTTTCGCCGCACCGGCGGGGCAACCGGTCGAGGATGGGGCGTCGGCAAGCGGTAAGCCACGGGACTTTGGCTCCCGCACTCGGAGGTTCGAATCCTTCCGCCCCAGCCAATTTACAACCAACGGCAGGCTCCAGCCACAGGGTAACGGACATGCTCGAGAGAATGAGGATCTTTTCCGGCAACGCGAACAAGAAGCTCGCGCAGGACATCTGCGCCAAGCTCGGCATCACGCTGGGCAAGGCGAACGTGGCCACCTTCAGCGACGGCGAGACGCGGGTGGAGATCAACGAGAACGTGCGCGGGATGGACGTCTTCATCGTCCAGTCCTCGTGCCCGCCCGTGAACGACCACATCATGGAGCTGCTGATTCTCATCGACGCCATGAAGCGCGCCTCGGCCGACCGGGTCACCGCCGTGATCCCCTACTACGGATACGCCCGCCAGGACCGCAAGGTCGCCCCCCGGGCCCCCATCTCGGCCAAGCTCGTGGCCGACCTCATCACGACGGCCGGGGCCAACCGGGTGATGTCCATGGACCTCCACGCCGGCCAGATCCAGGGGTTCTTCAACATCCCCGTGGACAACCTCTTCGCCACGCCGATCCTGCTCAAATACCTCCTCAAGAATTTCGCGGAAAACCTGGTCATCGTCTCCCCGGACACGGGGGGCGCCGAACGGGCCCGCGCATTCGCCCGGAGGCTCAACGCGGCGCTGGCCATCATCGACAAGCGGCGCGAGGGGCCCAACGAGTCCCAGGTGATGAACATCATCGGCAACGTGCAGGGCAAGCGCGTCGTCATCCTCGACGACATGATCGACACGGCGGGCACCATGGTGCAGGCCGCGGCCGCCCTGGAGGCGGCGGGGGCCGTGGAAGTGGCCGCCTGCTGCACCCACGCGGTCCTCTCGGGGCCGGCCATCGACCGCATCGACGAGTCCAATCTCAAGGAGGTCATCGTGACGGACACGATCCCCCTGCACGAACGGGCCCGTCAGTGCAGGAAACGGATCACCGTGCTCCCCGTGGCGGGCCTTCTCAGCGAGGCGGTCCGGCGCATCTACTACAACGACTCGGTGAGTTCGCTGTTCATTTAAAGACCGGCTCAAGGCCAAGGGCAAAGGGCGAAAGGCGCTGCAGGAACGGAAAAGCCCTTAGCCTTTAGCCATATTCCTGTTGGAGGTTTTCATGGAAGCATCAGAGTTGAAGGCGAATATTCGCACGGAATCGGGTAAGGGGCCTGCCAGGCGACTGCGGGCCGAGGGGCTCGTTCCTGCCGTACTATACGGGTCAGGGGCCGAGTCCACCATGTTGACGGTGAATGCGGCGGAGCTGATCCGGGTCATCCGGGCCGAGAAGGGCGAGGCGGGTTTCGTCAAGCTCGTCATCGACGAGGGCGGAAAGAACTCCGAGAGGATCTCCGTCCTCAAGGAGCTCCAGACCAACACGGTCACGAAGAAGATCGTCCACGCCGATTTCTATGAGATCCGGATGGACCGCAAGCTGACGCGGAACGTGCCGATCCACATCGTGGGCTCCTCCATCGGCGTCGACAAGGGCGGCGAGCTCAATCAGTTCAAGCGGGATGTCAGGCTTTCCTGCATGCCCGGCCTCATGCCGCGGCACGTGGACGTGGACGTGACGGAGATGATGATCGGCGACACGGTCCGCGTGAGCGACCTCAAGCTGGCCGAGGGCATCGAGATCCTCGACGCCGGCAACGCCAGTATCGTCACCGTGGCCGCCAAGCGCGGGACCGTGACCGAGGAGGCGGCGCCCGCCGAGGGGGCCGGGGAAGCGGCCAAGGAACCCGAGCTGGTCGGCAAGAAGGGTGCGAAGGAAGAGGAATAATCCCCTTCCCTTCACCATGGCTTGTCGAAAAACCCCGTTTCGGACCGCGAAGCGGGGTTTTTCATGCTTGCAGGCGCAAGGGTTTAGGCTTAAGGCATAGGGCTGAATGTACGTTTTCCCGGCCACAAGCCATTTGCCCTTCGCCCTCAGCCATCGCGGAGCGATCATGAAAATCATCGCCGGCCTGGGCAACCCCGGGGACCAATACCGCATGACGCGCCACAACATGGGGTTTCTCGTGCTGGACGCGCTGGCGGACGACGCGGGAATCGCCGGCCGGAAGAAGAAATTCGACGCCCTGATCGGCGACGGCCGGCTCGGCGGGCACCGCGTGATCCTCGTCAAGCCCCAGACCTTCATGAACCTCAGCGGCCAGTCGCTGCGGCAGGTTGTCGATTTCTATCAGATAACTCCCGAGGACCTCATCGTGGTGCACGACGACCTGGATCTGCCCTTCGGGACCGTGCGCATCAAGGTCGGCGGGGGCGACGGGGGCCACAAGGGCGTCCGCTCGGCCATGGATCACCTCGGCGGCGGCGCCTTCACCCGCGTGAGGCTCGGCATCGGCAAACCCTCCTTCAAGGACGACACGGAGGACTACGTCCTGCAGCGCTTCCCGAAGACGGACCTGGAAACCCTGGCGGAGGTCGTCCGGAATGCCTGCGAGGCCGTGCGGGAGATCCTCGATGCAGGCGCCCGATCGGCCATGAACCGCTTCAACACCCGCGAGCGAAAAGCCGCACCGGAAGCTGACAACAATGTGAAATGATTACATTCTTTTTATTTTCGCCCCCTGCGGACGATTTCCTTCCCGTTTTGCCGGCACCTCCGCGCCCCCGCATTCCCCTGACGGACGTCCCGGACAATAAAATCTTTGACAAAAGAGCCAATATTTGCTATGTCACGGCGGCTTTAATGGTTGGTTCATTCCGGTTCTTTTTAACCAATTTAATTGGGAGGAGATGGAGAGATGATTAGCGAGAGAGTCAAACGTGTCTTCAGCGCTGTATTCCTGGCGCTCATCGTTCTGCTCCTTGCGGCGCCCGTGTTCGCAAGCGAAGCAGATCTGGTCATTCCCCCGCTGACGGCCGCTCAGAACAACCTGCTCATGGTCGGCTTCGTGATCTGCTTCCTGGGGATGGCGTACGGCTACTTCATGTACGCCAAGGTCAAGGGGCTGCCGGCCCACAAGTCCATGGCCGACGTCGCCCAGATCATTTTCGAGACCTGCAGCACCTACCTCATCCAGCAGGGCAAGTTCCTGTTCATCCTGTTCGTCTTCATCGGCGCGTGTATCTTCTACTACTTCGGCTTCCTGCAGCACATGGGGATGAAGGACGTCATGCTGATCCTGGCCTGGACCGTCGTCGGCATCCTCGGCTCCTACGGCGTGGCCTGGTTCGGCATCCGCATGAACACGCTGGCCAACGCCCGCATGGCCTTCGCCTCCCTCGAGGGCAAGCCCATGAAGCTGCTCGACATCCCGCTGACGGCCGGCATGAGCATCGGCGTCCTGCTGGTCTGCGTCGAGCTCATCATGATGCTCATCATCCTGGTCTTCATGCCCCGCGAAGTGGCGGGCGCCGCATTCATCGGCTTCGCCATCGGCGAGTCGCTGGGCGCCTCGGCCCTGCGTATCTGCGGCGGTATCTTCACGAAGATCGCCGACATCGGCTCGGACCTCATGAAGATCGTCTTCACGATCAAGGAAGACGACCCCCGCAACCCCGGCGTCATCGCGGACTGCACCGGCGACAACGCGGGCGACAGCGTGGGCCCCACGGCGGACGGCTTCGAAACCTACGGCGTGACGGGCGTCGCCCTCATCAGCTTCATCGTGCTGGCCTGCCTGCCCCAGTACCAGGCGGAACTGCTCGTGTGGATCTTCGTCATGCGCATCCTCATGATCGTGACCTCCATCGTCTCCTACTTCATCAACAAGATGCTTACCGACTCCCTCTGGGGAGGCAAGGAAAAGGTCAACTTCGAGGCGGCCCTGACGTCGCTCGTCTGGATCACCTCGATCATTTCCATCGTCGTGACCTTCATCATCAGCAAGTGGCAGCTGGGCCACTACCCCAATGAGCTGTGGTGGAAGCTCTCCGTGATCATCAGCTGCGGCACCCTGTCGGCAGCCCTGATCCCCGAGCTGGTCAAGGTCTTCACGAGCTCCAACTCCCGGCACGTGGCCGAGGTCGTTACGGCCTCCCGCGAAGGCGGCCCCTCGCTGAACATCCTCTCCGGGTTCGTGGCGGGCAACTTCGCCGCCTTCTGGATCGGCATTTCGCTCTTCGCGCTCATGTTCATCGCCTACTACACGAGCACCCTCGGGCTGTCGGCCTTCATGGAATACACTGCCGTGTTCGCCTTCGGTCTGGTGGCCTTCGGCATGCTCGGCATGGGTCCCGTGACCATCGCCGTCGACAGCTACGGCCCCGTGACGGACAACGCCCAGTCGATCTACGAGCTCTCCCTGATCGAGGCCATCCCCAACGTGGAAAAGGAGATCGAGAAGGACTACGGCTTCAAGCCCCGCATGGATGTGGCCAAGCACTACCTGGAAGAGAACGACAGCTGCGGCAACACCTTCAAGGCAACCGCCAAGCCCGTGCTCATCGGCACGGCCGTTGTCGGCGCCACCACGATGATCTTCTCTCTGATCCTGCTGCTTCGGAAGGCGCTGGGGATCCAGCCCGAGCAGATCCTCAACCTGCTCAACCCCTGGACCCTGCTGGGCTTCCTCTGCGGCGGCGCCGTCATCTACTGGTTCACGGGAGCCTCCACCCAGGCCGTCGTGACCGGCGCCTACCGGGCCGTCCAGTACATCAAGCAGCACATCAAGCTCGATGACGCGGCGAGCCTCTCGGCCTCGACGGAGAACTCGAAAGAAGTCGTGAAGATCTGCACGGTGTACGCCCAGAAGGGCATGTTCAACATCTTCATCGCCATCTTCTTCTTCGCCCTGGCCTTCGCGTTCCTGTCCGCACCGGTGCGCGGGCCCGAGTCGACCTCTTTCTTCATCAGCTACCTGATCTCCATCGCCGTCTTCGGTCTCTACCAGGCACTCTTCATGGCCAACGCGGGCGGCTGCTGGGACAACGCGAAGAAGGTCATCGAAGTCGACCTCAAGGAGAAGGGAACGCCCCTGCACGCGGCCGCCGTTATCGGCGACACCGTCGGCGACCCCTTCAAGGACACCTCCTCGGTGGCCCTGAACCCGATCATCAAGTTCACCACCCTGTTCGGCATCCTGGCGATGGAAATCGCCATCGCCCCGGATATGAGGGGAACGGCCATCACAGTGGGGGCTCTGTTCCTCCTCATCGCGATCTTCTTCGTCTACAGGTCCTTCTACTCCATGAGAATCCCCCTGGAGAAGTAAGGGATCCAGCTCCGTGAACCAAGGGGCCGGCAGAAATGCCGGCCCCTTTCCTGTCCGCCTCCGGAACAATTCCCTTGACAGCCCGTGACAAACTCAATACGTTCAGGGTGCCCCAACCGGCCGGCAACGGCAATCACAGCAACCCTTCAGGGCGTCTCGCATGGGCTTCAACTGCGGTATCATCGGCCTTCCCAACGTCGGGAAATCGACCCTCTTCAACGCGCTGACCTGCGCCGGGGCCGAGGTGGCCAACTACCCCTTCTGCACGATCGATCCCAACGCGGGAATCGTCCGCGTACCCGACGAGCGGCTCGAGCGGATCGCCTCCGTCGTCAAGCCCCCGAAGATAACCCCCACGACGATGGAGTTCATCGACATCGCGGGGCTCGTGAGGGGGGCAAGCAAGGGGGAGGGCCTCGGCAACCAGTTCCTCGGGCACATCCGCGAGGTGGACGCCATCATCCACATCGTCCGCTGCTTCGACGACCCCGACATCGCCCACATCTATGGCCCCGTCGATCCGGTCCGCGACATCGAGATCGTCAACATGGAGCTGATCCTGGCCGATCTGGACACCCTGACCAGGAGAATCGCCAGGATGGACAAGATCGCCAGGGCCGGCGACAAGTCGGCCAGCAAGGCCCTGGAAGCCTACCGCCGCTACGAGGACGCCCTCAAGCGGGGCATTCCCGCCCGGAACCTCGCCGTGCAGGAAGATGAACAGGAAATCCTGGCGGAGGCGCACCTGCTGACTTCCAAGAAGGTCCTCTACGTCGCCAACGTGAGCGAGAAGGTCCTCAAGGAGGACGGCGCGTACATTGCGAAGGTCCGCGAGACGGCGGCTAAGGATGGCTCGCGCGTGGCGGTCATCTGCGGCGATCTCGAGATGGAGATCGCCAAGCTCGACCGGGAGGAGCGGAAGGATTTCCTGGAAGACCTCGGTCTGAAGGAGTCGGGCCTCCAGCAGATCATCCGCGAAGGCTACGCCCTGCTCGATCTCATCACGTTCTACACCACCGTGGGCCCAGAGCTGCGGGCCTGGACGATACGCAGGGGGACGAAGGCGCCCCAGGCGGCGGGCAGGATTCACACAGACATGGAGAAGGGCTTTATCCGCGCCGAGATCCTGCACTATGATGATTTCCTCAAGGCCGGGACCGTTGCAGCGGCCAGGGAAAAGGGGCTCTTGCATTTCCAGGGAAAGGATTACATAATGGAGGACGGGGACATTGTCTATTTCCGGTTCAACGTGTGATTTCCCGCACTTAATCGTCGATAATTTCTATTGACAAGCCCACCCCGATCAAGTATAAACCGACCCTTGAGAACAACTGCCCGCAAGGGTAAAAAGTCAAAAGGAGGTGAAACAACTGATGAAGAAGGCATTCGCACTGGTACTCGCCCTTTTGCTCGCCGTTTCTTTCTCGTTCGTAGGCTGCGCTAAGCAAGAGGAGAAGAAGCCCGCGCCCGCGCCCGCTCCGGCACCCGCTCCGGCTCCCGAGAAGGCTCCCGAGAAGGCAGCAGCT
>Ga0302249_1002328_pt1 | contig 10868 bp, 5 predicted proteins | sample AAG_UR_Val_MG_FD_193531 | JGI IMG/M metagenome (GOLD analysis project Ga0302249, IMG submission 193531) | Enriched activated sludge microbial communities from anaerobic digester in WTTP, New Holstein, Wisconsin, United States - AAG_UR_Val | ecosystem: Engineered > Bioreactor > Anaerobic >... | reverse complement strand
GTGGTGGACGTGGATGGAGGCGGCACCTGCTGGGAAGCCAGTACCACCCAAAACCATACCATCGGTGGCACCACTTCCGCCAGGCATGGCTGGAGCTCAGCGGTTCCCGCTCCCGGACAAAACGGCTGGCTGATCACTCCGCCCGCCGCCATTCCTAACTCCACTAATAATGTGTTCCTCTCTTGGTGGAATTACAACGTTTACGCGAGCGATATGGAATACAACGGCGTAAAAGTGAACACCACCAACGATCCCGCCGATCCCAACTGGGTCGAACTGTGGAGCCAGGACTCCGCAGCAGCCGCCTGGGGCAACGAAGTGCTCGACATCAACGCCTATAAGGGCCAGACGGTTTACTTCGCCTTTAACTACCAAGGCTACAACGCCGATTCCTGGCATGTGGACGACGTGAGCATTTACGAAGTCGCAGCGGCTCTCGACGCCCCTGTGGTGACCATTGCCCTCACCTCTGGACAGCCCACCCTCAGTTGGGATGCCGTCACCGGCGCAAACTCCTACCTGGTGTATGGCGCCACCGATCCCTACGCGGCAGACCCCTGGACCCTGCTGGATACCGTGTACACCCCCGGTTACACCTACACCGGCACCGCCGCAATGGAATTCTTCAAAGTGGTCGCTTCTGACGTTGCCGCTCCCGCCCGCGGCACTGTGCAGCCAACTCCCCAGAAGAATACCCAGATTCACAACGCGCCCAAGGTCAAACTGGACAATGGCCCTCAAGGCGACTTCAGGATCCGTCTGCGCAAGTAACACTAAAAACCTGACGCGGAACCTTCCGCGCCGCAGATATCAAACCCCCGCAACGCCGCGGGGGTTTTTCTTGTCCACAAATAGCAGGGATTCACGCAAAGCAATGTTAAATCAGGGAGGTGTGGTCACTCAACCGAAAAGCAGCCCGGAGGGCAACAGAACCAATGGTCGAAGGGGGCATCTACCTTCCTGATGCTGCCGTCGATGCTCGTCCCTCGCTCGACGCCAGCAAAACCTTCCTGTCGTCCATGCTCACTGCGTTCGCTGTACGCCAGGCTTCAGGCCACGTCATCCCGGACGTCACCGAGCACGCGAGGTGACATTGATCCGGGATCCATGACAGAAAAAGAAGGCTCATGTTCAATTAGAGTGGTCGGAGTTCCTTCATCTCACCAAAAGCTGAGATATAGCATGACTTTTAACGATATTAACGTTATCAGTATCATTTGGTTATGAAAGAATGGATTCCAACCTTCCCTGTAATGAAGGTAAATTGGTGATCAGGATTACCCACCATAATTGAACTTGAGCCAAATATATCGCCCTACGAGCTCGATCAACCGGATTACCCTCCGATTTGAAAGAGAACCTAAACATCCGGTGAATCTTGCCCGCGCCATACTTGTAACAGCCTGTATTGGAACTGGATGTCGTCATTGTGTATTATTTTCCACAGTCCGGGACGCAAAAACTGCAAGATATTCCTTGACACAGTATTATCGTGGCTGATATTTGCATTTACCCATAAAGTTGGAATTGTTTGAGAAAGTCGGCCTCGTGGCTTGGGGGTTGCAGAAGCCCTGCCCGGGCGGCTTTCCCGCGAATTGTTTATCGTTTTCAAGCTGCGCGAAATGGAATGAAAGGAGATTCAGTTGACCCAAACAGTCTTTGCCCCGGTCCGGATTGTCCTTCACCGCTCTCAAAAGAGCAAGTGCGCAGAAGCGTCCATTATCGCCTTACCCAATCGCGGACAACCCAAGACAACATATCAAAACACGGATCAATCCTTTCCGGCCCGGCGCCGCCTTTGCCAAAACATCATCGCACATGAACACGCCAACGCAGTGCCCGGCCCCGCGGAGAGCATCCGTAACCGCAATTTAACTTCAATACCAAACCGGGAGACCCTCCGGAGCCCGGACTAACCGGGCTGAACGGCAAAGGACTCCCATCTCTTAACTTCTTCAAACCACACAACTCTGAAAAGAGGAGACAGAATATTATGAAGAAACTGATCGTATTAATGCTCGCCCTGCTGTTCCTTTCCGGACTGGCAGCGGTGCAGCTCAAGTATTGGGGCACAGAGGCTTACATCAACTACGTGCCCAGGATTTATTCAAATGGCAATCATCTGACCAGGGTGTCAACCGTATTTACACCAGCAGCAGACTGCGACTTGGAAGGCGTCTACTTCCCCTTCTACGCGGGAGCTGCTGCAGGCCAAGCCAACGTGTTGATCGAGATTTGGCCGGTTGACGCCAACGGTTTGCCGGACCAGAGCGGAATGTTCCCCCTGGCCTCAGCCAATGTGGCTTACGCGGACCTGATCAACTGGCAAACCGCCCCTGCCGGCGAAGACTTCAACTACGTGGATTTTTCCGCCGCCAACCTCAACTTCGGGCCCACCGGAACCAACGGCACAGCCTTTGCCATGGTGTTATCCTCACCGAACGGGGTTGCGGGAAGCGTCTATACAGTTCCGATGCATGACAATGCAAGCCGCGGCAACAGCTATCATTACTACGCTGCGGGTGCAACGGGATGGAATCTGTGGTACGACTACTGCTTCACCGCCGAGGTCACCTACTCGGGCGACCTGATCGACGTTGCCGCCAGCTCACTTTGGTTCACTGGCGATTTCTTCCTCGCCCCCGGCACTGTCACCAACTATCAGGTCGAAGTTGTGAACAACAGCGTGGACGTCAGCGGCAACCCCATCGCCGTCACTGGCGTGGATGTGGCCCTGGCCCTCTGGGATGCAGCGGACACAACCACTCCCCTCTGGCTCGATTACCAGACGGTTGACCTTACTGCCGGCCAGGAACTATACCTCGATACCTTCGCCAACTGCACCCTGCCCACCACCGGCGGCCGCTACATCCTGCAGCTCCAGGCCTGGCACGATAATGACATCAACCACGGCAACGACAACATCTACCTGCAGCAGGACGTGCTGGACACTTCCGTCGCGTCTGACATGGCCTACGATGAAGACAACAGCAACATGGCCCACGCCTATTACGATGACGGTGCCGGCTGGGCAAACGTCTTCTGGTATGATAACGAACCTCTGAAAATCAACAGCGTCAGCTTCGAGATGAGGGACAACACCTGGCCGACAGGCGCGCAGGGCAACCTCGAGTATGCCATCTATCCCGATGACGGAACCGGCTATCCGGACATGGCCAATCCTCTTGTTCCCATCACCGCCGCCACCTGCACCCTGGGCCAATGGAACACCTACGACGTCTCCGCCTACGACATCAACATCCCCGCCGGCGAGAGATTCTATGTTGCCTACTTCCAGGTTGGAGCATTTCAACAAGGAGCTCCCGCACTGATGGGCGACCAGACGGAACCCATCTCCTCCTGGATCACCTCATATTCCTATTTCTACGATTCCGAAACTTCTCAATGGGTGTGGGAAACCCCCAACGCCTATGATGAGGATATGTGCATCCGCGCCAATGTGGAGCTCGGAGTAGTGGCAGGAGTGGAAGCCCCCATCATCTCCGTCGCTATGGACAGCGGCTATCCCACCATTACTTGGCAGGAAGTGGCCGGAGCCCAATCCTACAACATCTATGGCTCCAACGATCCCACTGCCGCCCAGCCCTGGACGGCCATCCAAACCGGTGTCGGTGACCTTGGCTACGCCTATCAGGGCACCGAGCCCTACAAGTTCTTCTACGTAACCGCCTCCACTGAGATTGACGGCACCAAGAAGAGCCTGACTCCCCAAAAAGTGAGCGCGAAACCACAGGTAAAGGTTATCGATAGAAACCAACCTAGTTCCGCGATGCCACTGCAACCGTCCAGAGATGTAAAAATCGTCAAGCAGGCAACTGATTACAAACTCTCGAAATAAGTAATCCACAACCCCGGCAGGACTATCCTGCTGCATATTAGCCCCCGCAACGCCGCGGGGGTTTTTGTTTGCTCCGGAGCGTTCTATATCAGGCTATCTTTCAAATCTTGTGGGTAATCCAGTTGATGAACCCACAGGGCGATATTTAGCCTGCGTACAGCTTTTCCTGGCGTACAGCGAACACAGTGAGCATGGACGACAGGAAGTATTGGAAAAATCATTCCTTGCTACCGCGAAGCTGTTGGAGCCTGGAGTCCAGCGAGTTTGCGAGCTTGGACTACAGGAGGTATTGCTGCCGTCGATGCTCGTCTCTCGCTCGACGCCAGCATGTAGCCGGAGGGAAGTGATGCCTACTGGCCGTTAAGGCCCTTTCCTACATCCCGGGTGTGTCTCCCGCACAATGCCCGCATTCGATACGAGGATCATACGGGAGGCGGGGGAGGGGGATGGCTTTGAGCGCTCAGGGCCTGACTGGCAGGATTCTGCGGTGGCTAAGCAGTTATGGCGTTCAAATGAAGTGGTTGAGGGAGTCTAAACAGAAAGTAGCTTGGAGGGCGGCAGAAAATTGGTCGACGGGGACGTCGACCTTCCGCGCGGCCTGGCGTATAGCTTTCCCTGGAGTCCAGCGAGCCTGCGAGCATGGACTACAGGATATTCTGTAGTGATCATTCATTCCGTTATCGGTTGGCTCTCTGGTCGATATATTGCTGCCGTCGATGCTCATCCTTCGCTCTACGCCAGCATAATCCCACTACGTCAGCCTATTCCTCCGGGACCAGGCGAAACTCCAGAGTGCGCGCCCAGCCGGGCCGCGCCACGCCCTCGGCGTCGGTGTAGGCGGATTCCGAGAACTCAAAATCCCGCGGGGTGACGAGATATTTGGCGGGCTCCCAGCGATAGCCGGAAGGTGGCGGGGCCAGGGAAAAAATGCCAGTAGCGTCGTTTACATTGCTGGGATGGAAAAAATCGCCAGTTTTGTACTGGGTTGCCTCGCCATTCTTGATTACTGGTATGTCGGGACCAGGCAATGAGGCAAAGCTAAGGATAAATGGATAAAGCGGAACCGGTTCGCCGGGATAATCCTGCCGTTTTTTATCAGGCGGACGGCCCCACCAAACGGTTTCAGCTCCTTCTGGGATCACTATGTAGATCTCTCTGGTTTTGGAAAGGGGTGATCTTCTGAAAGCCTGATAGGTAAGGGTGTCGCCCGCAGTCCAGTCCAGATCGAAATTGCCCAGCTGGATGCGTGAAAACAGGTCATTACCCCCGTAAAGATAACCAAAATTGAACGTGGTGTGGTATTTGACATTGTCTCTCAGTGTCGCAGTGAAGCTGATACCGGTGGTATCACGGGGCAGCGATCTGCCGTCAGGCTCAACCAACCGGAAATAGATGGTCCGAGGCATTGAAAACTGGGCTGAAAGACTCACTGTAAAGCAGGACAGTAGCAAGAGCAAGATCATAATGCTTTTAGTCACAAGATACTCCCTGACGCTCACAAGAGCGTCGCACGTTTTTTGGAATCCAAGTATGATACTACTATCCCGAGAATTGACCGCAGACTTTTTGTCAAGCATATTTCGCCAGCATGGGACAAGCAGTAGCTGATAATTTAAGTTTCCTGACGAATATGGCGTCACACTATGAAGAAAATGTTTACATGATTCTTGTTCTTCTTTTTCAACAGCCAGCTTGCTGCAATAAAGGCAGTTGCAATATTCCTACGGTTCAGGCAAAGCATTTCAAGGAAATATGGAAAACTTCTGCTTGACAGGATTTCGCTTTCCGTCCAGAGTGTCCATCGTAACAAAGTAGCTTATTTTATAGAGTGTAATGTGCGATGAATGAAAAGGTCGTCAAGATCAAGCCCGGATTCAGAGAAGGATCCGGAAAGCTTTCAACGTCGGTTGGCCGGCCCAATGAACCCGGCCGGAAAACAATAGCGAATCTTTAGAATATCATTCTCATGGAGGAATGTTATGAAGAAATTAATATTGCCGCTGCTGCTCCTGGTTGCCTTTGGCATGCTAGCAGCGGTCGAATCAGATCCGTCAGAAATTGTCGGATACGTGAAGTATCCTTGTGTGACAGGCTGGAATTTTAATGCCCTGCCGATGGACCAAGGCTACACAGTCATAAGCGAAGTGGCCGGTGATTATCCTGCCGGTAACTTTACTGCTGTCAACTATTTCGATTCAGCTCTGCAATCATGGGCGCAATCGGACTTTTACGATATGGGAGATCCAGCTTTTAATTTCTGGGATCCTGACTTCAGTGTTGGAAATGGAACACCCCTGTGGGCCTACGCAACGACCCCTTTAAACTTCTATAGCATTGGTTCGTTGCACCCCACAAATGCCCAGTATTCTTTAGCTGCTGGATTCAATACTATCATGATTCCGCTTAACAAATCCAACATCACTGACATCCAAGTTCTTGGGGATAATGTTGGCACATTGACTGCTATTCTTAGGTGGGATTCGGCCTTACAATCGTGGGCCCAGTCGGACTTTTACGATATGGGAGATCCTGCGTTTAATTTCTGGGATCCTATGTTTGACACAACGATTGGAATGCCCCTTTGGGTTTACTCTTCGGCAGCCACAGTATGGCCCGCGAGTCCCCGGGGTGCATCCGTCTTTGGAACAACTTCAAAATAAAGGAGAATTACCATGCAAAGAAAGTTAATTCTAATAACTGTCTTCACTTTGATGGCATTGGCGCTTTTTGGGCTACCTCTCAACTACATTCAGAAAGTTGTAGCTGGCGATCCTGCAGTCAATATCTACGATATAGTGACGAACACTTCATCGGCAACCTCAAACCAGTTCATAGTCGAAGCTGACATCCTCGAAACACCAGGTGAGATCATGACAACAGAAGCTGGAAATCCTGATGGGAAAACGACTGTTAACTACACACAACTCAGGATAAACCGCGTATCTACCAATGTTGTCACAACTGTCCAATGCGGGTGGTTCCCCACTCCATGGGTGGTTGGAAACACCATTCAGGTAACTGTAAAATACATTGGAACAGCTTATCCACTAGCGACTGGTGAGACGGTTACTTTTACAGAAGTGATCCCCGTGGGTGTTGGTTCAGCGATAATGGACCTGACCACTCCCGAGATTGTCCCTCCTCTTCAGCCCGACCAAACCCTGACGATCGCTTCGGATCCCACCGGCCAACCCATCTGGGTTAACGGCGGGGACACTGGTTTCGTGACTCCTCACGATTTCCTGAATCCCGTCGAAGCCGACGTCTACACCATCAACAATCCGGCTTACACCTGGGCACCCCTGAACTATACCGTTCCCGCCGGATTCACCACCCAAACCGTGACCTTCATAGGCACATTGATCCCTGCTGACACCTACACCCTAACGGTAACCTCAACCCCCACCGGGATCGAGATCTTTAAGGGTGGAGCGACAACCGGATTCACCACTGAACATGTGTTCGGTCCCACCGAGACGGAAGCTGACCTGTTCGGCGTTTACACGCTGGCAGCGGCCCCCGAGTATTTCCACTGGGAACCCTTGCAGCATGACGTGCAGGACATCTATACCGCTATCTATACCGCTCGCAAGGCGAATGGCCTGCGCACCGCCGGTACCACCAGGGAACTACATAACCTCACCATCGATTTCCAGCAGGTGGCCACTCAATATACCTTTACCTTCACTGGCCTTCCCGCAGGCGCCACGATCAACGGCGGCACGGTCTTTACCTTCACAGGTACCGCGGCTGAGCTGTTCGCCATGACCTTCGATATCCTCGCCCCTGGCTTTGAACCGATCCTAGGTTATGTGATCACTCCTGCCACCCTGCTTGACGGTGGAGATGAGATCGTAATGGATCCGATAGTGGACACGTGGACTTTGAACGTGATTTCCACCCCCGAGGGCCAGGAGATCTGGAAGAATAACGTGTACACCGGTTTCGTTACTCCTCATGCGTTCACCAACGAGGATCAGACCGCCCTCTACGGCACCTACACCCTTCCCGTCGTAGCAGGTTTTGTCTGGTGCCCGCTGGAACATATCGTCAATGTTGACACTTGGAATACCAAGGCCGACTATCCCGCCACCATCGAGTTCCTGCAGCAGCAGATCTACACCTGGACAGTGCTCGTGCTTGACCTGAACACCAGCTCTCCGATCGAAGGCGCCTCCATCTGGTTCGACGACGGCGTGAATCCTCCCACCGTGGTTGCCACCACCATCGTGAACGGCACCTACACCTTCACCTGCCCCGGAGATTATCCCGGCGCCGGAACCTATTATGTAACCGCTGCCGGTTACAATGTCTGGGATCCGATCAATGTGGTGCAGACAGTGGAGACCATGACCGAGAACCTGCCGAACAGCACCTTCTACGGCGACTGGGAAGATCAAGTTCCCGTGGAGTTGAGCAGCTTCACCGCCACGCTCACCGGCCAGTTCTACGTGCAGCTCAGCTGGACCAGCCAGACCGAGACCCAGATGATGGGCTATCGCGTGTATCGCAACACCAGCGCCGAGCAGAGCACTTCCGAACTGATCGACAACCCGATGATCCCCGCCACCAACACCAGCACCACCCAGAACTACACTGTGGTGGACGACGACGTGTTGATCGGCCAAACCTACTACTACTGGCTGGAAGCCGTTGATTACAACAGCAGCAGCTTCCACGGTCCGGTCAGCGTTACCGTCACCGGCAACGTACCGCCCGTGCTTCCTGAAGTGACCACGATGCGCAATGCCTACCCGAACCCCTTCAAGGCGAACGGCAGCACCAACATCGAAGTCTCCCTGAAAGCCGGCGACACCGGAACCCTCACCATCTACAACGTCCAGGGTCAGCTTGTGAAGACCGTGAGCCTCACCGAAGGCAACCACATGGTCAACTGGAACGGCAGAGACAGCAGAGGCAATGCCTGCGGCAGCGGCATCTACTTCTACAAACTCTCCACCCAGAGCATGAACCAGACCAAGAAGATGGTCATCGTCAAATAATTCAGTAAACCATACTGATATAACATGCCCCGGGTTTTCCCGGGGCTTTTTTCTGTCCGCAAATCACACGAAGGTGTTTCCGCGGATTTCACAGATTGCAAAGGTGGCGGCGCTCGCTGAAGCGCCGACATAGATAAGGGAAAGGGAGAAAAGGTTGGCGGGAAGGCTGGCGTCGAGCGAGGAACGAGCATCGACGGCAGCAATGAATGATTTCCAAATATTTCCTGTCGTCCATGCTCACTACGTTCGCTGTACGCCAGGGGAAGCTGTACGCCAGGTTCCGCCAGCATCAGCGGCAGCAACACACCGATCAGAGAACCAGCCGATAACGTAAGGAATAATCACTACAGAATATCCTGTAGTCCAAGCTCGCGAGCTCGCTGGACTCCAGGTAAAGCTGGACTTCAGGGAAAGCTGTGCGCCAGGCTGAGTGGAGATCAAGCTTGTATTCCATAAATGAACTTGAGTCCCTCCCCTTTACAGGCAAGACTCTTTACCTGCCTAAAAACATGGAAATGTGAGAAACCATAAAAAGTCTTGACAGCGAAAGCCGCTTCATACATATTAGGCTTTTCAAATTTAGTGTCTGGAGAAGCTTATGATAACAGAAAAACTGATACCGTATCTGTTGGATTCCATCAAGAGTTACTGGGACCTTCCAGCCTTCACTGATTATCCCGGGCACGCCGTCACCTACGGCGAGGCGGCACGGTGGATCGTCTGGCTGCACGGCCTCTATAAGGAATGCGGTCTGCAGAAAGGTGCGAAGGTCGCCCTGGCCGGAAAGAACTGCACAAACTGGGCCTTGGTCTGGTTTTCCACGGTTTCATACGGCGGCACCGTCGTGCCAATCCTTGCCAACTTTTCGCCGGAAGACACCGCCCACATCGTGAACCATTCGGATTCCGAGATCCTCTTCATCTCCAAGGACAAATTTGACAGCATCGAGGAAGACCATTTCCGCCGGGTGAAATACATCTTCTGCCTGGAGGATTTCCGGCTGCTTTATAGCCGTTCAGACAAGCGCGCGGAACTGGTTAAGCCGCTGCGGAACAGTCCCGAACTGCTGAATCTGGGCAAGGAACAGCTGCAATTTCCGGATGTTTGCGACAACGAGGACATCGCCTCGATCATCTATACCTCCGGCACCACGGGCTTTTCGAAGGGCGTGATGCTCTCGCACCGTTCGTTGCTGGCCAATCTTATTTATGCCCGCGTGAATCTCACCTTCACCGTCGGGGCCAACGTGCTGGCCTTTCTGCCTTTGGCGCATTCCTTTGCCGGCGCCTTCGACCTGCTTTATCCCTTCACGCGGGGCAACCATATCAACTTCCTGGACAAGATTCCCGCGCCTAAGCTGCTGCTGAGCGCGCTGCAGGACCTGAAGCCGGAAGTGGTGCTGGTGGTGCCCCTGCTGATAGAAAAAATCTATAAAAAGCAACTGCAGCCGGTGATCGAGGATCCCAAGATGAAGGTGATGATGAAAGTGCCGCTGCTGAACAAGGTTATCTATAAAAAGATCAGGGACAAGCTGATGGCCGCCTTCGGAGGCAACATCAGGGAGCTTATCACCGGCGGGGCTCCGATGAACGCGGAGGTGGAGGAGTTCATGATGAAGATCCGCTTTCCTTTCACCATCGGCTATGGCATGACGGAATGCGGGCCGCTGATCAGCTATTCTAACTGGGACAAACACCGCTTTGAATCCAGCGGCAAAATAGTGGATTCGCTGCTCTGCCGCATCGATTCACGCGATCCCGCCAACATTCCCGGCGAGGTGCTGCTGAACGGCGACAACCTCTTTTCCGGTTATTACAACAATTCCGAGGCCACCGCCGAAAGCCTGCGCGGAGGCTGGCTCTACACCGGAGACATCGGCACCCTGGACAAGGACGGATTCATCTACCTGCGTGGCCGCAGTAAAAACATGATCCTCGGCCCCAGCGGCGAGAACATCTATCCCGAGCTGGTGGAACAAAAGCTCAACAACCTGCCCTACGTTTTGG
>Ga0302249_1002322_pt1 | contig 10888 bp, 17 predicted proteins | sample AAG_UR_Val_MG_FD_193531 | JGI IMG/M metagenome (GOLD analysis project Ga0302249, IMG submission 193531) | Enriched activated sludge microbial communities from anaerobic digester in WTTP, New Holstein, Wisconsin, United States - AAG_UR_Val | ecosystem: Engineered > Bioreactor > Anaerobic >... | reverse complement strand
GGCGGGATAAAAAGGGAGGTCAGATCCCGAACGCCCGGAGGTGGTCGACGAGCCGGCGCTCGACGAGCTTGACCTGCTCGGCGGTGGAGCGGGAGAGGGCGTCCCGGATCTGTTTTTCGAGGTTGCCGTCGGCGATGCTGATGTTCTCGATGGTGTTCTGGACGGTGATGGTAACGTTGCTGCCGACGGTCCTGGGGGACTGGCCGGGGGTTACCGGTGCCTCGATGGCCGGTACCTCCGGAGCCTTGATATGCGGTATCTCGGGGGCGGCGATGTCGGGGATGTGGGGAGCCACGAGGTCCGGGATCCTGGGGGCTGTGATGGCCGGCGCCTCCGGGGCGAGCGCCTGCATGGCGAGGGTGGGGAGCGCGATGGCCGGGAGGATGGGCGTGATGGGGGCGGCGAGGGCGCCGGTGAGGAGCGAGCCGAGCCGGTCGAGGGCGGAGGGTTCGGGCGGGAGGATATCCGGCCGGACCTCGGGGGTGCGGACCTTGAAGGCGATGCTCCCTTTGGTGTAGTACTCGGGGTCCATGTCGGGTGCGATGACTTCGGGCTTGACCTGCGGGGTAATGATATCGAGCGCGGTGCCGAAGGGGTTGGCGGCGAACTTCGCGGCGCCGGAGATCATCTTGAAGATAGGGTTGTCGGTGACGGTGGCCGCTGCGGCTCCGAGGGTGCGGGGGATGCCGGCGACCCAGTCGATGAAGCTCCGGACGGCGGCGGTGACGCGGTCGAAGTTTTTGGCGAGGTAGATGAGGGCGCCGACGGGGCCGAGGATGAGGTACTTGAGCGGGCCGAAGCGGTCGAGGAAGGTGCTGACTCCAGAGGCGGCACCGGTGAGGGTGCCCCAGAGCCACTGCACGCCGCCGGCGACGGTGTCGACGTGCTGCGCGAGGAAGACGAGCGGGGTGATGGGGCCGAGGAGGGCGACCTTCAGGGGGCCGAGCCGGTCGATGAACCCGGAGACTGCCCGGGCGCCGTCGAGGAGCATACCGATGGCCGGACCGATGACGGGGAGCTGCGTTGCGCCCTGGAGCGCGCTGGCGGCCTTCTGGGGCAGGGAGGCGATACCGGTGATGAATGTATCGACCAGACCGGTGATCGTGCCTATCGGGTCGGCAATGAAGGCCTGCAAGGCGCCGGGGATGGCGGCGAGGTCCTTCAGGAACGTCCCGGCACTGTCGCCGGTCCCGGTGAGGAGGTCCTTGAGGAGGAGGAGCGGCATGACCGGACCGAGGATGAGGTACTTGAGCGGGCCGAAGCGGTCGAGGAAGGTGCTGACTCCAGAGGCGGCACCGACGACGGCGTCCCGGAACCACTGGAACCCGCCGGCGACGGCGGCGGCGACGGGCTGGAGGAAGGGCAGCTTCTCGAGGAGCCAGCCGACGAACTGGCCGAGGTAGGAGTTGTCCCAGCCCTTGACCAGGACGTCCTGCAGGAGGAGGACGGCACCGACGGCGAGCCCGACCGCGCCGATGATCGGGAGCCAGGGGGCGAGGAACGCCCACGAGGCGGCGGCACCGGCCCAGAGTGCGGCGGTCAGGCCGCCCTGGGCGTAGGCGGTGGCCACCGAGGCGGGGATGAGGCGCGTGAGGAGGGTGGAGGCGTGGGTGAGCATGGCTTTCTTTGCGGTGGTTAGTACGTCGGCAAGAGTGTCATAGTTGGTAATCAGATACGCCACAGCGACCGCGTTGATGAGCAGCGGTCCCCCGATCCCGGCGATGGCCGTCCCCACCAGGCCGGCGGTGCCGATGATGGTCTTGAGGGGGCCGGGCATGTCCCGGAGGGCACCGGTGGCCCCCTCGGTGATGTCGAGGATCCCGGCGATGGCCGGGCGTGCGCCGGCCGTGAGCTCGCGCCGGTACTCTTCCCAGGCAACCTGCGAGCGTGCGGTCTGCTCGTTGAGGGATTCCTGGGAGAGGTCTACCTTCTGGAGGATGCTGTCGCTGTTCTCCATGACGTAGTTCAGGAAGACCTGCCGCTGCTGCTCGGAGGTGAGGGCATTGACGTTGATCCCCCGGGCCTTCGCCCACTCTTTCTCGTACTCGGTGAGCTGGTTCATCTGGATGCCCAAATTGTCGAGAATCTGCGGGCTCTCTCTGGCGCTGCCGGTCACGATGCTCTCAAACATGTAGTTAATGTCCGTCCCCATCGCCCGGGCAGCCGCGCGGGAGACCTCCATCATCTTAGGCAAGTTCTCGTATGGGATGTTCATGACCAGGGCACGGTTGGAGTTGAGGAGGATCTGGGTCTCGGAGACGGTGCCGGCGCTGGCCTCCTGCATCTGCCGGATCAACTCCTGGGAGTCAGCCCCGACGTTCTTGACGAACGTGGCGTAGGCGTCCTCGTAGTTGCCCAGGTCCTTGACGCCGGCGGCGTAGAAGTTATATCCCAGGTAGCCGGCCCCGGTGAGCGCGGCACCGATCCCCAGGATGGCGCCCTGGTGCTCGTTGATGGCGGCGCTGGCCTCCTGCATCTTCGCCTTTGTGGTCTCGGCAAACTCCCGCGCCGAGGTCTTGAGCCGGGTGTATTTGACGGCGGCCTCGCCGAGGAGTCGGTTGTGATACTGCTGCCGGATGGCGGTCTCCCGCAGGTCCTGCTCGATGTTGCCGAAGAAGGCTCCCGCGCTGGACAGGGATTCCATCGCGCTGCTGGTGTTCCAGAATGAGAGACTCACCTCTTCCGCCCTGTTCCGGGTCAGACCGAGGCGACGGTCGATCCGTTCTGCTGGCCCTGAGACCTTATCGCGGAGCGCCCACTCGACGTATATTGACCGGATGTTTCCGGAGCTCCCCTCTGCCATGGAAAGTAATTTTTAGGAGGTGGTTAAAAAGGGAAGTTAGGAGATGTGTCCATATGGGTATCCTGAAGTTTAGGGCCGATGGTGACGGGAAAAAGTGCCCCCTGTTCACCGACCATAGTTTCGTCGGGGATTGCATCAAAGAAAACTGCACCTTCTGGCTCCCCGAGGCAGGGCAGTGCTCCATCCCGGTGCTCGCCCGGCAGGCGCTCGGGTTGAAGCAGTAAAAATGGGGTCACTCTGTAGTGACCTTAATCAATCCACTTGCGATGAGGAGGATGGCTCCGAGCAGTAACAGCGCCCATCCCCATGAGATCTGGACGATTTGGTTTACAAGAGCCCCCATGAGCGGGTCTTGCTGGACGGCATTTTGAATCCTCACTGCAACATGTTGGTATAGCAGAATCGTCCAGATGAGTGCAATTCCTCCGGCTACGGAGGCGATTTTGTATTTCTCCTTGAGTATAGCAGCAAGCCCCAGAACTATGGCCACTGCCATCACGGCAAAGGCGATATTATCGCCGATGAGCGTCGTTGTGGCGGTGTCGATAAGTCCCACAGGGTATGTTGTCAGCGGTGCGAACAGACCCAGGAAGAGCAGGACAACTCCTCCATACCCGGCATAGCGTCGGAAATCTTTGTTTTGCGACATAGTGCTGATCTTTTTAAAGCAGAGTATTTAACCTGCCGAAATGAACCCGATGTAACAGTTTTGTTACACCCGCCAGCCTAAACTGTTACATTTTTGTAACAGACTAAAATAGATGGATCAGGCGTCCTGCCTGACCCACTTGTCCCCGCGCAGGGTGATCCGGGTCCCGGACTTGGGCTTCCCGGACGGGGCCGCGCCGGCAGGGTGTGCTGCCTTGACTTTCTCTTCCTTCTGGTGGAAGTATTCGCACCAGTCCAGCACCTTCCGCACGGGCCAGCGCCGGACCGCGTCGATATCGAGGTGTAGAACGTCGGCGAGGGAGAAGAGGACGTATTCGTCCTCTACTCGGAGAGCTCGTTTTTTAGGGCCTCGGGAGAGACGCCCAGGAGGGTTTCCAATTCCTTCACGAGTTTGGCCTTGATGCCCGGCTTGAGGCGGGCCAGGTCCTGGTCGGTGAACTCCGGCTCGATCACCATCTCCTTGACCAGGCTGTTGATGTAGGCGTCGGTGTCGAACTTGTTGTTCCTGGCCGCCTGGCTGGCCAGGTGCATGTAGCGGCCGGCCGGGATCTCCCGGACCTTGAGCCGGACCCCGGCGACCTGGATCTCAACGGGCTCGTCCTTGACGAACCAGCCCTCAAGAGGGTTCGGGGAGGTGGCCTGTTCCGGATCAGGCATTGTCCGTCTCCTCGATCTTCAGGGCCTTGCCCTCGATCTTGATGCCCGGGGCCTCCTTCTCGATCGCGCCGGTGGGGGCGACCTTCACGACGATCGCATCGTAGCAGTTGACCGTCGAGGTCGGGGTCTTGATGACGACCGGGACAATCTCGTGGTTCTTCCTGAGTTCCCGGACCTCCGGGAGCTGTTCACAGTGCGGGCGGACGGTCACGGACCAGGTCGGTTCCTCGGCGTGCTGGAGGTTGTAGCCGACCGGGCCCTTGAGGGACGGGATCATCGAGACCTGGTCCGCCGGATCCCACTGGACATCGACGAGTTCGGTCATCTCGATGCCACCGATGCTGACGGAGACGCCGTCAACATCCCAGGTGCGTGCAGTAGATTCAGCCATGTTTCATCATCTCCTTAGACTGATATGGTCAGGTTGAGGTCGAACGTCTGGATGTCGCCGGCAAGGACTGCCATGATGTTGACGTTCTTGAGGACCCGGTTCGCCTTGTCGGCGTCGGCGATCTCCTCGAAGGGCGGCAGGCTGATGGCGTAGGAGTGCAAGGCTCCGGACCGGACCATGCCCTCGAGGGCCTGAGCGATGGCTCCCCGGACGTAGTCCAACCCGGCGGGGGTGTAGGGGAGCTTTGTCATCCGAAGGCGGAGGGAGGCTACGCTGTCCTGGATAGCCGTGACGGCGTAGTACTTGGTTCGCACAATGTCGATGAACTTCGGCGAGCCGGAGAGCGTCAGGGCGTTGCTGATGCGGTTGACGCGGTCCACACGATTCGTGATGACGTTGACCTTGGCGGTCTCGAGGGTCGGAACGTCCCCCGGAGCGAAGTACTCGTTGACTCCTACGTTCACATAGCGCCAGAACGTGGTGTTCCACGGCCGCAACGTCATGATCACCCCGAGCGCTGCAGCAGCGACGTCCTCGGTGGTGTCGGTGTCGGCATGGGCAAGGTAGAAGCCGTTCCCGCTCGAGAGGGCTGACGCGGCAGTGGTGATAGCACTGACAGTATCGCCGGGGGCGTTGGAGATCGTGAAGATGACGTTGTTTGCGTCGGCGAAGGCCTTGAGCTTGGCCAGTAGGGCACTGGTGGTGATACCTGCCAGGCAGACTCCGTGGATGAGTTTCTGGCCGGCATACGGGGCCAGGGTATCCAGGGCGTCCCCCACCTCGGTGGCGGTTGGGGATCCAGCCGTAGTGGCGTCGATGGCGACGGCGTAGATCTTCCGGACGCCCTGGGCAAAGAGGGCAGCAGCGGCGACGGAGATGTCGGTGCTGGCACCGTGGTCCGTCTTGACGTCGGCAAGCGAGTAGTAGAGTTTCGGCGCCTCCTTGGTGGCGTAGGTGGACTCCCCGACGATGGCAGGGGTCCCCCACTCCCGGGAGGGCATGGCCGCGGTGGCGTCAGTGGCGGTGATCTTGATGGCGTCACCGAGTTCCGGCATGGTGTTTCACCTCGATGGGTTTCACCTCGATGGGTTCCATGCCTGTGAGATTTTTCGGGTCGGCATAAAAAGGAGAGTCGGAAGCCGCAGAGGGGAGTCGAACCCCTACCCTTCCGGTTACAGACCGGACGCACGGCCGGATGTGCTTCTGCGGCCCGGGTCCTCCCCGAGGGGAGGAGGGCCGTCCTCACTTCCCGGGAGGGGGCTGCTCTTCCCGGCGAGGAGAGGTAGGCTGTTCGTCTTCACGCTGGTTCCATTCGGTCCCGGTGATAACGTCTCTGGTCAGATCGTTGTCCCTGATCTCGGCGAGCATGCTCGCGTGGCTCTTCCTCCGCTGGCTCCGCTCGATCCAGTCGAGGATCAGCTGCAGCAGGATCAGGAAGAAGATGATCAGCAGGACGAGGAGCGCTGCAAGCCCTACGCCCGCGAGGAGTAGTTCTGCTTCCATGGATCGGCGTCGGGAGCCGGCTAGATAAAGGTGAGTTGCCTTAGCCGGCCTCTGCAGGGGGTGAGGCAACGCCGGTTGACTTAGAGCCCGAAGGCCATGCCGCCCAGGGCGATGAGCGCTCCCCACCGGAGAAGCGTGCCGAGGATGTAGCCGCCCTTGTAGTAGTGCGGCTCGGCCGCGACGTCGGGGTTGTCGGGGATCTCAGCGCCCTTCCACTCCGTGAGGCCGGCATAGATGCCGTGCGTGAAGGCATGGACCTCGGCGGCCTCGTCGAGGAAGGTTGAGAGCAGGTTTTCTTTTGCCATGCCTTCAGGGTCAGGGGAGGAGAGGAAAAAGGTCAGTCGAGCGGACCGTACTTCCAGATGGCGTCGGTCTGCGGCTCGACATAGTACATCTCGTCCTGGATGATCGCCATGCACAGCATGTGCCTCCCCTCGTCGACGAGCTGGACGTTGACCAGGTAGCCGGCCTGCAGGGCGGCACGCTGGAACTCCCGGGCGAAGTCATCGCAGTCGTGGGTCTGGGCCTGGTAGAGCTTGAAGTTCGTCCAGTCGGTGGTGATGAACGCACCGAGCTCGGCCGTGGACTCGAACTCTCTGACGGTGTGCTCCTTCTGCGGGCAGAAGAGGCGAGAGAGGAGGTCTCTGAGGGATACCATGCCTGAGGGGTCGAAGGAGAGGGGGATAAAATAAAGTCGGGTGAACTTTCACCGAAGATAGCGTATGCTGACGATAAACCTGGTCTTGATTGAAAAGAGTATCGGGGTTCCGTCCTACTCCACGGCCACGTCGTGCTCGATGGTATCGATGGAGGGGACGGTCTCTTCGTAGGTGATGGGGTAGCGGAGGAAGATATCCATGCCGCGCCGGCAGTGGTCGTCGAGGGTGAAGAGGGCGGGGATCTCGGACCGGCCGACGACCTCGACGATATCGGGGAGGTCCCGGAGATACCAGATCTGGAGGGCAGCAAGGTAGGCGTCCACGAGGTCGTCGCCCGGCCGGGCAGGGGTGTCGGCGGCGTGGACCTGGATGCCGAGCGTGACGCGGGCCCGTTCGCCTCGGGTGTAGCGGACGTCGTCGCCGACGACTTCACGGCGGAAGACCCGGTTGGCCGGCGTGGCGGCGACGTCCGGCCGGTCGGCGAAGTAGCGGAGCGTGACGACGATGTCGTGCTCTTTCAGGGCTTTTGTGACGTTGACCCGATCGGCGTAATCGATGTAGATATCGAGCTGGTCGTTATCGAGGGTGACGGTCCGGGGGAGGCTGGTAAAGATCGCGGTTCGGGTGGCGGCGGGGAGCATAGCAATCACCTGAAGAGGCCGATAAGGCCCGAGGCTGCGCCGGCGAGGAAGGCCGAGATGGCCGTGAGGGCCGCCCCTATGATCAGGAAGTAGGTTTTGTGCCGTTCCTGGGTGAGTTCGATGTCACGGATCCAGCTGGTCTGGGACGACTGACCTGCTTTGATCTCGTCCACCGATTTCTTGATGTATTCGATGTCCTTTGACATCGCGGTCATGGGATCGTCCGCCATATGCAGAAAGGGTCCGGGAAATAAGGTATAAAGGGAAGTCAGAGCAGGTACTTGTCTATCTGGCGATCCAGTTCTCGGGCAATGAGCTGCTCGACGTTCTCTGCCTCCAGGTCGAAGGTGAGGCGGAAGAGCGGCCGCTCCGGGATGTGCTGTTTTTTCCACTGGTTCTTCATGCCCCCGGCCGTGACGGCGCCGGTGTCATTGGTCCCGAACTCCAGGCATGCCGCGATGAATCCATACTCACTCTCGAAGATCCCCACCTGGAGGGTCTTGCCCAGGCCGTCGTGGAGGATCCGGTGCACGATCTGCGCTCGTAATTCCCCTGTGTCTACCCAGGCCTGTGACGACCCTTTCTTACGTTTGGTGGACATTGCCAGAGGTGGCCACTGCCCGTTGCCCTGGCTGTTGATCATATCAAGGATCTTGCCCTCGAGGTACTCGCCGACCACCTCCGCGGTGGCCTGCAGGATGCTGTCCACGTTGTGGATGAGCGCAGGGATGTTGTTGAGGTCACGGATCATTGGTCTTGCCTCCGTGGCGGGCGAGGGCCTCGTCCCGGCACTCCGGGCTGCAGAACGGGAGGATGACCATGTCATAGCGCTTCTTCGCGCTGACGAGAAACTCTTCTAACTGTCGCCGGGTCATTCGGACCTTGTTCTTGCATCGGGGGTTCATGCACGGGACCTCGACGATCTCGTTCTGGATCTGCTCCTTGACCTGGAGCGCTGCCTGCAGCGTCCTGTGCTCGATCGAGGAGAGAGGAGTGGCCCGGTCGCGGCGGCGGCCGTCGGAGTCCCGAGTCCTGTGGACCAGATACATTTTTCCTTTAATTTGCCGGAGAAATACCGATTCCGTCTTTCTCACCTCGGTGAACTCGAAAATACGCCCTATATTGCGTGAACCAAAATTTTCCTCTTCGAGATTGCATCCGATCGCGGTTCACCTTGGTGAACCTGGTGAACCGCCTCCGATAGTAACTCCTGTCGGCGGAGCGCGATATCGTTGATGTAGTCATCGGGGTAGACTTTCCCCAGGCGGTAATGGATGACAAGAGCGGGGATAAGGAGAGGGACGCGGTCTTTGGGGCATGAGGCCCGGTAGGGACAGTCGACGGTGCACAGGCCCTGGTGGGGGTTTTGGCACAAACTGATTGTTCCGGACATTGATATTGTATCTATGCCGGGCTTAATATGGGTTGCGGCCGCCGGAAAAACGATGATTTCTAGATCAGGCGCTTGAGAAGGTAGGTCCGTCGGTCGATACCATGATGTACCAGGAACGACGTCTGCTTCTCGAGGGCCCGGACCGTCCACCGGCTGGTGGTGCCGTCGGGCTCGACAACCTCAAGGCGGTCCCCGGGCACGAGCCGGGCCCCGGTGTGGATCCGCCGGTCGCCCAGGGTATACTCTCCCTCGGGGAGGCGCTGCAGGTCGCGAAGGGTGAGGTCCTCAAGGCTGCCGGCGATCGCAGTGGAAGCGGTGGTCCCGGGGACCCACTCCCCGGTCTCCTGGTCGGTGTGACCTTCAGTGACGGCGACGCGCGTGATCGGGTGCGGGTGGTCGAAGACGTCGAAGGGGTCAGTAGTTGTCATAGACGATCTCCATCGGGCTGCCGGCGATCTTCGCGAGCAGGCGGCGCAGGGCCAGGGTCTTCTCCCGCTTCGCTGCCGCCAGGTCCGTGTAGGAGATGCTCTTCCCGCTCTCGGAGAGGGAGGCAGCCGGCCGGCCCCGGACCCGGGCGAGATGGACTTCGAGGAGATCGATCGCTGCCATGAGCCGCTGCGCCTTCCCCCCGCGGACGGTGTCGATATCGACTCCCCGGGCCCGGAGGTCCTCGGCGGCCTCATCAAGCGCGAGTTGCACGCGGGTCTCGGAAAAGAGGTAGGGTTCGGTGGTATCGCCGATCTCCTCGCGGACGTCGGCGACGGTGGAAGCCATGGAGATCACTCCTCAGGGGGGACTTCGGTGCTCGTAACGGGCGGGAGGTCGATTGTGGTGGCGACGCGGACGAGGTTCCCGGTCTTCAGGCCCCAGCGGGTCGCCGGGGACTGCAGGGCTTCGTCCCGGGGGACCTGGATGATGTCCCCCTTCTTCGCCTTGATGCCCCCTCTCAGTTCGATGGCCCCGCTCCGGACCTCGACGTCCATGGGCTCAGAGGGAGCACGGGGCACCTCCCTGGACCTGATAGTCTTCGCCATCAGGTGCCCTCAGTGTAGATGCCCTGGATGAGGCAGGCGAGTTCGGGGTGCTTGATGTTCGGCTCGCCCTTGGCCTTGGCAGTGAGCTTGTAGGCGATGTTGTCCTTGCCGAGGAGGGCGCCCTCGATCGACCTGGTCCTCAGGGGATACCGCTCCTGCCAGACGCCGACATCCTTCTCCTTCATCACCACGAGCTGCCCGACGTCGAGCGGGTCGACGGCGTCGTCGATGACGATCCGCTTCCCGAGCAGGGTGGGCACTTCGCCGGAGACGACGTAGCCGTCCTTGCCCTGGGTGTTGTAGAGTCTGCTCTTAATGACCTCAAACCCGGTGAGGTACCCAAAGGTCAGTTCGGACATGATGATCACGTCGGGTTTCTGCCGCTTGGTGGCCCCGGAGATCTTCCGGATGGCGGCCTGGACGTCGTAGAGCGGGTCGCCGGCATTGGTCCCGGAGGAGACGTCCCACGGCTTCTTGGCGTCGACGGCCAGGACTCCGGGGGCGGTGGTGACGTCATTCCAGACCATGAGGTCCTCGAAGTACGCCATCGTGTACGAGAGGTTCTTGGCCATGGTCCGGACCTCGTCCTCGAGCCCGTCCTCGACCTGCTCCTCAGTCACCTCGAAGTATCCACCGTAGGGGCGGACGCGCTTGGTGCCGCGAGTGAAGGTGAAGTCAAGCTTCGGCAGGCTGCCGCTCTCGGAGAGCCAGTTGACGTCTCCTTCAGTCTCCCCTTCCTCGTTGGTCGAGACGGTCGAGACCGGGATCGACTGGAACCCCAGGAGGTTCTTGCCGATCAGGTTCTTCTTGTACTGGAGTTTGATCGCGGCCTCGACTATCTCCGGGGCGACCTGGGGGTTGTTGCTGAGGGCGAAATCCCTCTTGGTGTATACTGCTCCTGTCATGTTTCTTCCTCCTCAGTACGCCAGGATCAGGGCCACCTTCCCATTGGCCGCTCCCTTCCAGACGATGCCGATCTCCTTCTCCGGCAGGATCCCGCCGGCGAGGGCGGCGGTCGCGGTGACGTCTCCCGAGAGGGCGGTCGCTGCGGTGACGTCTCCCGAGAGAGTGGTCGCTGCGGTGACGTCTCCCGAGAGAGTGGTCGCTGCGGTGACGTCTCCCGAGAGAGTGGTCGCTG
>Ga0302249_1002285_pt1 | contig 11035 bp, 2 predicted proteins | sample AAG_UR_Val_MG_FD_193531 | JGI IMG/M metagenome (GOLD analysis project Ga0302249, IMG submission 193531) | Enriched activated sludge microbial communities from anaerobic digester in WTTP, New Holstein, Wisconsin, United States - AAG_UR_Val | ecosystem: Engineered > Bioreactor > Anaerobic >... | reverse complement strand
TGAATCCGGCGGCATTTCAGAGGAAGTGCTGGCTTACCTCAAAACCACCGGCATCCCCGATGAAGCCTGCTATCCCTACTTGGCAATAGAGGGCGATTGCAACAACGCCTGCACCGATTGGCAGTCGCGCGTGGTCAAGATTTCGGACTGGAAAGTGATCCTTTCGCCCTCGGAAGAACAGATCAAGGAAGAAGTGTTGAAAGGCCCCGTGCCGGTGTCGATGAAAGCGGATGACGATTTTTTCGATTACAAGGGCGGCGTTTACGAGGGCGTGAACGAGACATGCAACCTGAGCAATCCGACCAACCACGTTGTGGCGGTGGTCGGCTGGGATGACACGGAAAACACCTGGATCGCCAAAAACTCCTGGGGCACCGACTGGGGCGAGGACGGTTACTTTCACATCAAGCGCGGAACGGGCTGCCTGGGCCAGGTGAACTTCGATTGGCTGCGGGTCGAGCCTTCGACCATCCCGGGGTTCGACGCCGATGTGAAGCTTTGCGCGGACAAGGCCGAGCTTTCGGCGCTGGTATATGTGGGCGAAACGACGGATATCGGTTTCAAACTTTCCAATTGCGGCAACATCCCGACGGACTGGAAGCTGAAGGTGAACACCAATTGGCTCGATTGGATGGATGTCAATCCGTTTTCCGGGCATCTTGGTATCGGCGAAGAGGCTGAAATAACAATCACGGTCAAAAGCGGCAGCAACCCCTTGGGCGAAACCAGCAAAACCCTGCTTTTCAACCCGGTTTTCGAGGGCGAATCGGTCAGCGTCACGGTGAACATCGACGTAGTACAAAAGGTTGACGGCGACGAGGAAGATCCCCTGGACGGCGACACCGCGTCCGATGGCGATGCGAATCTGGAAGACGGTGATGTTGTCGCCGATGGCGATGTGACCCCGGAGGACGGTGATGCCGTCGCTGATGGCGACACGGCGGTTGATGGCGATGAACCGGCGACCGATGGCGATGCTCCGGCGGTCGATGGTGACAAGGGCACGAAGGAAACCGAGGAGGAAAGCACCGGCTGCTCGGGCGCAGGCGCGTCGAACGCCTTGGTTATGGCCATAGGGTTGCTGGGTCTGGCCTTGCGCCGGAAAGAGTGAACCGGATGTTTTTCATTCACGCGGTGCGCGAGCAGCCAATTCCACTACCGCAGCGCTTCTGAAAAAAAAAGCCCGACCAGACGGCCGGGCTCGGGATAAGCCGTAAAGTGGATTATTTGTCGAGCTTCAGCCCTTTGAGCTTATCGGCCAAAGAACCCAGCTTGATCTTGCCGCCGCCCTGGTTCATGAAACGCGAAAGCTCCTCGCGTTCCTGGCGGATGAAGATGGATTTGCGCGACAGCGAGATGCGGCCCTTGTCGTCGATACGGATGATCTCGACCTCTATCTCCTCGCCTTCCTTCAACCCTTGTTGCGGGTCCTTGCTGTCCACGGCCGAAATTTCGCTGTTGTGCATCAGACCGCGCACGCGGGCGCCGCACTTGGGCAGATCGACGAAAATGCCGTAAGGCATAATGCCGTTGACGAGGCCCTTCGTGACCAGTCCGACATGCGGCGTGTCGAAGCGAACCGGCTCCGCCTTGGGGGTCGCGGATTCGGCCTCGAACGCGGCGTTCAGTTCGGTGGCGGAGGCGCGAGCATCGCCTTCCTCTGCGGGCGCGTTGCGTTCGGCGCGGCGGCGGATCACGTCGCCCTTGCGGGTTTCTTCGGCGGGTTCGAGCGCAACGGGCGGTTCCAGCGTTTCGCGGATGGACAGCGAAATGCGGCGACGCTCAATGTCGATGTCCAGCACCTTGGCGGTCACGCTTTGGCCTTCGGACAGTTCGTCGGCAGGGTTGGCCACATGTTTGCGCGCGATTTCGGAGATATGTACCAGACCCTCAAGGCCCGGAGCGAGTTCGATGAAGGCGCCGAAGCTGGCCAGGCGTTTGACCGTGCCGGTCACGGTGTCGCCGGCGGCAAAGGACAGGGAGACGGCCCAGGGATCGGGTTCCAGCGCCTTCATGGAAAGGCTGATGCGGTCGCGTCCTTTTTCGTCCGTGCCGACCTTGGTTACGCGCACGCGGACCGTTTGGCCCGGCGCAAGCTTGGCCGAGGGGTGAGCCACGCCTTCGCGTGAGATTTCGCTTACATGGATAAGCCCCTCTACGCCGCCCAAATCAGCGAAAGCGCCGAATTCCACCAAGCGGGTGATCGTGGCGTCAAAGTCCTCGCCCACGGCCAGGCGTTTCATGGTTTCGGCTTTCAACAAAGCCTGCTCGGCTTCCAGCACCGCGCGACGGCTGACGACGATGCGGCCCAGATTGCCGGATTCCTCGTCTTCTTCTTCGAACTCGATGACCTTGAATTTCTGGGTGGTGCCAAGAAAAACCGAGGGGTTGTCGCAGAATCGCAGATCAATCTGGGACATGGGGCAAAAGGCGCGCACACCGCCGAAATGAACGGCGTAACCGCCTTTGTTCACCGAGGCGACCTCGCCCTCGACCGGCACGCCGGATTCAAAGGCGCTGGACAACATATCCCAACCTGCACTGTCCTTGGTTTTGCGCAAGGATTTGCCAAAGTGCGGACCGGCCGGAGTGAACTCAATCACGGTCAGTTCGACTTCCTGATCCATCTGCAAAAGCGTTGTTCCCGCTTCGTCGGTGAATTCGGCGCGGTCGGCCCAGCCTTCGCTTTTGCCGCCGTAGTCCAGGTAAATCGCGTCCGGGGTGATGAGCACCACCTTGCCTTTTACCTTGTCGCCGGGCCGTATGCGAACGTCGCCGGGTGTCGTCGGTTGCGCATCAAGCAGTTCGGCGAAGCTTTCCTTGCTGTCATCCTGGTTTGACATTTCTACTCCTTTAGAGCCAAACAAGACCACTCAACCCGCCTCTGTTAGCACACCCGAAAAGAATTAGCAACAAAGCTTTCACCCTTGGCGCATCGTGGTGAATTTGACTGGTTTACACCATCACGCCGTGAAGCATCTCTCAATGACTCAGATATCATTTTTCCTATGATCCTATTCTACCTAACTAAACGAATTTTCGCAACAATTTCACGATGTTCAAATATAGCGCCAAGACAACGAAGAGACCGCCGGTTTTTATCGGTGATTGGCGAAGCAATGCGCCCCGTAACCAGTAACAAGAACGGGCATACCGGCCATTTCCCATATTCTATTACAAATTGCTTCGGATTATGGGTTTGGGATCTTCCAGAAAGGCTCATCCTTGTCGATCAGTCGTTCGAATTTGCCCATATAGTCGTTGTACGGAGGACGATGCCGTACTTCACCATCAAACAGTGGTGCATCGCTATAAGAAAAAAACACCGCGACCGCAACCAAGGTCCATGCCACCCGGACGGGACAACCCAGCGCCTCAAAGGTCATGCCGGAACGCGTCACAACCACTATAAATGTCAGCAGGGATGCGGTGATGGTCCAACAGTCGAAACGCCAAAGATCCCAGGCCCAGACATGCATTCCCATCGGACTGAACGAGGCGTAGAGCATCGCCGCCATGAGCAGTTTTCGCCGAAGACCGGGTGGTTCTGCACGTCTTAGCAAGCGTAGCGAGCAACCTGCGCCGAGCACGGACATCGGCAATAAGAACAGCAGGCCCAGGACGAACGAGACGCGGTAACGCGTCGTTTCTCGATAAACGTCCGTCGCTTCCACATTCTTTTCGCCATCACGAAAAATCACCCTTGGTGAATTCGGATGGATCTTAAAATCCTCGACTTTTTCCATAAGATAGGCGTTGAAGATCGCTTGCTGTTTGGCAGGCAGATGAAGACCGGCCAGCCAGACGGTTAAGATCATCATCACCGCCAGCCAGAAAACGAGAAAAACGCCATAGCCACGTTTTCGCGCAGGCCAACGCAAAAGAACATCGAAAAAGGCGATGGGAAAACCGAGAAAGAAAAAGCCCTCGTGCACGAACAGCATACTCACGCACAGCGCAAGGCGCAAGGCGAACGCCCATGCACGAATCGGAAGCAACAGGCATACCATGAGCACAACCAGACCGAGATGGTCGAAGTAGCCGATGCTATGAACCAGAAATGCGAAACCCGGCGAGATGAAGAATAGAGCGACAAGCAGCCACACTCGCGGCTCGCATCGCGCCCCCCGGCGGGTGAATTCCATAAACAACCCCAGCCAAAGCGCGAAGATGACGAAGGAGATGCCGGCCAAAGTCCAATAGGAGAACACCGGCCCGAAGAACAAACCCAGCAATTCTCCCAACAGACCGCGCTTGATGAACCCCAGTCGGTAGTCGAACAGATAATGTGTGATGGACCAGAGGTTGGGCGGCCTCAAACAGGAAACGAGACCGAGCGTCATGCAAATAAAAGCCGCCGTCATCGCCCACTTTTTGGGGAACGGAGCCCGGAAAGTCTCCCCGGTATTCATTACAGCAGGTGTTGGGTCGAGCCGCTTTTCTTCGCTCATCATATATCTGTTTTATTGTTATATTTGGAATTCATAATCTCGATGCGTCGCTGTTTCTGCTCGTTTCAAGTCTATTAGAGCCGTTCATAAATGATTTTATCGGTTGCATGATTCGTCACCCCCCGCGAAAGCTGGGGACTCGTTTGTTGAAGGATTCCCACCTGCGCGGGAATGACAAGGTCATCGCAAAAATCAAACCATAACGGCTAGAAATGCCGACCTGGGTCTAGGAATTTACTTTTCGTCTATTAGTTGGTATATTATTTTTATGCTCCTGTAAGAATTCATGCCGAAGTCTGTGTTCTGCACGGGTCAAAGTATGACGATGGAATTGGCATATTCCGTGGCGTATGCGCATTTGTGTCATAGCAAGTAGCGTACCAAATGAATTTATATAATTATTACGTATTGTTATATACTTGATATCTATCTCCAAATATCAAAACACCCCGATATGCTATGAAAATCTTGTCGCGCTCGGGAATGGAATGTCATAGCACCCCTCTGCCTTTTCAACCGGACCCCAGCGTGACAGAAGAGCGGCGATTCCCCTTCTCTGATCTCCGAGTGGAGAAATCGCCATGCAGTCGCACTTTGTAGCCGCCGCTCCAATGAGGCAGGTCGGTGACAGCTTGGCACGCTCTTTATGAAAAGCAGATCGCGCCGCAGACGAAAACGGGGCGTTCCCGAAGGAACGCCCCGCATTCAGGGCTTACGCAGGCTCCGAGCCTAATCCTGGTTCGGAGATGCCGCAGCGCAACGGAAGCCGATGTCGAAGGAACTCAAGTGCGGCGTGAACTGATCGCGACGGAACACGCGGGTATCCATCGCACTGTCCATAAAAGACCCGCCGCGTATCGTCTTCATGTCGCAGTTGCTCAAGCACACCGTATCCACGCTGTTGCAACGGGCGTAGCATTCCTGCTGAGTGAGCAGCCTGGGATCCACACCATCGGCCGGCATCGGGTCCCAGGTGGTGATTTCGGGATACAGGCCGTTCCAGTCGATCACCCACTCGGCCACGTTACCGGACATATCGCACAGCCACTCGACCGCGTTCACGCTCCATTCTTTCATCCGGCCGTCAGCCGTGCTGAGCGAACCGAAGCCCGAAACCGAGTGTGCGCTGCCATCGAAGAAACAGGCCGGAGACTGGCTGGTTCCCAGGTTGGCCGGCGTGGTGTTGCTGACACCCGTACCACCGAAGTTGAGCGGCTTGCCCGTTGTCCAGGAGGCGTCATCGGGAGAGACGTTGCCCCACGGCCAGCGGTTCGTGTTCTGGATCGGCTCTTCCAAGGCGTTGTAGCGCCAGCCATGAGCCGCGATTTCCCACTCATGCTCGGTGGGCAAGCGCATGGATTGAGACAAGCAGTATTGCTGCGCCTGATACCAAGTGACGTAGACCACCGGGTAGTTGGTGTAACTCCCTCCGTCGAAGTAATGAGTGCGGCTGCCCAGGCTGTAGTTCGTCGGGTTCGAGGAACTCGGATCGCAGCCTTTGGCACAAAGCCCCGTTCTCGGCTTGGAGGAAGAAACCCAGCAATACTTGCCTTCGTCGCACTGACGACCGTAGGTGGGATCGCCCGGAATCACGCACTCCATGGTATCCGGGTCCCACTCGTAGGTGGAACCATACATGGAACGACAGTCGCTGTCGTTGTAACCCGCGCGGCAGGAAATCGCGGTCGATTCAAACGAGTCTTTGCACGTCTGGTATTCCGCGTTGGTCACTTCGTGCGTGTTCAGATAGAAGGCGCTAAGCTTGGTGTAATGCGCCGTTTCGTTGGCCATCCAACCCGGTGAGGTGTTGTCGATACCGACAATGCCGATACCGTTGCTGATACGCACCGAGCCGTCGGGGGCTACGTCGATCTTCAACCGGTAATGCTCCGGCTGACCCCAATCCAGGTAGGCGTTGCCGGTCTTGTTCACGGCATTGCTGCGAGCGCGGACATGGAAGTACCAGACGCCGTTGCCGATATTCTGGTAATCCACGCGTTTGAACTGACCGGAGCCGGCCGAGCCGTCGCAATCGCCATACAGGCCGGTCGGCGTCATAGCCAACGTGTCCGGGCAGGTGTCGATGCAATCCTGGTCGGCGCCGCAGTTGTCGCAGTCATAGCCCATGGGCGGCTTCTGGTTGAACTTCCAGCTATAGGACAGGATACGACCTTCGCCGCAGGAATCCGACCCGGTATCGTCGGAGATGAACCACAGGATCGGGTTCTTGCAGGTGTTGGTCGGCGGATTTTTCACGCTGCACCACTCGTTCTCGTCGTGCGTGGGCGAACCCAGTTGCACCGAGGTTTTGGCGATGGTGGGCGGCGTCGGGTCGAGCCGGATCTTGCGGTGAGAGGTGGTGCTCCACTCCGCATCCTGAGCGCAACTCCTGGCCATGACGTGGAAATACCATTCCCCTTCGGGCACCGTCGTGCCGTAGCTCACCATATTGATCGGAGCCACATATTCGTCTTCCGGCGTATCCGGATCGTCGCACACGCCGGTCAGTGTGGTCCAATCGCCGGGAACGAAGTTGGTGTCCAGCGCGTCGTAAATGCCGGTGTTGATGTCCAGCGCCGTGCGATAACGGTAAGACATGATGCGAGACGCCGCGTTGGAAGAGAACTGGAAGCGGACTTCCTGAGAGTCCGAATACCAGTTGTTGGCCACCGGCTGGTTGGGAACAATGATGACCGGGCTGCCCGCACCCGTCATTTCGATGATGATGCAGTAGCGCGTGACATCGCTCCAGATGCCCGGCTGTCCGCCGTTTTCCGGGTGCAACGGGTTGTAGTCGGAGGTCCGGGCGTTGTTGCGAGCCCGCAGATTCAGGCAGTACATACCATCGACCGCAGCAGGATACAGGTCGTTGATGTTGTAGGTCTGCGAGGTCGAGGTGGTGACGTTGGCGCCGACGCTGGTGTCGCAGGTGCCCTGGTCGGCCGGGTTCGCCGGGTCAACCTTGAAGAGGTTCACACAGTAGTCACGGACACCGGACAAGGTATCGGTCGCAGTCCAGTTGAAGCTCGGGTAGGCGTTGCGGACCGGGGTCATTTCCGGATGCGTGAGCGACATGATGTTCAGGTTGTCGGGAGCGGTGGTGTCCAGATTCAACGTATAGCTGTAGCGGTTGCTCCACAGACCCGCGCCGTTTTGCGCGCGAACCACGAAATACCACACGCCATCCCCGCTCGAAGCCATATTGCGAGCCATCGAGCCACCCGTCACCGAATTGTAGGCGCCGCTGTTACCCAGCGGGTCGGTATCGCGGTTGCGTATGATGTCCCACATGTGGCTGGTGATGCCCGAGGTATCGTTCGCCGTCCAGGCCAGAGTGGCCAGAGTGCTCTGATACCAAGCCGTCGGTTCGGAATGCGTGTTGGATGTAATGACGATATCGGTCGGCGCGGTGGGATCAACCATGACCTTGTAGTGGCGATACGCGCCCCACTGGCCGGCGAAGTCGTCCAGGCTGGTCGAAGAATTGTAGACGTAAACATCATCCTGAGCGCGTACATGGAACCAGTAGGTGCCCTCGGTCAAAGGCGTGGGCGCCGTCCAGCTCGTCACGTTCTGGGTGATGGTGCAGGCTCCGGTGTACGTCGGGTCGGGGTTGAGTTGGTCGATACCGAAGCAGTAAGTATGAATGCCCGACAGCGGGTCGGTGGCGATCCACTCGAAGTGCGGCTGGGCGTTCGTTGACCAGCTTGTCTGGGTGTGGGAGGACGCCGTGATGGTGGGCTGGTTCGGAGGAACGTTGTCCACCCTGACCACGAAGTCGGTCTGGAGGCCCCAGTCGCCCTCGCCGTTAAGATCCACGGCGCCGTTCTGGGCGCGAACGAAGAAGTGGTGCGCCCTGGCGGTAAGCGAATCCACCGGATTCCAGACGTTCTCGAAAGCGGTGGCGGTGCCCATGATGTCGTAACCGGCGTCGGAATTGTTCGGGTCGAGTTTGTACGAGTAGTTAATGATACCCGAGGTGTCGTCCATGCCTGGCCACAACACGCGCATGGTGGTGGTCTTGTACCATACGTTCTGGTGCGGATGCGTGTCGCTGTAAACGACCGGCTGATTCGGCGGCGTAGCGTCGATCTTGAGCACGTAAGTCTGGTCGTTGCTCCACAAACCGGCGACGCTCTTGGCCCTGAGGTGATAGACCCAGGTGGCGTCCGGAGACACGTTCTGCAACAGCAAGCTGGTCTGAGTGCTTACGTATTCGCAGCTTGTCGGCGCCGCGACATCGCCGGCACTGCCCTGAATGGCGAAATTGTCGGAGTAGCAGTCGATGCCGGAGATGGCGGTGGCTTCCCACTTCATGAGCGGGTTGTTGCTCTGATACCACTGAGTCTGGCTGACGTGCGGCGTGGCATAGAACTGGGTAAAGACCGGCTTGGCGCCGTCGATGCGGACGGTCCAAGGATCACAGCCGTTGTTCGCGCTGTCGCAGTTGCAGATCCAGTCGTGATTGTCCTTGGTCTTGACCTTCCAGTAATAGACGCCGTTCGGGATGTCGTAGTCGGGCGTCCAACTTGGCGTCGCCAGCCAGCCGGAGGTACGTTGATAAGAGCCGCTTTCGGCGTCCGCACCCGAGGCCAGGTAGAACTGATAGTATTCCTGATCGTCCGCGTTCGGGTCGGTGACCGTCTGCACGGTGAAGGTCGGACGATACGTGGGCACCCACATGCCGCTGAGCGGAGAAACGTGGATGGTTTCCGGAATCTGCATGTTGGATTCGAACGCCGTGCTGGGTCCGGCCCAGGCGGTGCCCAAAGTATAGTCGAAGGCTTTGGCGTAAAGCTTGTTGTCCTGAATGTCGCCGTAGCCGGTAAGCAAAGACCATTTGAAGATGACCGTGATGCGGTTCAAGGCGGGTTCTTCGACCACGGAACTGAGCGACTGCGACAAGGCCACAAGGTTGTTGCCGTAAGCGCCGTTCTCGTAGAAACCGGTCGAGCCGCGCTCCCAGGTGAACCAGCCGCGCGGGTTCAGCCAGGTCGGGCTGTTGTTCTGAGCGATCACCAGATCGACGCGACGGATGTTGTCGTAGCCGTTGAAGTCGTAAATGGTGACGCGGCCTTCCTGGTATTCGGCCGGGCTGGCGCCCACCTTGACCACGTTGGATACGCGCATGACGTTGGTGATTTCGGAAACCTTGTTGATGCGCACCATGTAATGCGCGGTCGGACCCCAGACGTTGATGCCGTTCTTGGCCCGGACGTGGAAGTACCACACGCCCGGCGTCTTGGATACGGTCGCTGTCCCCTTGTACTTGGTCAGATAATCGAGCGGAGCGGCCCATGTGCCGTCCGCAGCCGGAGCGATCTCGGTATAACCGCTCATACCGCTGGCCGGGATGGTGTTGGATGTCGCATCCATGACATAGGCGAAGGTGGAGATTTCGGAATGCGCCGCCGACCAGAAGTTGAACTGCGGCACGATGCCTTCGTCATACCACACCGCGTTGTCGGGGTGAGTGGGCGATTCGACGATGGGCAGGAAGGGCCCGGTGTCCACACGGATCTTGATGCTGGTTGTCGGACCCCAGACCTTGGTATCCACGACGTTGTTCTGGGCGCGGACGTTGAACCACCATTCGCCGTTATCCAGACCCGGTTCCGGATAGGTATAGGTTGTACCCGGACCCAAGGCCACCGGATCGGGATCGTGGGCGACCCGGGTGATATCGTAGGCGTAGTTGGCGATGCCGGAGTAGGCGAAGGCCGACCAGGTAAAGCTCGGACGGTTGTTGTTCACCCAGGTATCCGGTGAAGGATGCGTGCCGGACGTGACCGGGCTCGGGGCGTCCGGGCTCAGGTCCACGCGCAAGGTACGGTGCAGCGGCGGATTCAACCACACGCCGGTATGCGATTGCGACGTGATATGGAAGTACCAATAGCCGCTTGACGTGAGATTGAAATCCGCGCTGGTGACGCTGCTGGCCACCGTGAACTGGTCAGGCGTATCGCTCTCGACTTTGTTCAGCTCGTAGGTGTAGTAGTCGATACCGCACGCGCTGGTGCTGTTCCAGGTGATCGTAGTGGTGGGGCTGGAGTACCAACTCGCCTCGACCGCATGAGGAGAGGCGTTGGCCGTCATCGTCTTGGGACCGGTGTCGATACTTACCCGGTAATGCTTGGCCGGGCCCCACAGACCGGAGTTCGACAGCCCCTTGACGTGGAACCAGCGCACGCCGTCGGGCTGGTCGGCGAAAGAGACCGCCGGAGTGGCGCCCAGGTTGTCCAGGGCGGCATGGGTCCAGCTTTCCGCCGGGCTGGGCGGAGCCTGGTCGTCGATCATGTAGAAGTAACCGGCGATGCCCGAAGCAGCCGCGCCCACCCATTCGAAGGTCGGGTCGTTGTCGTTTCGGCAGGCGTCGTCGGTGTAATCATATAGCGTGCCGATGTCGAACAGATCGGAGGTCAACCCGCTGATAACCGGCGGTGTAGCGTCGATGTTGACCTGGAAGTGCGCGTATTCGCTCCAGAGGTGCGAGCCGTTCTCGGCGCGGACATGCACATAGTACGTTCCGTCTTCCGCAACACTGGTATTCCAGGTCGTCACGTTGCCGGTCAGATGCGGCGTCG
>Ga0302249_1002283_pt1 | contig 11038 bp, 11 predicted proteins | sample AAG_UR_Val_MG_FD_193531 | JGI IMG/M metagenome (GOLD analysis project Ga0302249, IMG submission 193531) | Enriched activated sludge microbial communities from anaerobic digester in WTTP, New Holstein, Wisconsin, United States - AAG_UR_Val | ecosystem: Engineered > Bioreactor > Anaerobic >... | reverse complement strand
CAATCCTTCAATGCCGCTATGGAAAAATGTGGCATCGCCGATGAAGGCAATCACTTTTTGATCCGCGGCGGCTTTTTTAATCCCGTGGGCAATGCCGATTGACGACCCCATGCAAAACATATAATCGTAAAGCTCATGCGGCGGCAGAGCGCCGATCATATAACAGCCGATATCGCCGCCAAAAACCACCTTGTTGGCATCCACGGCTTTTTTCACCGCGGCAAATGCCAGCCAATAGGGACATCCGGGGCACAATTGCGGCGGCCGGTTGGGCAGTTCAAATTTGGGCGCGAATTTGGGCAGAGTGTATTTTTTGCCCGTGAATTTGGCAATCATTTCGGCCGCGATCTCCGGCTTCATTTCGCCGACCTGCGTGCGCCAATCAACCCCGCGGATCTCCAATTTGCAATTGGCATCCTTAGCCAGCATCTGAATCCTTTTTTCCAAATAGGGTTCCATTTCTTCCAGCACCAAAACCTTTTTCAATCCCTTGATGAAATCACGGATCTTTTTTTCCGGAAGAGGATGAAACATCCCCAATTTCAGCACCGGCAAACCGACGCCCAATTCTTCCATCGCCTCCTGCGCGTGCAAATAAGCGATACCGGAAGTGATTATTCCCAACGGCTGATTTTTACCTTTAATAACGCCTTCAACGCGGTTTAATTTGCTTTTTTCAAAATACTGCGCCAATTTTTCTTCGCGGGCCAGCATTTCTTTTTTCATTCCGTGCAAGCGCGGCATCATGGTCACATATTTGCGCTTGTCTTTGACGAATTCACCTTTAAGGTTGATTTTGCGGTCGGGAGCCAATTCGCCCAAAGCCACCAGCGCCCGCTGGTGCGCGGTGCGCGTGGTGATGCGCACGATTACCGGCGTCCCGAATTTTTCCGAAATCGCAAACGCCTCAATCGTGAAATCTTTGCACTCCTGCGCGTCGCTTGGCTCCAGCATCGGCAGATGCCCCAACACCGAAAACGGCCGGGTGTTTTCCTCGCTTTGCGCCGAACTGTGGCACCCCGGGTCATCGGCCACGAAAATCACCATCGGGGCGCGCGTGCCGGTATAGGCCAGCGGCAAGAGCGGTTCCATGGCGACATTCAAGCCGAAATTTTTCATCGCCACCAAGGTTTTCAGCCCCGAAAAATTGGCGCCAATCGCCGCCTCCATCGCGGTTTTTTCATTGGTGGAAAATTCAAACAAAAATTTGGGATCGCCTTTCAACTCTTTTTGCAAGGTAAAAAAATTGTTGCCGATCTCCGAAGCGGGCGTTCCCGGATAGGTGGAAACGAATTGCACCCCGGATTCCAGCGCCCCGCGGATGATCGCCTCATTCCCCAAAAACATCACCCTCTCCCCTTTTTTATTTTCAAGTAATTTATTCATAAAATATATTTATCTATTTAAAAAAATGCCTCTAAAAAACTTGACAACTATAATTTGATTGCTATAATTGCATTACATTACCATGAAAAGAACCCTGGTGGGGGTATTGCCCTACTGGGGGTTTTTTCTTTTAAGCTCCAATACCATTTTTTTATCGTCAAGATTAACAATCGGAGCTGTCCGCCGTAAAAGAACCGAACATTTGTTATTCGGTGATAAAACAATTTTTAATTTTTGTTTTTCCGAAAGAAATTTAACCAAACACGCATAATCTCCGTCGCTGGAAACAATAATTTCTTTGTCGCAATTGTTTTCATAGGCATCGCGAACCGCATTCAACACCAAATCAGCATCACAATTACCTTTAATTTTCCCGTCGCCATCGCATACTGTTTCCTTAAAAACAAGAGTATACCCGATTTCCTGCAAAAACTTGTAAAGATCGCTGTTTTTGGCGACCAATCCGATAAATAAATAGGCTCTTTCGACAAAATATTTATATTTCAACCAATTACGAAAACGCCGGTAATCCAACTTCCAGCCAAGGCTATTTATCCCATTATATAAATTCGCCCCATCGATATAAGCAAAATTGTTTTCTTTCTTTTGTTCCATAGACCTACTTCGTAAAAATCAATTACGCAAGGATTCAACCCCTGCGTAATTTATTTTACTCTTTTTTGCCACTTTTTCCAAAAAAATTTTTCCAAAAAAACTAATAAATAATCCTATCGCCCTATTCCACAGTTACAGATTTTGCCAGATTGCGGGGCTTGTCAATATCGCAACCGCGCGCCAATGCCACATAATAAGAAAATAACTGCATTGCAATCGCGGAAAGAATTGGCGTGAGCATTTCCAAAGTTTTCGGGATATAAATCACGTCATCGGCAATGTCGCGGATTTCTTCATTGCCCTCGGTGGCCACCGCCAATATCCGCGCCCCGCGAGCTTTCAATTCCATAATATTGGAAATGTTTTTTTCGTAAACCGAATCACTGGGGCAAATTACTATCACCGGATAATCGTTTTCTATCAATGCGATCATTCCATGTTTCAACTCTCCCGACGCCACTCCTTCGGCGTGAACATAAGCCAATTCTTTTAATTTAAGCGCCCCTTCCATGGCAATCGGAAAATTATATTTGCGGCCCATAAAAAAGAAACTGGGATACTTTTTGTAAGTTTGCGCAACCTCTTTTAATCCGGCGCAATTTTCAATTGTTTTTTGAGCCAATTCAGGAATCCGCGCCAATTCGTTGACAATCCTTTGCCCCATTACCAGCGCCATATCTCTTTGACGCCCCAAGTATAATGTTAATAATGCCAAAACGGTTAGTTGCGAAGTAAATGCTTTTGACGACGCCACTCCTATTTCCGGTCCGGCATGATTATAAATTCCGGCATCGGTTTCGCGCGCCTGGGTTGATTCCACCGCATTGGTAACGCCAATAGTCAAAATTCCTTTTGATTTAGCTTCGCGAATCGCGGCCAAAGTATCCGCGGTCTCGCCTGATTGGGAAATCGCCAACACCGCCGAATCTTTTTCCAAGATATTTTTACGATAACGAAACTCCGAAGCCGCGTCCACATCCGTGGGAACGCCGGCATATTCTTCCAGCATCAATTCCGCAATCAATCCGGCATATCGCGCCGTGCCGCACGCCACAATATGAAGTTTTTTGATATCGCGCAGACGGTCTTCAATGGGCATCAGGCCGCCCAATTTGGCATTGCCGTCTTCGGGCAACAGCCGGCCGCGCAATGAGTTGGCCAAACTTTCGGGCTGTTCCATAATCTCTTTGAGCATAAAATGCGGATAGTCGCCTTTTTCCACATCTCTTAAATCCCACTCAATTTCTTGCGGCTCGCGCTGGGCGTAGATTGAATAACCCTCGGGGGTGAGGGTGGCAATCTCGCCCTCGTTGAGATAGACCACCTTTTTGGTGTTGGCCACCACCGCCGCCGGATCCGACGCCACCAAAAATTCATCCTCGCCGATGCCGATCAACAACGGACTGCCCGACCGGGCCGCGACGATTTTTTCCGGATCGTTTTTGGCAATCACCACGATCCCGTATGTTCCCCGCACGCGCGCCACCGATTTTTTCACCGCCCGCTCCAAATTGCCGTCAAAATATTTTTCAATCAAGTGTGCCAGCACTTCGGTGTCGGTTTGGGAAATGAAGGTGTGGCCTTCGGCCTCCAATTCTTTTTTAAGCTCTTTGTAATTTTCAATGATGCCGTTGTGCACCACCGAGATCGCGCCTTGGCAGTCCAAATGCGGATGAGCGTTAACCTCGGTCACCCCCCCGTGCGTGGCCCAGCGGGTGTGCGCGTGGCCCACATTGCCCGGCGCGCTTACCTTGGCCAAATCCCCGTCCGCGCCCGAAATCTTGCCCACTTTCTTGAACGAGGAAAAGTTTTTATCCCGGCCTTGGATGCAAAAACCAAAGCTGTCATAGCCGCGGTATTCCATCCGCTTAAGCCCGGAAATGAGCACCGGAAACGCCTCCCCCTTGCCAATGTAGCCGATTATTCCGCACATGTTCCAAATGAAAAATTTAAATATCAAAATTAAAAATTAAAATGAAAAATTAAAAATTATCAAATCCAAAATTTTACATTTTGCATTGTCATTTTGATTTTTGATTTTTACATTTTTAATTTTAGACAACGAGATTGACCAGCCTGCCTTCAACATAAACCGTCTTTTTGATCGGTTTATTGTCTATCCATTGTTGCACTATCTTTGACGCTTTGGCAAGTTCAACGGCCGCGGCCTGGCCGGATTCGGCCGGAACCGCGATTTTGTCGCGCAACCGCCCGTTGACTTGCACCAACAGTTCAATCGTTTCGTCTTTGACCAAATTTTCGTCGGCTTGCGGCCATGGCTGTTTAAAAACGCTTTCATTATTGTCCAGTTTTTGCCATAACTCTTCGCCGATATGCGGCGCGAACGGCGCCAACAGCATCACCAATCTTTGCAAAACATTTTTGCCGACATCACTTTTATTGTCTTCGGCAAAATTCAAGAATTCCATAAACGCCGCAATCGCCGTATTAAATTTCAATTGCTCAATATCACCGCTGATTTTTTGATTTAATTTGTGAACGCGGCGCAAAACATCCTCGCCGCTATTTTCATTGTTCGCGCATTCCAAAACCAAATTCCACACCCGTCCCAAAAACTTGCGGCTTCCCCGCACCGCGTCCGCACTCCACGCAATCGCCTGGTCAAACGGCCCCATAAACAACTCGTAAATCCGCAAAGTATCCGCGCCGTATTCTTTGACGATATCATCGGGATTCACCACATTGCCGCGCGACTTGGACATTTTCTGATTATTTGCCGCCAGCACCATCCCCTGCGAAGTGCGTTTTTGATAGGGTTCAGCCGTCGGCACCGCGCCGATATCAAACAAGAATTTATAAATAAACCGCGAATATAACAAATGCAAAGTGGTGTGCTCCATTCCTCCATTATACCAATCCACCGGTAGCCAATAATCCAACTTATCTTCGGCGCCAATCTGCCGTTCATTATACGGGTCGCAATAACGCACATAATACCAGTTTGAACCCGCCCAATTGGGCATGGTATCGGTTTCTCTTTTTGCCGCGCCGCCGCATTTCGGACATTTGACATTTACCCATTCATCAATTACGGCCAGCGGCGACTCTCCCGTTCCCGTAGGCTGGTATTTCTCAATATGAGGCAATTTGACCGGTAATTCGTTTTCCGGCACCGGAACAATGCCGCATTTTTCGCAATGAATAATCGGAATCGGCTCGCCCCAATAATGCTGGCGCGAAAAAATCCAATCGCGCAATTTGTAATGCACGGTTTTTTTGGCCGCTCCCTTCTCTTGCAACCACTCACAAATTTTTTCAATGGCAGTTTCAGAACCTAAACCATTAAACTCTCCGGAATTTACAAGCAAACCTCCCCCCGTATAACATCTTTTTCCATTTAAAACTAAATTGTATTCTTGCATTCTATTACGCTCTGTCGCATCATCAACAGATTCTCCTTCCAGAATCTCAGGCGCAAACGAGGGATGGGTATTATATGTCGTAATATCATTCTTTGAACGAGGCTGAACAACTAAAATTGATTTTATTTGATAACGCCTGGCAAAATCATAATCGCGGGCGTCGTGCGCCGGCACCATCATCACCGCGCCACCGCCATAGGCCGCAATCACATAGTCTCCCAGCCACACCGGAATTTTTTCATTATTTGCCGGATTTATCGCAAGCACCCCCTCCAAACAAATACCGGCTCTCTTTTTTTCCAAATTCAATCTTTCAAATTCCGATTTTTTATTCGTTGCTCCAATATAAGCGCAAACCTCATTCCAATTTTTAATTTGGCCTTTTAATTTAGCCACCAATTCGTGCTCTGGCGCCAAAACCAAAGCCGTAACGCCAAATATCGTGTCCGTGCGCGTAGTAAAAATACTCACCCTTTCGGCAGAATCGGCAATCGCAAAGTCAATTGTCGCTCCTTCGCTTTTCCCAATCCATTCTTTCTGCTGAATTTTTATTTTTTCCCAAAAATCAACTCTGCTTAAATCATCTATCAACCGATCGGCATATTTGGTGATGGCTAGCATCCACTGCTTTAATGTTTTGCGCGTTACCGATTCTCCGCATCGTTCGCAATTTCCGGCAATAACTTCTTCGTTGGCCAATCCGGTTTTGCATTTCGGGCACCAATTTACCGGAATCTCGGCCTGATAAGCCATCCCTCTTTCATAAAGTTTTAAAAATATCCACTGCGTCCATTTATAATAGCCAGAATCAGTGGTATCCACTTGGCGCGACCAATCAAAGGAAAGCCCCATACTTTTTAACTGGCGCGTGTAATTGGCAATATTTTTTTGTGTCGTAATGCTCGGATGAATACCGGTTTTAATCGCGTAGTTTTCCGCCGGCAAGCCAAACGCGTCCCAGCCGATAGGAAATAAAACATTCTCCCCTTCCATTCGGCGCTTGCGCGCCACGCAATCCATTGCCGAATATGATCGCACATGCCCCACATGCAATCCCTCGCCGGAAGGATAGGGAAATTCCACCAAAAGATATGCCTTGGGTTTATCGGAAAAATCCTGCGCCCGGTATAAATTACTTTCCTCCCAAATCTTCTGCCACTTGGGCTCAATCATTTGCGGTTGATATTCTTTTTTGTTTTTTTGATTTTCCATGTTGAAATACCTTATCTTCGCTTATCTTTCAGTTTTCAATTGCCAGTTTTCAATTTTCATTGAATTTTCAATGCACCAATGGGCCAAACCAAATACGGACTTGCATTTTATTTGTAAATTGGATCATTGAACAAATGATAATTCATTGAAAACTGGCAATTGAAAACTGAAAATTATTTTTGATAATATTTCTCCGCCAATTCTTCAAATTCTTTAATGATATCTTCGCCGCTTCCCAAATCCTCGTCTTGGGCGAGCGGCTTCCAGTTGGCCACCGGAATGGGCCATCCTTCGCGTTTTTCTTTGGAAAAATAAGGCGGCGTCAGCACTCTAAAATAAGGCTTTGCCTTGGTGGTCACCAAAACGATTTTTGCCTTCCAAAAACTTTCCTGCGCTTCCTTTTCCAAAAGCAATTCTTCTTCCAGCGATTCGGGCTCGGTGCGGAATTTAACTTCCACAAACACCGGCCTCTCGCGGCATCCCATCACGGCAAAATCGGGAATTGACGCCATCTTTTTGCCCAGATCGCTGTCCTTGGAAAACTCGTCTTCCAGTTGGGCGATGTTCTCCAGCGCCGCGTCCGCTCCCAAACGATAAACCCGGCAACCGCTTGCCTTCAACAACTGCTCCATCAGCCCCTCGGCCAGCTTGCCCTTAATAACATTTTCCGCTTTTTGCATTTTGAATTTCAAGGGTCTATCCCTTTTGTAATCAAAAGGGTCGGACCCTTCCAAAAAAATCTTCCCTTAATCGCCAAGATATGACTTCGGTAAACTGCATTTTGGCTTAATCTTAACTTATCCTTGATATTATACAAAAAAAGCCCCTCTTTCAAGGCAAAAAATGAAGGATGCCAATTTTTAAAAACCCACCGCGCTGTCAATATCAATCGGTGTATCGGACAGTCTTGGCTGGATATCTTTCAATTTTGGATTTATCGGCTTTGCCTTTAAAGCATCGCCTTTGAAATCCGGGTCTTGCCGATAAATATTAAAAGCTTCCAGCGCGATCTCTTCAACTTGGATCGCCAGATGTTCCTGGCCTTCTTCCCAGACCGCGTCCTCCAATTGCGTCAGAACAAACGCGGTGAAATCTTCGGGATTTTCGGCCTCATAATTATCAAACAATTCAAAAATTATTCCCTGCACGGTATCCGCGATTGAACCGGAAAACCAGCTTTGCGGAAAATAATTCCCGTAAAGCTGTTTGTGGTCTTTCATCGTCGCGATCGTTTCGGCGGCAAAATCGCAAAAATCGTCCGTGGTTTGGCCACACGCCGGACATGAGCAATTTTTGCCGTGAGCAATAAATTCCGCCCCACACTTCTGGCAAACCGTCCCCTGATAATTAAGATGTATCGGCATTGCATTTTTGAGGGGTCGTTCCCCCGCGAAGCTTTAGTGTAGCAGGGGTGCGACCTCCATAAAACTGCATTTATATTGTTGCAACCTTATCGATTATGCTATCGCACGAAAATTTAACAACACTTCTTGCCCGAATTTTTTTCGGCAATGGCCGCGATTTCGGGAATCGCCATCCACCAATCTTCAATCTTGCTTTTTTCAATTTCGGCTAATAATTTTTTCGCCGATTCGGTTTTCAATTTATTGCGCATCCCGTCAATAAATAGAGTTGCCGATTTATAACCCGACTGGGTATAGAATTTGGCTTGCACCGCCAACTCCAGCAAATCCGCGTCTTTGGCGATAATCGCTTCTTTGGTTCTTTGCTTTTTAACTTCGTCAAAAAAACCTTTCAGCTTGCCGCCCATCGGCAAACCATCGCTTTGCGCCGAAAAAGCCTTACCCTCGGAATCGCTTTTGTTTTTGTATATGCGCGAAACCCAATCCTCGTCGCCGGTACGGATTTCGCCGATATCGTGGAACAGCGCCAAAAGCGCGCAATGTTCGGCATTGACGCTCTCCATCTCACCAAGTAAAAACGCGATTTGCGCGCAAACCGCCGAATGTTCTGCCAATGACTCCGCGTTCTTAATACCGGTCCGGTGCCAGCCGCTGCGTGGCGTGCGCTTGGCCTCATTTAACTCAAACACAAAATTCGCGATTTTTTTGTAATCCATAATTCAACAAGGCATCTTGGACCTCTCGCTTATTTTCTCTCCACGATGATCGTGCAGTTGGCAATCAACGCCGCCAGTGCGCCCACTGCCGCCAAAACCGGCGCCAAGGCCGTGCCCACCACCGCAAAAGTCAGCGGGATTTCCATCAACGTGTCGCCCTTTTCGTTGATGATAATTATCCGGCGCACATTCCCCTCCTTGATCAATTCCTTGATCTTTTGGACAACCTTCTCCCCGGAAACCTTAAATTCCTCGCGCGCTGATTTCGCGTTTTCTTTTGCGCCCTTCTTCGCGCTTGTTTTTGTCACCATATGTTTTGAATTATTGTGTTTTTAACATAACACACACCCCAAAATAATCCAGCAATACGGGCGAATAATCATTCGCCCGCATTTGTTTTTGTATCGCGATAACACCATGAAAATGATTTGGCATCACCACAAATTCATCCAACGCAACGAACGGATAATGTTTCGGAATTTCGCGCCAACAAGCTCGTGCGATTTTTCCCGCCTCATTCAATTCCATTTTTCCCTTTTTGTATTTCTCCAAAAACACATTTCATATCCTGCGCGCAAATCGTAATAAAATACGTCCCATCCTGCGCATAATCATAATCCTTATACCTTATCGACCTTCGCCGATGAACCGCAGAATCATAAACCATATTATTTAATCCCACGGAAAAACAACGTCTTCGTCGATTTCCCGGGAAAACGATTGAATGCGATAATCCTCGTTTTGCAACGATTTTACCTTGAACAACACGAAAAACGAAATTGATTTCGGCCGACAACATTTTTGCAGATGATTTTTCACCAGCCACAAAGTTTTCCCCGAGCGGATAACATCATCAACCACCAAAACATTCTTGCCCGCAATCCACTCGCCCCGGTCAAAAAATATCTCATCCTGTTTGTTGATATAGGCCGCCGCCAGCGGCTTATCGATTTTTGCCGCCAACAGCGCCGCCGGCACCAGCCCTCCCCGGCTAACGCCGACCACAAATTCAACCTTATCCAAAAAATCTTTGTTATCGCCGGCAAACTTACCGATTATTTTTTCAATCTCCCAAAACCCAACTTCCACCTTTCCCATATTATTAGCAGACATTCCAACATTCTGCAGAATGTCGGAATGTCGGTAATTGAATTATTAACGACATGGCTTTAATCAGAAAACGCCTTCATAAATTCTAAAAATTTCATTCCATATGGAGATAACTCATGCTGTACTTGCCGGCCACAATATTTTTTATTTACCAATCCAGATTGCACCAGCTTTTTTGTATGCTCGGAAATTGTTTTAAAACTGCCACCTAAAATTTCAGTAATTCCATCAAGCGTTATTCCCTGTTGTCGCGATATTATAAAAATTATTTCGATCCGGCGATGATTTGCGGCCCCCTTGAAATATCGTTCAAATTGCTTGGGCGTTTTGATTTTCTTATTTTCTAATTTCGCTTCCATGGATTGCAAATTATTAAAAATTAATACCCCTCAAAATAATTATATAACAACCACAAAAACATTCCAACATTCTGCAGAATGTTGGAATATTGTAAGCACAAAACATAGAAGGATACTAAATGATTTTTTGTTCCAGCAGATGGTCGCGGACGGTCTCAAAGATCAGTTGATGGCCGGCGGAATTTGGATGCGCGCCGTCGTGCAGTAATTTTTTATGATCGTTGGCAATAAATTTTTCGTAAAGCGGAATATAACCAACTTCGTATTTTTGGCAAATATCGCGCAAGGCGGCATCATATTTTTTGACCTCTGTTTCGCGATAAGATTTGTCCAAATCCCAGGGCATCGGGTCAACAATTTGATAATCCGGAGAAGTCGGACCGACAAAAACAATTTTATCGGAAAACCCGTCCGCCAAACCAATCAATTTTTTAATATTTTCTTGAAATTCACCGAACCCGACCCAGTTATCATTTTTGCTATGAACAACTGCGGAATCATTTAATCCAACAGCAAAAACGACAACCCATTCTCTTTTTTCGGAAAACCGCGGCTTTAGTTCGGTTTCAAAACGCGCCAGAATATCGCCCGTGTGATTGCCGGAAATCGACAGATTATACACAAAAAATTCATCGCCCTTTTTGGCCAAACATCTCGCTTCCAAAAATTCAGCCAACCGCGCCGCCCAGCCCCCGCACGGATCGTATTTCCCAAACGCGATGCTGTCGCCGAAAACGCAAATGTTGACGCTCATAGTCAAAAGACCTACTGCGTAAATATTTACGCGACGAAATTTTCAGATTTCGTGCGAGCCGAATGAGGAGTGAGGAGGCATATTGGCTTAAATATGCCGACGATTGACGAATTCGGCGTAGCCGAAATATGGAAATTGC
>Ga0302249_1002261_pt1 | contig 11125 bp, 8 predicted proteins | sample AAG_UR_Val_MG_FD_193531 | JGI IMG/M metagenome (GOLD analysis project Ga0302249, IMG submission 193531) | Enriched activated sludge microbial communities from anaerobic digester in WTTP, New Holstein, Wisconsin, United States - AAG_UR_Val | ecosystem: Engineered > Bioreactor > Anaerobic >... | reverse complement strand
CTTCAAGATGTCGGCCTGGACAGTTCCTCGAACGGTTTTCAACACCTCGGCCTTTATCCTCTCTCGCTCCTCTGTGGAGGGCTCGCGGCCGTGCTCGGAGACGAAGCGCTCGGCGGCACGGTCGATTGCCGTGTTGAAGAAGAAGGCGAGCATGATGGGCGCCGGACCGTTGATGGTCATGGATACGCTCGTGTTGGGGTCGCACAGGTCGAACCCGGCATAGAGCTCCTTCATGTCGTCGAGGGTGCAGATGCTCACGCCGCTTTCCCCTATCTTGCCGAAGACGTCCGGAACGGTGCTGGGGTCCTGCCCGTAGAGGGTCACCGAATCGAAGGCGGTGCTGAGGCGCTTGGCGGTGTCGTTGCGGGTAAGATAATGGAAGCGCCTGTTGGTGCGTCCGGGCGAGCCTTCGCCCGCGAACTGGCGCTTGGGGTCCTCGTCGGTGCGCCTGAAGGGGAATACGCCCGCCGTATATGGAAAGTGGCCAGGGAGGTTCTCCTTGCGGATCCAGCGCAGAAGGTCGGCACGCGATTCGTAGCGCGGAAGGGCCATAACCGGTATCTTGAGGCCGGAAAGGGACTCGGTCTTAAGGGGTGTGCTGATCTTTTTCCCTCGTATCTCTACGTCGAGGCTCTCGCCCTCGTAAGTCTTTCGGGTTTCCTCCCATCGATCGAGGTAGCTTGCAATTTCAGGGTCGAGCTTTTCGGCGGCGGAGGCGCGAAGCTTCTCCGCTATTTTGGAGATTTCCGCGCCGCCCGATGCGGCGAGCGTTTCGGCCGCGTCCATTTCCCGGAGAATGGCAGCGGACTCCTCGGTCCTGTCGTGATAGCGGCGGACTGCCGAGGAGATCTCGGACATATAATTGAAGCGCTCGGATGGGATGATTCCGCGCGAGGTAGGCTCGCCGACGCGCTCCTCGAGCTCTGCCCGCGGCCAGTCGGCAAGGCCCTTTGCGCGGAGACGGTCGATTACCGCGGCGAAGAACACGTCGAGGCCGCTGTCGTAATAGTTGCTCGCCATGGTGCCGTATACAGGCAGGGATTCGTCGGCCGTCGAAAAATCGTTGTGTGCGCGCCTGTATTGTTTGCGGACGTCCCTGAGCGCGTCGGGCGAATTGCGGTGGTCGAATTTGTTAAGTACGATGATGTCGGCGTAATCCAGCATGTCGATCTTTTCAAGCTGTGAGGGCGCGCCGTAGTCCGAGGTCATGACGTAAATGGAGAGGTCGGCGTGGGAGGATATCCCCGCGTCCCCCTGTCCTATTCCGGGCGTCTCGATTAGTATGAGGTCGAAGGAGGCGGCCCGAAGCACCGCTATCATCTCGTCCAGGCCCGACGGGAGGCTCCCCTCGGATTTTCTCGTGGCGATGGAGCGCATATATACCCGGTCGTTCTGGAGCGAGTTCATCCTTATGCGGTCGCCGAGGAGCGCCCCTCCGGTCTTCTTTTTGGATGGGTCCACGGCCAGAAGCGCCGCCTTTTTTTCGGGATAGATTTCGAGAAAGCGGCGGATGAACTCGTCCTCGAGCGTGCTCTTGCCGGAGCCTCCGGTGCCTGTTACGCCAATGACCGGCGCCTGGTTTTTAGGCAAGGTAAAAAGCTCTTTAGGCAGGGCGTCCCGGCCTCCCGCTTCCGCAAGGGAGATGAGGCGCGCGATCACGCCGTTGTCGTTGGATTTAAGGCGCTCCCTCCAGTCCGCGGAGAGCGGCGGCGGCTCGACCGAGGCGGCCCGTTCCATCATGTCGGCTATTATCCCTTCGAGCCCCATCTTCTGACCGTCTTCGGGCGAATAGATACGCGTGATGCCGTATTCTTCGAGCTCGCGGATCTCCTCGGGGGTGATGACGCCGCCCCCGCCGCCGAACAGGCCGACGTGTCCGGCTCCGCTTTTAACGAGGAGGTCGCGCGTGTATTTGAAGAACTCCATGTGGCCGCCCTGATAGGAGCTGGCCGCGATACCGTGAGCCTCCTCCTGGATGGCGGTCTGTACGATCTCGTCCGCGGAGCGATTGTGCGCCAGGTGGATCACCTCGGCGCCCGCCGACTGGAGCAGCCGCCGGAAGATGTTGATTGAGGCGTCGTGACCGTCGAAAAGGGTGGTGGCCGTTACAAAGCGGAGGCGTTTGATCGCCGTGGGGAGCTTTGTCGATGTACTCATGCTGGAATGCCTCTCTGGTCGTCGGTGAGAATATGATCTAAATTAATGTGCATATGTTGTATGTCAAGGAAATAGCCCGATGTTTTTTGACGTACAAGGCGGAAAGCGTAAAAAAATGCGCCCTGTGTTCTTTTTTGTTGCATTTGGTGAAAAGTCTGGTCTAATTGAGGCGAATTCATCCGGACTGCGGCGCTGCCCGGTCCGATCGGCGTAAATACCGCGTGCCCAGGGCCCCATGAAGATAAACGTTCGCCTGCGCGATTTCCTCGTTAAGGCGCTGGTGGAATCCATGTCGGTGGACATGATGGTGACGCTCGCCCAGCGATTCATCCCGTATTACAATCTTCACGAAAGGACCGGTTTTTCGGAGAACATGTCGGTCCCGAATCGCGACGCGGCGCGCCAGATCGTAAACGATATGCGCGACAGCAGGCTCATTTTACAGTTCGCCGGTCTTTTGGTGGTGATGCATACCGATGGTCTGATGGGCAGAAAGTACGTCATCCCCCACATGCGCGAAATTCTCGCCGAGATTCACGACTCGGGATTCGTTTTCAACCGCCAGTTCGGCACCTTCGTCGAGGACTCCCGCATTCGTAAGACGCGCAACTGGGGTATCCTCCTGGAAGGGCAGGAGTATATTTTCTCGTTCATGTCCCTCGATATCGTCGGCAATACCGCCCTGGTTCGCGAATACCCCGAGGAAACCATTCAGGCCACTTACGGCGATCTGCGGGGAATAGTCCAACGCTCCATCGAGCAGCGCGAGGGGAGGCTGTGGAACTGGGAGGGTGACGGGGGCCTGGTAGCCTTTTATTTCGCGAAAAAATTCAACGCTGCGGTCCTCTCTTCGATCGACATACTCCACGAGCTGTTTCTTTACAACCGGCTCGAATGCAGGTTGAAAGGCCCTCTCAGCGTGCGCCTTGCCGTCCACGGCGGCCCCTGCGAATTCAGGCGTAACACCGAGGACATAGCGAGCGATACGATTAACCGCACCCTCGAGATCGAGGCGGTCCACACCAGGCCGAACACGGTGACCGTGAGCAACGTGGTATATCTGGCGCTCGATCCCCTGCTGCAGGAGATGCTCGTGCCGGTGACTCCGGCCGAACCGGACATACTGCACACATATGAGCTGCGATGGGAGGAGTAGTGGAGATCGTACTGTTTTCGGACAGCAGGGCCGTTAGAGAGGCCTTTGCCGGGCTTTCCCGGAGGGGGAAATGCGGTGTCTCTTATATGAAGACCGGAGATTTGAAAAAGGGTATGGCTTCCCTGGCCGCCGATACGATTGTTTACCTCGATGTTTCGGGAATGGGAGAGGCGGCGCTTAAAAAGGCCCTCAGGCTCCTGTCGGGAAAGGATGGAGCGCGATATGCGGTGGTCGACCCGAAAAACTCGATCCGCGACGCAGGCGCCCTTTTTCACGACGGCGCCTGCGATTATATTGGCCGTGAGACCCTGCGGGGGGGCATTACCGAAAAGCGTATTCGCCGCGCAGCCGAATTCAGAAAGACCGAAGGGCCCGCGGCCGAGGCGGGGGATTGCGGGCTGCCGGTGGGCTGCCGCCCCTCCGGAAGGGACTGGAAGGAAATACGGTCCGGACAGGAATACACCTTCTGCTTCATGTTCATAGAGCTCGACAACCTGAAGGAATCGAAAAAAACATTCGGCGACGCCAACCTCAGCAATCCTATAGAGCCGTTTCTGCGGCATGTCGAGCGGAGAATAAGCCCGGCGGGCGGGCGGGTATGGATGTGGACCGATTACGGGGCGATTGTCCTTTTCCCCTTCGACGGCCTGCGCTGCGACGCGGTACTGACATGTTTCAAGATGATGCTTGGGCGAAAGCTGTTCAGTATCGAGGAATCCGGTTTCAACGCCTGGGTATCGTACAGGATAGTGCTGCATATCGGCAATACCATCTACCGTTCGAAGGGTGAGACCGGAACGCTCGTGTCTGATTCGTTGAACTCGATATTCCATCTGGGCCAGAAGTATGCGCGGCCCGGCCAGTTTTATCTTACGGATGAGGTGTTCGGCTTTGTCCCGGCCCCGCTGCGTGATTTCTTCGTACCCGCAGGAAAGTTCGAGGGGCGCGACATCCTTCGAATGCGCCTTCCGCTCTGAGCCTTCCGGGGGGTTTTTTCTTGTATATCGTCCCACTTGATGATATGATCATCCCGGGCCGTCAGCTCGTGCGGCCGTCCGGATGAAAGCCATGAACAGGGAACATACGGCATCCAAAGATATAGTCCTCTTCAGCTCCGAAGAGCTCGATATAGTCGCCGCAGTCACCGACAGCCTGTCCTCGAAGGGAAAAACCTCCGAGCTCGAGGCCGTTGGAAACAATCGCATGGCGCTCGAACAACTGGGAAGGTCCATCTCATTCTATCCCTCGATCCTCGAATCGCACCGCCTGGGGGGATCGTCGCGATCGGTGGAAAGCCTGGTCGAGACCCTCTGCCGTGACGATATTCCCGACATGATACTGCACATTCCGACCAAGGCGGTCCTGGGCCGGAGCTATTCGATCGCGAAAATCAACTTTCTTAACATGCTTCGTTATATCCTAAAGGACGTACCCGATCTCATGACGCTCGAGACGAGGGTGTTGCATCTCATCGCGCATAACGTTTTCACCATCATGGCGGAGGAGGTGTTCATTTCCATCATCGAACACGTCTCGACCCCGGAGGCGCTTCGCTCGAAGGCGGCCTACCTCCTGGCGAGGACCTGGGAATTCCGCCTCGATTCGGGCGTAAGGGAGTTCGCCCCGATTCTTCAGGGCATATGGAGGGCCCGGGAGAAGCTCATTCCGAATTTCGGCACCATGCTCGGCTTCTCGGAGCTCTTTGTCATTTCAGGGCATATAGAGCCCGTATGGTTTGACTTTTTGCAGAGCGACGACATAGGGGAGGACGAGGTCCACTCGCTCGAGGAGTTCATCTTCGGTATGAGCTACGAGGAGATACTCTCGCTTCGCAGGGAGATGGAGGACCGCGGAAAAAGTTCGCTGACCAGGGAGGAGGCCTCCGCGCGGGGAAGGAGGGCCGGGCCCCTTTACAGGTACTCGGGTGATGATCCCCGGCAACTGTACCGGTCGTTTCGAGACAGAAAGATCAACGCGCGATTTCGTTCGCGCGCGCGCCTTGCCGGCCCGAAAAGGACTCTCGAGAATTATCTCATGTGCTTTCTACTCGCCCAGCCGGACGAAATGCCGTCCGGGAACGGGACGGAGTAGCGGCGGGCGACTTCGACGCGGGCGCCCGCCGGTCGGGGCGGTCAATTACGCGGCGTCCCGTAATAGCCGGGCGTTGGGCCGTATCCGGGCGTGCCATAATATTGGGGCGTTCCGTGATAGGCCGGGCGCTCCACATAGACCTCGCCTCTGATTTTTCCCTCAAGCCTGTCGATGGAGTTCTGAAACACGTACTTTAGCATGGGGTTTGTTTCGGCCTTCAGGCTCGCCTTTAGCGCCGGCAGCGCCTTCTTTACCTGGTGGTAGGCGGTAATCTCCGCCGCCATGGTCCGGATGGTTATGTCCTTACGGGGGTTGCTGAAAAGCGTTATAAGGTTTTTCACGGCCTTTTCGAAGGCGGCTTTGTCCTTGTTAAGTTCGCCGTCCCTTAGCTTGCCGAGCGCCTGGAGGGCGGTCATCTGTTCGTCGCTCATCATGTCGGCCAGTATGCCGGCGGATGATGAGCCCGAATCATGCTGGGCGTTACCGGCGCCTGCGACAAGCAGCAGTCCGGCAAGCGAAATACACATCACGAATAAGGTCTTTCCGTTTTTCATGCTTCCTCCTCGTTACTCCGTCCGTTACAAGAGGCGGATGTAGCTATTATGCCGGAGGATGTGCGCATATCCCGCCCCGTCTGTCAATTCTTATATGGGTCGCGCGCGAATTAAAGGATGTCCACGGGCACCGGAATGAAGGTAAGAAAGAAGATCGCCACGCAGCTCCATCCGATCAGGCGCTCAAGGGGCGAAAGCGGCGCGCTCTCCGGTATGGGGGGATGGCCGATCATGAGAAAGAAGAGGGCCATGAGAATCCACACCACCCAGCCCGGCCAGACAAAGGCGAGTGCGGCGAGGCCGGCGAAGGCGGCCCAGCCGGCGTAGAGCTGGGCGCGGCCTATGAGGGCGTACAGGATGTGGCTGCCGTCGAGCTGTCCCAGCGGCATGAGATTCAGGCTGGTGACCAGAAATCCGATCCAGCCGGCCCATGCGTAGGGGGAGAGATAGATATCGTGGCCTGCCGGGATCTCGCCGACTATGATTCTCGCCAGAACCTTGAAAAGGAGTGAATCCCCGAAAATGATCACGTCGCCGCCTCCGGCCTCCGGGAGGGGGGCTATGGTGGAGATGTGAAGCCCGGCAATGACCGCGGCGAGGCTAAGGGTGAAGCCTACAATCGGCCCCATGGCGCCTATGTATAGAAGGGCGCGTTTTTCGAGGATCGGCGACTTGATCTTGATAACGGCGCCCATGGTGCCTATCATAGTCGGGAAGGGGATGAAATAGGGAAGCGTCGCCTTTACGCCGAAGCGCCGCGCCGCGAGATAATGGCCCATCTCGTGGGCCGTGAGGATGCTCATGATGGTAATGGAGAAGGGGAGCCCGCTGAGCGCACTCTCCAACAGGGTCGGTCTGGCCTGGGCCCCGGCGATGGTGGTGGTTATGCAGGTGATGATGAAGAGGGATGCGTGGATCCACTTGGGGGTTTCCCGGTCCGGCATCCGGCTTGCCTCCAGCCTCTCGGCAATACGAGTGGCGGTTGGCGACATGTTGAGCACGGAAAAATACGCGCGCAACGCGTGTTTCAGTTTTCGGAGCATACGTCCTCTAAGCGTTCGGTCATGATGTTAGCTGTGCCCGCGCCGCGTAAAATGCAATCATAAAACCCGGCATAGCTTATCGCCGGCCACCGCTCGATCCGTCTTTTGTCCATTTTTTATATACTATTATTCATATATATTATCAGTTTGTTGCACGGGTATTGCCGGTCCTTAACTACGGTACCCACTTATATCACGGAGGTTTTGAATGAAATTATCGTTGCCCTCGTCGATCTTCCGCTTGTCCCCTGAATGAGCGCGTTGATCTCCTTGGGGCCCGGGCTGTCCGGTCGGCGGGCCTGGAGATCCCCGCCGAGGCGACGGCGAAGCCGCGCTCGTATTCGATTGCGTACGCGAAAAAGCAAAAAACAAAATTCTGCTTTACGGAAGCGCCGGATGATGCGATTTCTATACGGGCGCACGGCGCCAAATACCATCGGGGGCACGATAATGCGGATTACGGAAGAAGACATGCGGCTCGTGGCGACGACCATACGAGCGCTGGCCATGGACGGCGTGCAGAAGGCGAAATCGGGGCACCCGGGCATGCCGATGGGGTGCGCCGAGATTGCCGCGGTGCTTTGGCTCAAAGCCCTTCGCCATTACCACCAGGACCCCTCCTGGCCGAACCGGGACAGGTTCGTGCTGTCCGCCGGCCACGGCTCCATGCTCCTCTATTCGATGCTGCACCTCGCCGGGTACGATCTCCCGATGGAGGAGCTTGAAAACTTCCGCCAGTGGGGAAGCCGCACGCCTGGACACCCCGAGTTCGGCCATACCCCGGGCGTGGAGACAACCACGGGCCCGCTGGGACAGGGGGTGGCGAACGCCGTAGGCATGGCCCTGGCCCAGGAGCTTCTGCGCGCGGAGTTCGCGGCGGAGAAGCGTGTCATAGACCATTATATTTACGTTCTCGCCGGCGACGGCGATCTGATGGAGGGGGTGTCCTACGAGGCGGCGTCCCTTGCCGGGCACTGGGCATTGGGGCGGCTCATCGTAATATACGATTCGAACGACATCACCATCGAGGGTTCGACGGAGCTCGTGTTCACCGAGGACGTCGGCGCCCGCTTTGGCGCCTGCGGCTGGCATGTGCAGAGGATCGACGGGCATGATTGCGACGCGATAGAGGCGGCGCTCGATGCCGCCCGGCGCGAAACCTCGCGGCCCTCGCTCGTAATAGCAAGGACGCGCATAGCCAAAGGAAGCCCCGGCATGGAGGGAAGCGAGGAGTCGCACGGCGCGCCGCTCGGCGAGGACGAGGTAAAAAGGACAAAGGCCGGGCTCGGGTGCGACCCGGAGGCGGCCTTCCGCGTAAGCGGACGGGTGTACGAGCTGTTCGCCGAAAGGGGAAGGGAGCTCGAGGCGGAGTACCGGGCCTGGAAATCACAGTTCGCCGGGGCCATGAAGGGAGAGACCGGAAAGCGCTGGGAAGGCTTTTTCGCCCCCCTGGAGGCGGACTCGATTCGCGCCGTGCTGCCCGTTTTCGAGGCCGGGTCCAAACTCGCCACGCGAAGCGCCGGAGGCAGGGTGCTCGAATCGCTCTTCGGCGCGCTTCCGAATATCGTCGGCGGATCGGCCGATCTGGCGCCGAGCAACAAGTCTTTCGTCAAAGGCTTTGATGCGACCGGGCGCGGCAGGGTGGGCCGCAACATTCGCTTCGGGATACGCGAGCACGCCATGGGCGCCATCCAGAACGGGATCGCCTACTACGGCGGCTTCATCCCCTATACCGCCACTTTTTTCGTCTTTATGGACTACATGCGCCCGCCGATGCGTCTGGCGGCCCTGTCCAGGCTAAGAACGGTCTACGTGTTCACGCACGACTCCTTCTTCGTAGGCGAGGACGGCCCCACGCACCAGCCTGTGGAGCAGCTCGCCGCGGCGCGCGCGATTCCCGGCCTTACCGTAATCCGCCCTGCCGACGCCGAGGAAACCAGGGAGGCGTGGATTGCGGCGCTTGCCGGGCCGACAGGACCAAGCGCGATCCTCTTAACGAGGCAGGATGTCCCGGTCCTGGAGCGGGGAAAGGGCGAAGTGCAGGGCCTTATGCGAGGCGCGTATGTGCTCTGGGAGCCGGGACGCGAGCTCGACATCATCCTGATGGCCAGCGGCTCCGAGGTGCACATAACGCTCGATGCCGCCCGGGAGCTTGAAAAAATCGGCATCGGCGCGAGGGTGGTTTCGTTCCCGTCGTGGGAGCTGTTCGACAGACAGGATGAGGCTTATCGAAAGGGGGTTCTGCCTCCGGAGATTAGCAGGCGGGCCGTGGTGGAGGCCGGGATTTCCATGGGCTGGGAGCGCTACGCGGGCCATGGCGCGCTGTACATCACCCTCGAGCGTTTCGGCGCTTCGGCGCCCGCGGGTGTACTCGCGGAGCGCTTTGGCTTTACGAGCGGAAGTATAGTCGAGAAGGTGCGTAAATACCTGGCGCGCTGACAGGGATACCCGCTCTTCCTTCGTTATCGATCGGGTGTAGCCTGATATAACGCGGCGGGTGCAATCGGAACGGTAGCCGATCCGCTCCCGACATGATAGAGCGTGGAGGAGCTTGCGATGTCCCGTTTTGCGCTTGAGAAGAGGCCTATGGCCTCCTTCGCTGCTCGTATTCCTTTAGGTATTCGTCGATAAGGCTTTTGGACCCGGCCTGCTCCTCTCCTGGGACGGGTTTCATCTTTCCTGAGAGCGCTTTTCCTATCTTTCTAAACGGGAAGCTGATAATTGTCCATACGGCCCCGAGAATCGTGGAGATGAATTCCATCGACTTCTTGAAGATCGATCCGCGTGCACCTGCGGCCTGTTTGCGCACGCTGGTAAGCGGTGCGGCAACGGTTTCCGTTGCGGCCGACACCGCACTCGCGACCCCACGGGAAACGGCGACAGCCGTCTGCCGTCCGTAGGAGGCCGGTATGGGATTGTGCATTTCCCTTATGTAGACTTTACTGGGTTTGTAGGGAACGCGCTTGGGTATGGTCCTCCAGAAGAACAGGGCCGCCTCGGATTCGGTGAGCCTGTCGACAATGAAAATGAAAAGATAATAGACATACATGAACAGGTTGAAGAAGACGAGAAAAAACGCCTCCCAGATTTCATAAAAAGCCCACCATACCTCGATCAGCATCTTGAAAAAGTCGACGATCTTATAGAAAAAATTGAAGAAGTTGTCGCTTGCGTTGATTGAGAACTGCCGCACCAGCCTGTAATTCATGGCCTACCTCTGGACTGACGATCGGGAAGGGGCAAAGGGCCCGTAATGCCTTTAAGGCATTGTGTGATTTTAGGCAAGGGGTCGGGCGCTGTCAAGACCTTTTGGAGGAGGTCGGAAAACCGTTTCCATCCGCAATTCGAAGAAAATGAGTTGCCGCGACATGAATGCTGTGATCTTCTGATATGGCCATGGCCAGGGTTTTTCAAGGCGGCTGCTACGATGCCGGTGCGATGGTTCGGTGGGAAAACATAATCTTAAAAAGTCAAACTTCGGGAGAAGCGCAATGTCTGATAATGGAATCCTTATGGGACAGGGGACGTCGAGGGCGTATCTCGAGCCCTCCATGGCGAACCGCCACGGCCTTATAACGGGCGCCACGGGCACCGGGAAGACCGTGACGCTGCAGATGATGGCGGAGGTCTTCTCGAATATAGGGGTGCCGGTTTTCGTCGCCGATATAAAGGGGGATATCGCCGGCCTCAGCAGGGCCGGTAAGACGCACGAGAAGATCGAGGAGCGCATAAAGATGATGGGGCTCGAGGGGTTCGAGTACCGCGCGAACCCGGTAGAGCTCTGGGACCTGTACCGCAAAAGAGGGATACCCCTGCGGGCGACCGTAAGCGATATGGGGCCCGAGCTGTGGTCGCGGCTTCTGGAGCTCTCGGAGGCGCAGAGCACCACCATGAATCTCCTGTTTCGAGTGGCCGACGATGCGGGTTTACTCCTCCTGGACCTAAAGGACCTAAAGGCGGCGCTGGGCTATCTTGCGGAAAATGCGGAAACTGTCTCCGCCGAATACGGACAGGTCTCCCGGCAGACGGTGCAGACAATTCAGCGCAAGCTCCTGCCGCTCGAGCAACAGGGCGGCGACGTGTTTTTCGGCGAGCCCGATCTGGTGCTTGGCGACCTCATCAGG
>Ga0302249_1002247_pt1 | contig 11191 bp, 10 predicted proteins | sample AAG_UR_Val_MG_FD_193531 | JGI IMG/M metagenome (GOLD analysis project Ga0302249, IMG submission 193531) | Enriched activated sludge microbial communities from anaerobic digester in WTTP, New Holstein, Wisconsin, United States - AAG_UR_Val | ecosystem: Engineered > Bioreactor > Anaerobic >... | reverse complement strand
TTCTAAAGGGATTTTATGATCAGGGGCTTCCCTGGAAATTGGTCGTTTCCGGGTCAGGAAGCATGGAACTGAAGGAAAGAATCAGCGAATCCCTGGCCGGCAGGAAAAGGATGTTCGAGCTTTCAACTGTATCTTTTGGTGAATTCGTTGATTTTAGAACAGAGTATCGTTACTCGGGCAGGCTCCGTGAGTTTTTCCAGGTGGAAACGGCCAGGACAGATCAACTGTTACGGGAATATATTATGTATGGAGGTTATCCGAGGGTAGTTATTGCAAATACGCACAAGGGAAAAACAGCTATAATCAACGAAATATACCGCAGCTACCTGGAAAAAGATATTGTTAGTCTATTGAAGGTGGAAAAAAGCGAGAGCTTTACCAATTTGGTGAGATTGATGGCAAGCCAATCCGGGAAGATAGTTAATTATTCGGAGTTGGCAGCCACTCTTGGCATTTCTGTCGCCACCGTCAAGAATTACCTGTGGTATGCAGAAAAAACGTACATTATTTGGAAAGTATTGCCATGGTTTACTAATGTCAGGAAAGAGATTACAAAAGCGCCCGTCTATTATTTCTGCGATGTCGGATTGAGAAATTTCGCCGCAGGCAGCTTCGGTGTTCTATCCGGCAATGATGTGGGTTTTGCCTTCCAAAACTTGATTTGCGCTTTGCTGAAAGAACGCTATTCCCTTGCGGACACAACGATCAATTATTGGCGCACGAAAGACAAGGCAGAGGTTGATTTTGTAGTGCGTAGAGGGGCTACGATAACACCGTTTGAAGCAAAATACAGCGCAATGAAGAAGATTGAAATACAGCGGTCTTTTCGCGGGTTCATTGATCGTTATAAACCGAATCGAGGTTATATTATCAACCTGATTCATACTGAAAGTGCTATGTTGGATAACACCGAGGTATTTTGCCTGCCATTTTGGGAATTGTTGTTCGAGCCAAATTGATCTATGGGCAGATTTTCCATATTTGAGGACGTAGAAAGGGACGGTGTAATAGATATGGCAAGCGAAGAATTGCAACAAAGATATCCTGATGGAAACGGTTATAAAATTGGCGAGTTTGAAGTATTCGAAACACAATTGACTACGCTTCGCCAGTTCGGAGAGCATGGCATTCTACCCAACAAGGACTATGGTGCGCTTGCATCACAGAAGTGCGACTCTCTCATTATAAGACGATTACCGGTCGCACATAGCGTGGCAATAGGCGAGCATAAGAAGCCAGGAGTTATTACAAATTCAAACTGGAAAGTCTTGGCAAAGGATCTTATCGATACCAAATGCCACCCGACCGAAACCCTAATCGGCTATCTAACTGACGGAATACGTACATGGTGGTGTGACATTCTCTCCCCTATGAATAGGGGAGCATCTAAGTGCTTGTGAATCAGAAGGATTGCGACTCATGAGGCAACTCCAAGCTGTGTTTTATGGAAATGCTCTCCGGTTTTGTCTTCCAACGTAGGTTTCCCACCGTTAGTGTTTCTTCCCACCAGATGTATAGACTGACGCTTCACCGAGGACTCTAAAGCCGGAATTAGCCGACTCGCACGGGTTGCTTTCGCAAGGTCGCGCTTTGAACTCTCCACGTCTGAGGACATCCTGCCCGGATGCCCATGATACAACGTCGGGCTGATTGATCCAAATGCTATCAGTTGAACAATATTTGCAGATACATGATCCCGGTCCGCCACGAGGCCGCAGGACGGACAGTTATGGATTCTATCTTTCAGCGTTTTGGGAACGGGAGCGCCGCAAACACATGTCTGGCTGTTGCCACCGATACCGGGACGGCTTGACGGCGTTGCATGATACCGTTTACCTAATTTGGATTGCAATAAATGCTTCTGCTTGGCAATAGCCCTGTCTGAGGCGGCTTTCGCCAGCCTACGGTTGCGAATCATGAATTGAACGCCGTGTTCCTCAATCGCAAACTCCCTATACTTCGATGCAATTTCCGATGCGGTTTTCTTATGATGGTAATCGCGAATGTTTTCGATACGGGTGTGAATCTTTGCAACTACGCATATTTGCTTCTTCAATCTGTTGGAATAGGGCATGTCCTTGATTGCCGGCGACTTTATTCCCGATGCTTTTGCTGTTTGGACAACCTCAAGATGAGCTTTCTTCCTGGCCTCGAATTGCCTGGACATCTTCTTTTGGGCAGTACGAAGCCTCGATTGGTATAGAATGAAGGCACGAGGCGGGTTATGCTTCTTCCCGTATGATTCCGTGATCGTTGCGGATAGACCGGTGTCGCCGCCACCTACAGGAAGGGAATCATCATGTGCGAGAAGGGCTACCTGATCTTTCTCCTGGATCATGGCGACTACGATTACCCACCATTGGCCTTGCGCCCACTTTACGGTGACAGTCTTTTTCAGGCCGCGTATCTTTCTATGATCTCGAACATGGAACTCACCGAGACCGGACAGATACAGCTTTCCATTCCGAATGAATGCCGCTGTACCGTATTGCGGATATGTGAAGCTTCGATAACGCTTTTCTATGATGGGCTTTGGAGGATGGACATCTCTTCGCCCTTCCTTTTGCGCCTCGAAGAATCTCTTATACCCCTCATCAATCCTCACCGCCACATTCTGCCGCACCTGGCTGTGCAGATTTCCCCAGGCTACATTAGCCTTTGCGTACAGCTTCACCGCATTGTACTGGTCGGAACGGTTCAAATAGTGGGGCTTTGCCTCCCCTTGCCGTTTTGCTTCCTTGCAATCCAGTCGGTTTTTTATCCGATCTTCTGCCAAGGCATTTCGCAACAGCCAACACGAATGCAATGTGTCGAATAACTTCTCACTTGCCCCTGGAGACACGTCCAAACGAAAACGATAGGCGCGTGACACCATAGGATGCTTGGCTTTTCGCTGCCTATGCCTTCTCTTTTTGATTCTCGATATAGCGTCTAACGACATCCGCCGACATATCTCCTACAGTGCCCACATAGTAACTGGGATTCCAAAGATGAGACCCCATCCGTTTCTTCAAATCCGGAAATGAGACTAAAAGTTTCCGCGCCGATATTCCCTTGATCCACTTCACTACATCCGAAATGGAAACATGAGGAGGTGCAGACACAAAAAGATGGACGTGATCAAGGCCGGTTTCGATAGTACTTACCTCAAATCCTTTCTCAATACCTGTTTCTGCAATAACCTGTTTCAGCGCCGCATCTACCTTGGTCGTCAGAACCTTCCGCCGATACTTTGTGCAAAACACCAAATGATAGCCAATGCTGAAAACACAGGTCCTATGATGTATGATTTTCATTTGCACATGGTATCATAAATATTGAGCAATAGCAATGAAATTATTTTATATATCTCAATACAGATAGTATGCGTTTCGCTTTCATCCCTCCTTTGAAAAAGAGGGAATTCCCGCTTTATCTCTTAAGCTTATTATAGGGAAAAGGGTGCTTAAGAAAAACATTTATCAGAACCGGCAGGGTGTGCCGCTTTTCTCCGCAAACATACGTAACCCTTTTGGATTTGTACATACTGCAAACGCAGGCAACCTGAAGTTCGGAGGATGTCTTTGGAGCATAGATTCGGACTTTGATTGCCGAGGTGTGGCTGCGGGTGAGTCTTATTCGATCACAGATCACTGTGGCCAAGTGGAAATATGCTCTTACCAAATCGATCCACATTATCTCGCACGGCAGATTCGTCAATCTGGGTTTGACCGAGGATTTAACCGAGATTATAGACCATCTTTGGGAATTATGGCTAATTTGGAGTTGGACTTGCCTGTCAATAACAACGGTGAATTCGATCTTGTTATTATGCAGGAATGGACTGCATTTCAGGAAGAGATTGATCGAGTTGGTGAAGACTTAGAGAAACTGATGGCATGAGGTTCAAAAATGGTGCAACCTTTCCTTCTATCATCAATTCTTGAAACTGCCGGATCTAAAGCTTATAAGAGAATATCTCTCGAGAGAACCTGGATTAACCGGCAAGCCCCTCAACCGTGGAATTCCGAAAACCCAGACGACCTTGGATCTTGAGGAAAAAGAATCGGATCAGGCATCGTTATTCTAATCGTTTTTGTTTTAGGCCAAAAAAAAGGCGCCCGGTATGAAACCGGACGCCTTTTGCGTGTGCTGCTCAGGCCGCCTTCGCCTTTCGGAGAAGGGTCTGCTTGAGCAGAGTTATAAACACTTTCGGCAATTCCTGGATGTCGTCGAGGACCCTGCTGCTGCCCTCGTCGATCCATCCTCGGAAGGTGCGCTTACCGAAGAATACGGCGTACACCTCTACGCCGCTCTTTCGGAGAACACCGACCGCCTGTGCTGCCAGATTATCGTCGTTCGGCTCTCCGTCGGTGAAGAGCACGACAATCTTTCTTTTCTCGAGGTGGCGATGGGTTAGCACCATGCCGGCCCACATGAGGGCCTCGGCTATTGGCGTTCTCCCGCCGCCGGACACGCCGCTATACTGGCGCATATCCGGCCTATCCTCGAATTTTTTCAGAACGGTGACGCTTTCTTCTCCATCGTCCATCCCCGGATAGCAGGCGATGCTGTGGACCACGCCTTCTATCCGGCTCAGAGCAACGCTTGTTGAGTATGTGGCCTCCATGGCCGGCTCCAACAAGTGTTGCCGTCCCCACGCCATTGACCCGCTCCGGTCAATCAACAGCGTTACCGCTGTGTTGACCGCCACCTTTTCCCGCCGAGAAGCAAACACCCGGTTTTCCGGGGTGTTCACGGCGATGAGGTGGCAGGAGCGCGGGTCGATTCGCGTTCCGACCTGGCGGGGATAGGACGGCTTCTGCCTCGCCGACTGTAACAGGCCGGCGAGTTGTGCTGCCATGCGAGACGTCTTGACGACCGCCTCGCGCATCCCATCCTCTTGCTGTGGGAGCAAGGGGACGTCCGCTCGGGGGTTCGGCGATTCATTCGCTATCACAAGCGGAGTATCGCCGTCGCCCTTGGCACCTGTCTGAGCAATCTCATTCAGGGCCTTGGCGAGTTGGGACCCCAGGTCTGGGGCCTCCCCTTCCTCTGGTTCCTCGGCGTTCGCCAGGGCCTTGAGAGCCTTGGCTATGCGCGAAGAATCGGAGGAAGAATCGGAGGAGGAGGAGGGATCGGACGGTTCGCCGTCGTCAGGCGTAGAATCAGAATCGGCATCCTCCCCGCCAGCCCCTTTAGCGTTTTGGGGTCCGGATGGAGACGGATCGGCGTCCTTCCCGTCGTCAGCCTGGGAGTCGGAGGATGACGACGAATTGCTGTCCTCGCCTTTCTCCTCCTCCTCACCGGAACCAGTGGCGCCGCCGGAGCCGTTCTGGTCCTCGCCTTCCTCGTCGGCGTCGTTCCCGTCGTCGGACTGGGAATTACCGCCATCGGAGGAGGAGGGAGCGGACGGTTCGCCGTCGTCAGGCGATGAATCGGGATCGCTCCCTGAGTCGCCGGCTTCCGGTTGCTCCTCGCCTTCCTGGTCGTCAGAGGAATCGGCATTGCTGCCCTTGCTTTCATCCTCGCCTTCCTGGCCTTCTTTGCCCTTGTCGCCTTCCTCATCCTTTCCCTTGTCTTGACCAGACTCGGGGTCGGACTTGGGATCAGGTTTTGGTGGGGGAGGCGGCGGTGGGGGAGGGGGCGTCGGCGGATTCTTGATCAACTCCCTGATCTCGTCCGCCAGGTCTGCACAGTCCTGCGTGGACTGGCATCCCGCCGCCTGGTCCGCCAGGGCGACGAACCTGTCGCAGAAGTCATTGCCGTACTGCTTCCGGCAATGCCCTTCCACGGTGTTCTCCCTGTCCGCCAGGGCGTCCTGCCCCAGGACCAACCGCCGTTCGCGGGCGATCAGCCAGAGCATGAGTCGCCCGACAGCATCCTCCGGGGGAGGGACGGCAAGTCCTCCCTGTTTGACGACTTCATGGAGAAGCCGTCGGAGGTTTATCATCGCCCCCGGATATTTCGCGCCCTGGAGGCGCTCTATGCGAACGTCCTCCAGGATATTCACACAAAGCTTGGGTTTGACTTTGCAGTAGTCATCCCAAACTTTATTGTCGGTCCACTTAACGTGGGCCGCCTCATGGTCAACGTAGCCCTCGGCCAGAAGGCGGGCCGTCTCGTCATCTTCCGGCAGGACCGGGAGGTTGACGCGCTTACCGTCTGTACAGGCGGTGTCGCCGCCAACGGTAAGGATGATGCCCCGCTTCTCGGCGAGGGTTTTGACGGTGTACCGGAGGGCGCCGATCACCGTTTTTATTTTTTTTGTCATTTTTCCTCCTTTGCCATGCCTGCCCTTACGGGTTCAGGACTTACAGGCAGGAAAGTAATGTAATGTATGGGGGAATGGGTAACGCTTCCGCCAGCCACGCCCCCGTTTCAGTTAAAACCACTCAGCCGGCGGGGCCGGCACCGCAGCATGTCCCGCACTCAGAAAGGGAGGGGAAGTTACCGTCTGGTCGGCAGCTTCCTCTTCCAGGAGGTTGCCCTCCTGGTCCTCCGCTTCCTCATCGGCTTTAGCAGCAGCGATAACCGCTTCCGCTTCTTCAACCGCGTTGGGAATGTTTCCGAGGAGGCCGACAATTCCACACGCGGAGGCAAAGTCCTTCCCACGGATGGGACCTTTCTGGGGAAGCGCCGTAATGGCATCGCAAATGCCGTTCACCAGATCTTCCAGTTCCGGCTCGAGGAAGGCCAAGCCGTGGATCTTGCGAACCATAGCCCGGATGGGCCGGAGGGCCCTTTGAGTTACCTCCGCCTTCCCCTGGAACGACTTCTTCCAGAGGACACGGGCCTCGGTTTCGATTTCCCGGCGAAGTTGGCCGGCAAGGCCGGTAACCTCCGCCTCAAGGCCTTCCTCCTGCCCCTCGACAGGTGCGATGTTGAACACCTGCCAGGAAAAGGAAATGGCCTTTCCAACGGCTTCCGGGGAGATGTCGGCCCGCTCGATCAAGGCTTCCCACCCCGGATTTTTTCCCTTCCACTCCTCAATGGCCTCCGTCAGGCCTTCAAGGAGTTTGTTTTTAAGCTCGCGACTCTTTTCCATAAGAGCGTTAAGCTTCGGGGCCAGTTCCGCCATCTTCCCAATGGGAATGGCGTAACCGCCCATGAGGCGGGTCCCTGTCGCCAGGGCGAGGCGATGGGCATCTCCCCTGATCGTTAGAAGGTCATTCAACCGGTCCGGGTCGATGACCTTCTTGGATCCCAGGCGGGCCAGGGACTCTGGGGGGAGTTCCGACCCGTCGGCCAGTTTGAGGTCTTCCGGGTCCAGTTTGCGCCGGCCCGACCAGACCCTCATTTCGAGATGGAGCAGAACTATCTGCTCAAGGATGTTTTTATACATATTTCCTCCTTTGCCATGCCTGCCTCTTTCGAGGCTCAGGAGCTTACAGGCGGGGAAACAAATGCCAAAGCTGTGAGCACACCCCGTGCGGGATGCTATAGCGCCCCGCAGGTACGCGCCCAGGTTTTGACATTATTATAATGTTTAGGGTTTTTCCGGGGCCTTGGACAAAGCCCCGTTTAGAACCATTCCTCTTCCGGTGGCACCTCTTCCTGCCACGCCCGCACTATGTCGATGATCGACATGGGCTTCGGCGGAGGAGGGGGCGGTACAGGGCGGTTTGGCGGGGGAGGGGGAAGCTGTCCGTGCTTCCGGTACTTCCCCCCGCCCGTTGTTGGTGAGGAGTGGGGTTGACTTGGCGGCTGTCGTGGAACCCACAGTTCTGTCGGATTCCATTCGGCCACCATTTTGAACCACTTGTCCTCCCTCTGCTTGATCAGAGTTTTCATGATCGCTGGAGAGGCGGGGAGCGTTTGCTCCACAAGCGGTTCTTTCACCCCATATCTGACCTCGATGGCGGAGGCGGTTTGGAATGCTATCCAATATTCGCCGCGCCTTTTGAGACAGATTCCCCATTCAGCACCAGGGGGAGGGGCTATTTTATTGTACATGCCCCACCTCCTTTAGAACCACTCGCCTTCGGTGGCGAGTGCTTCCTTTTGCCAGGCCTCGACAGCCTTAGCTATCGCGGACGGCTTGGAGGGAGGAGGGGGAGGATCGTTGAGGGAAGGAGCCGGGGCATCACGGGTCATTCTTGCCACGACCCAGTACCCCTTTCGGCTTTTGCCGGCCTCGGCAGCCATCAGGTTGCTGAGAGCCGAGCCTAAGAACCCATTTTTCTCCTTAACCCGCGACTGATTGACATGGCCAGTTTTACCCCAGTGAGCAATAAACTCTCTGTCGGTGGCAATGCCGATCCAGTCCTTGCCGCCGGACACGGAGTCACTCCGCATCCAGACGACTGCTTTAGCATTGGCCGGAATGGTTACCGGCCAGTTTGTGGGAAGGGACATGGTATCACCCCCCTCCCTAATTCACAATGATGGCGTCGTTCCCGAACTTGCGTTGCGCAAGCTGGTGCAACGCCTCCCTGATTACCGGGTCATATTTGAACCCGATAGCCCGGTCCAGGGAGTGCATGATGTAATTCACTCCCTTTTTCCGCCGAAAGAAGAGCGCCAGGTGTGCCCACCGCACCAGGGACCTGGTGCAGAAGACACACTCCATCTCGCCCGCCACGTATTGCTCACGGACGAGATTTGCGACATCTATCATTCCCTCCCCAAGGGGCTTCGGGAGGTCCGGTCGGTGCAACAGGAGGATTTCGATCTCCTCCTCTTTAGTGGGATACCCCACCTCCATGACGGCAAATCGCCCCATTGTGGCGACGTTTTGCCTCTTGGTGGCGAGGTACTCTCCGGTCTGATCGCCCAGACCGGCAGTGTTGCCGGTACAGACGATCTTCGCCCCGTGGGCAACGGGGTCGATGAGTTCTCCGGTTTCGGGAACGATGAACTTCCGTCCCTCCAGCACCGGGTTAAGACCCAACAGAGCGCCCGGCTCCATTGAGTCGAACTCATCCATGACGATCCAGGCACCGGCAGGGTCTTTCAACCCCGCGATGACCGGACCATCAACCCAGGTCATCGACCTGTCCCGGACGACGAAGCGCCCGAACAAGTCGGGCACCTCCATACGTTCGTGACAGGGCACGATGTAGGCGGGCTGATTCAGCCGTGCCGCCACCTGCTCGGCCAGGCTGGATTTGCCGGAGGCCGTGGGGCCGGTGATGAGGAGCGGGTCAAACCCGCTGGCCCCTTTCAGCCAACCCAGGAAATCAGACATCGGCTCCTGACGGAACCGATAAGGTTTCTGCCTGGGCACCATGGGATGCCCGGTCGTGTCCTCCCGGACCTCCATTTTTACTGCATCAGGGGCTTTGAGGCCCTCGAACAGTTTATTTATTGACTCTTCCATCTTTTCCTCCTTGCCATGCCTGCCATTTCTGGGTCAGGACTTACAGACGAGAAAAACACGCACTACGCCGCTGTCGCGGGCGTGGGCGCCAGGAACTCTTGAAATTACTTTCTCATCCCTGGAAACTCAGCGCCGCAACACGGCCTCTGGTCAACTTATGTGGTTAGATTTGGTTCCCCGAATTGCAACTGTGAACACATCCCCCACGGGATGCTAAAGTGTCCCGCAGGATCACGCTCAGGTTGAAGAGGGGAGCTATCGGATTTTACGGGGGCGGCAGGACGCCTCCCCGTTTTAGAACCATTCGGGGCCTTGCTCCTGCCACCACTTCAACGTCGTGGACAGCCTGACCCGCCTGATTTGCGGGACCTCCACTGGCATTGTGGCAGGATGGGCTTGCCATCCTTTTCCGAGAGTCCATATTTCGGTGACCTGATAGCCGAGATTTCTCCTGGCCTCCAGGTATCTTATTATGTACTCCCTATGGTCTTTTGCCTTAATGAGGTTTGTGCGGCGCTTTCCGCAGCCATCATTAAAGCTCCCGACGAATATTCCCTCCCCATTGGAGGTCAGGAACATCGCCGTGTCTCGCAGGACGCCCGAAGCGTTATAGCCTTCGGTTCGGACACCCCATTCCGACTCTTCGGGCGGTTGTATCGGTGGCAGCTTCGCCATCGGATACCCCGCCTACTCCGCCCTTGCGACAGGTGTTGCTTGTCGCGCCGGCGGTAACAGCTTGTGCAGGTCTTTCGCGCCTGCACGGACATGGTGATCAATTTCGATCACTCTATCCGCGTAGCGCGATGCAATCCGCACCGCTGTTTTTTGGGCCTCACGGCCCGGATGGTCATTGTCCAGGGCGAGCAGGACCTCTTTGGGTCTCAGCTTTGCCAGGACGCCATCCAGCTTCCCGACGTTTCCGACGCCGTTGATGGACAACAGTGACAGGGAATTGTCGGAAAGGACGATCTCGCCGGCCAGGGCGTCGAGGATCGACTCCGTGACCAGCACTTTGGATGACTTCCGGGACAAGAACCATAAGGTCTTGTTCCCGAGGGTCTTCCTGTCCGTGCCGCCGATCTCCCGACACTCAAGCCCCTTGATGCAGCGGGCGTGAGGCATCGGAATGGCGACGAACGACTTTTTATCCCTGAAGGAGTGGTACGTGACCACCGCCATTTCGGGATAAAAAGCCACCCCTTTGTCCTCGAAGTAGAGCCGGATTATCAGGCGCTCCTTTTCGGACATCAGGGACGTGCGGTCGCTGTGCAGCTTCCGCACGAACTTGATTTTATCCTCGTCGTATTCCGACCGGGCCGATGGCGGCGGGGCGGACGACGGGATGCTGCTGTACGTGCCGCCGTTCAGCTTCCTGACGGCCTCGATGAAGCTGAGGCCGTAGTAAGCTTGGACGAAGGAGATTGTGTCCCCGGAATCTCCGGTTCCCCAATCCTTCCAACCCCACCGCCCCTTGAAGTACGAGACGGTGAACGACGGCGTTTTTTCCTCCCGGAGAGGCGACGAAAACATCGCCTTCTCCGCGCTGAACCACCTCGGCTTGTAGCCGAGGCTTTCGATCAGGTGGGCGAGGTTGACCCTGCGGGCCGCCTCGACCTCCCGATCAGAGATCCTTTCTTTTGCCCGGCGGTGTTGCCGGGGTTTGGGCCGTGACATCTTCTGCCACAGCCGGTTAATCATTCCCAACAACCCGCCGTTCCTCCTTTCCGTCATTTATCCTCCTTTGCCATGCCTGCCCTTGCGGGTTCAGGAGCTTACAGGCTTTGAGTTTAGCGGTGACGGCTTGCCAGGCCCTCGGGAGCTTCCCCCAAGTATTACTTGCCCGTAAGGAGGGCAATGACCCCCCTTGCGGGGCTTTCTTTTTTAGGGCAT
>Ga0302249_1002237_pt1 | contig 11213 bp, 10 predicted proteins | sample AAG_UR_Val_MG_FD_193531 | JGI IMG/M metagenome (GOLD analysis project Ga0302249, IMG submission 193531) | Enriched activated sludge microbial communities from anaerobic digester in WTTP, New Holstein, Wisconsin, United States - AAG_UR_Val | ecosystem: Engineered > Bioreactor > Anaerobic >... | reverse complement strand
ATGAGGGCTCTATTAAGGTGGATAGGGATATGGCTGCAAGCATTAAGGGCGTTTTTGCCTGCGGGGATTGTACCGGAAAGCCTTATCAGATTGCGAAAGCCGTGGGAGAAGGAAATGTGGCAGCCCTGAGTGCGGTGCGATATCTCGAAAAAAAATAATATTGACAGTATAAGGAAGTAATAATATAATAATACTAAGATAACATATACCCCGTATAGGTATATAATATATTGATAATTACATATAATATTAAGGGGTGAAAAAATGCTTAGTAAGAATATGGTTATAGACGATATCCTTTATAAATATCCGCAGCTTGAGACAGTGTTCAAGGAACACGGAATAAAGTGCTTCGGATGAGGCGGGGCTCTGTATATGACAGTAGAGCAGGCTGCTCTCAGATATCGGGTAGATGCGGAAGAACTGGTGGACGACTTGAATAAGAATTTGCAGTAGCATTGCCGTCCATTGGACGGCTTGTCTTCTGCCGCGGCTTGATTGACACACCCGGCAAATTATATTAGAATTATCAGTGACATACAATAGAACCAATAATTCTGCGATGTAATTTTATTAATTCGGGGGTCACTTATGCTTCACAGATATGAACAGAAAGGCTTGAAAATAGTTGTGGACGTCAACAGCGGAGCGGTGCATGTCGTCGATCAGCTGACTTGGGATATATTGGACCACTATCCGGACAGTATTGAGAATATTGTCGGAGTACTTAAGGGCAAACATGAGGAATGCAATATAAGGGAAGCATGGAACGAGGTAAGGGAGCTTGAAAGCCAAGGACTATTGAATTCCGCTGATGTATACATGGACAAGGTTCTTGAGGACAAAAAGGAAATGTATACCAAGGCCTTGTGCCTGAATGTTGCTCATGACTGCAACATGAGGTGCGGCTACTGCTTTGCAAGTACCGGAGATTATCATGGGGGACGGAAGCTGATGCCTTTTTCAGTGGCTTCAAGGGCTGTTGAATTCCTGCTTGAAAGTTCAGGGAACAGAAAAAGGCTGGAAGTGGATTTCTTCGGCGGAGAGCCTTTAATGAATTTTGATGTGGTAAAGGAGACTGTTCTTTTTGCCAGGGAAAGGGAAAAGGAGTACGGCAAGAGGATCGGCTTTACCATTACAACCAACGGAGCACTGCTGGGCAAGAAAACAGCGGAATTCATAAATGAAAATATGGACAACATAGTATTGAGCATAGACGGAAGAAAACAGGTAAACGACAGGATGAGAAAGTTTACCGACGGCGCAGGCACTTACGATGATATAATGCCGAAGCTGAAAAGCTTTGTTGCGTCCAGAGGGGATAAAAGTTATTATATCAGGGGAACCTTTACCGCAAACAACCTGGATTTCTGCAGTGATGTGCTGCATTTGGCCGACGAGGGTTTTAAGGAAATCTCCATTGAACCTGTTGCCGCAGAAAAAGGAAAGGCTTATGCTCTCAAGGAGGAGCACCTTCCAAGGATTTACCGGGAATATGACAGGCTTGCAGAAAAATACATAGATTATTATGAAAAAGGAAAAGGCTTCAGGTATTATCATTTCCTGATGGATCTGGACGGGGGCCCTTGCGTTTACAAGAGGGTGTCTTCCTGCGGTTCCGGGGTGGAATACTTTGCAGTTACCCCGGACGGAGAATTATATCCCTGCCATCAGTTTGTCGGCAGAAAGGAATACCTGATGGGAGACGTATGGAAGGGTGTCTCAAATAAGGAACTTCAGAAGGAGTTTTCCGGGAACACCGTTTACCATAAGGAGAAATGCAGGGAGTGCTGGGCAAGGTTTTACTGCAGCGGGGGATGCCAGGCAAATGCGGCTGCTTTCAACAATAACCTTAAGGAACCCTATGACATTGAATGCAAACTGCAGAAGAAAAGAATAGAGTGTGCTATAATGATTAAGGCATATGAAAAATTGAAAAATTAAATTTCGATGGGAGGAATTATTATGGAGAAATTTATACCGGTCAACATGTCAAACAGACATATCCATGTCACTAAGGAGCATCTTGAGATACTGTTCGGAGAAGGCCATGAGCTTACCAACATCAAGGACCTTTCGCAGCCCGGGCAGTATGCATGTGACGAAAAAGTAGATATAGTAGGACCCAAATCAACTCTTAAGGGAGTAAGAATACTGGGGCCGGTCAGACCGGATACCCAAGTGGAGATTTCCATGTTTGATGCAAGGACCATGGGAGTAGAAGGCATGGTAAGGCCTTCCGGGAAAATTCAGGGTACCCCGGGCTGCACCATTGTAGGGCCCAAGGGCAAAGTTGAATTAAAAGAGGGAGTCATAGTAGCGGCAAGGCATATACATTTGCATACAAGCGACAGCGAGAGGTTCGGCCTTAAGGACAGAGACGTTGTAAAAGTAAGAATAGGGGATGAAAGGGCATTAGTATTGGAAAACGTGATGGTAAGAGTTCATCCTACATATGCTATGGATATGCATATTGATATAGAAGAAGCAAATGCAGCCGGTATACAGAATGGTGCATTGGGAGAAATAATTCGATAAGCAATGCACATAATGGGGGAGAATAAATGAATAAGTTTGAGTTGGCCCGTTATATAGATCATACATTGTTGAAGCCTGATGCAAAAGAGGGTGACATAATTAAGCTTTGCAAGGAAGCCTTGGAATACAAGTTTGCGTCAGTATGTGTGAATGCTTCTTATGTGAAGCTGGCCTATTCATTCCTTCAGGGAACGGAAGTAAGGGTCTGCACAGTTGCAGGCTTTCCTTTGGGGGCAACAACAAAGGAGGCCAAGGCTTTTGAGGCGTCACAGGCTATTGAAAACGGAGCGGCTGAAATAGATATGGTAATTAATATCGGAGCACTGAAATCAGGCAAGCTTGATGCAGTGAAAGAGGATATCAGGGAAGTAGCCGGTGTATGCAAAGATAAGGCGCTGCTGAAGGTAATAATAGAAACCTGCCTTCTTACTGATGAAGAGAAGGTAACGGCATGCTTGCTTTCCATGGAAGCCGGTGCTGATTTTGTAAAGACTTCCACAGGCTTTTCCGTTGGCGGTGCGACAGCAGAGGATATAAAACTGATGAGAAGGACCATAGGGCCCGATATGGGTGTAAAGGCCTCGGGAGGAATAAGAAATCTGGAAAGTGCACTAAAGATGATTGAAGCGGGAGCATCCAGAATAGGAGCCAGCGCTTCTGTCAGCATAGTAAACGAATTGTAAAAAATGTGACAAGGTCACATTTTTAGACACGAGATACGAGACACGAGAAAAGTTTATTGTCATTCTGAACTTGGGTCGAATCTTAGATTCTTCACTGCGTTTAGGATGACATTTACTTTTCCCGAAACCTCCTAACCTTGCAAGCTATTAACCTAGATCACACTAGTGTGTAATTTTCTACTGCTGTTTTTAATATCAAAAGCTACATATGTTTTTTTTGCTATTATCACAATTGTAGAATATAATATTTTATATGGAAGTTAAGTATAAAGAGGTGCAGTAATATGTGTATTATACCTACAGATGCGAAGAAACCAATTGATTGGCGAAGCCTTAAGCATAAAAAATATCAAACTATATCACTAAAACCCTTTGTTAAATGGGCTGGAGGAAAGGGGCAACTTCTTACGGATATACGCAAAACATATCCTGTAGGATTGGGTGTAGACATAAAAAAATATGCTGAACCCTTTGTGGGCGGAGGCGCAGTCTTATTTGATATTTTATCTTCGTATAATCTTGATGCTATGTATATTAGTGATATTAATGCTGAACTCATTAACGCCTACCGTATGATTCGGGATGAAGGAGATGAACTTATCGGACTGTTGTCAGAGTATCAAAATGAGTTTATTCCATTGGAAGATGCTCAGCGCAAAGAATATTATTATGCCAAACGCAAACGTTTCAACGAGTTAAAAATCAACGGTGTCAGTTCAATAAATCTTGAAAGTGCAGCTGTTTTTATATTTCTTAACAGAACTTGCTTTAATGGACTATTTCGAGTCAATCGCAAAGGACTCTTTAATGTACCTATGGGAGCCTATAAGAAGCCAACTATATGCGATGCTGAAAATTTGTTGAATATTTCTTATTCACTTCAAAACGTAGAAATTATATGTGGTGATTATAGGAAGTCATCTGGTTTTATCGACAAAAGCACTTTCGTATATTTTGATCCCCCATATCGACCTCTTAACACTACTTCTAGCTTTACTTCATATACTGAAGATGGTTTTGATGACAAGGCACAACGCGAACTTGCTGAATATGTCAATCTTTTAACTAAGCGTGGAGCAAAGGTTATTGTTAGCAATTCAGACCCAAAAAACGAAAATTCGGAAGATGAATTCTTTGATGAATTATATTCATCTCATCGGATTAAGCGAGTTGAGGCATCAAGGATGATTAACAGTAATGCTGAGTCTCGAGGCAAAATTAGCGAATTACTTATCTGTAATTTTTAAGGAGGCAATATGTCAGAATTAGATGTATTTGCGAGGGGGATTGCGGAAATATGTCCTGATAATCCTGAATCGCTTACAATTGAGCAAGCACGCAATGTTGTCAAGCAAATAAATGATTTTTTATATGCCAATTATGAAGGAATAGGTTCAGTCGAAGCACTAGGAGAAGAATTTGAATTCATATCGGATTTTCATAAGTATTGGTATGAGCATCATAGAGAGATATTGAATATTGAAATAGATGAAAATGTTTGCCATGATGTTGCATCGGTGCTTCACGAGGTATATATTAGGACAGGTGGGAGAGTGTTTTTCGAGATCTATGATACTAATGGCCTATCAAATGAAGATACATGTAGAATACGTTTTCTTACAGCTAATCAAGATTTTCGTGGTTCTCGTAGTTTTAGAGAATTGGCTAGTGTTTTCCTTTCTGATAATAGTATCTTTGATGAACAAGCAATTTTCAACGACCCGGCAGATTTTGTGAGATCAATTGGTATCACGGGCCTATCTCAGAGTGATAAGCGAGTACAATTTGCAAAAAATATTAGCAAATTCCTACTGGATCGTAGTGTTCAGCCTTACAATGTTATTGATTATTACGATAGAGATGTTTTTGAACTAAGAAATGCTATTATTTGCGAACCAAATGCCGGATATGGAAATAAGAAAGCAGATATGCTTATACGTGATATGGTAGTATTGGGAGTCTGGGATAATGTGACAGGTTTCGAGAAAATCGATGTTGCAAGCGATATTAACACAATAAAGGTAGCATTAAGAACCGGCATCATAAAAGCTGCGATTCCTTTAGTTTCGAGTTTCATTGATATTTTTTGCTATCAATATGGATACGTAGATGAGCTAAATGCGCTTGCGTGGAGAAAGGTATGGGAGATATGGTGTAATGAATATCCCAATGAAGTTATAGGTAGTCCATGCTTGCTAGATTATTTTGTATATAATGTAATAGGTAAACAATTCTGTAAAGAAATTTTATGTGAATTCCAATGCGATGTGGAAAATCATACATTTAAGTGGCATTCTTCTAGAAACAGAACATGTCAGATTTGCTACACAAATGGTATCCGTAATAAGAAAGCTACACTTATAAAGAAGATACTTCCGTGTACAGATAATGATGGTAGTATTGCGATAAGAGAGACTGATTTTGTGCGTTCGAATATTGCAGACCCCAATTATGATACTTGTCCGTTTAGAGAGATTTGTATAAGTGCTGATAATATGGGGCTTGAACCTCCCAAATCCATAAGCATTAAAGGTCAAACCGGATGGATAACTGCTTACGCAAGAAAGAATCAGGGCGGCGGAGGCCTTATGTCATAAATATGATGGAGGATTTATATGGCAAGAGATTTTAATTTATGGTTTTCAAAGTTTCGAGACAGTATTTCTGATTATGGGTATTATGTTGATTTTGGAAAAGTCCATAGGAATGTGAACGGAATTAAAGTAGAATTGAATATTCTAAATTCATTAATTGGTTCAGATAATATAGAAGACGATTTTGAGGCTCTTGTTTATAAATACCCCGAAACACTTAAATGTATTCCAATATTACTTGCTGTTAGAGCCAACGAAATAAGAGCAATGGATACTGAAGGGTCATACAACTATTCTTTTCTTAGAATGAACTACTCGATAGAACAGTATAAGGTTTTTATGCATAAGACAGGATTATTTGATTTGATAAAGAATCATATTGTAAGCAATCTCTTAGACTATGTAACGGGTATTGAAACGGGGCTTGACTCAAATGGGAGAAAAAATCGTGGTGGACATCTTATGGAAGAACTCGTAGAGAGTCACATTGTGAAAAGCGGATTCATAGATGGAATAGACTATTTCAAGGAAATGAACCTCAGTGATATAGAGAGAAAATGGAGTATTAACTTATCTGCTATATCCAATCAAGGCAAAGCTGAAAAGCGCTTTGATTTTGTAGTGAAAACAGGAAACATGATTTATGGTATTGAGACTAATTTTTATAGTAGTAGTGGCTCCAAGTTGAATGAGACAGCAAGAAGTTATAAAACCCTTGCATTAGAGGCAGATACCATAGATGGCTTTACATTTGTATGGTTTACAGATGGTAAGGGTTGGAACAGTGCTCGACGCAATCTCGAAGAGACCTTTGATGTTATGAAACATTTATATAGCATTGATGATATGGAAAACGGAGTTATGGATGATTTATTTGAATAATTGGAAGCTAAGATAGCATGAGATATTTTAAGCTAATTTAAGGAGGAAGAATGGAGAATAAGATAAATAAATGGGAACCAGAAAATTTTGAATTAGAGATGAATACCGTTTGGAGTTTTCCAATACGCGGCGATTGGGCTACGCATGACGCAAAATATAGAGGAAATTGGTCTCCTTATATACCACGGAATATTATTTTAAGATATTCGCAGGAGGGAGATCTTATACTTGACCAATTTGCTGGTGGCGGAACTACGCTTGTAGAAGCGAAACTACTTAACAGAAATATAATTGGTATGGATATTAATGATGTTGCGATTGAACGCTGTCATGAAAAGTGTAACTTTGAGCGTGAAAACAGTGGACAAGTTACAATTGCAAAAGGAGATGCGCGGAAACTTGATAGTATAATCAATGAAAGCATTGATCTTATCTGCACACATCCCCCATATGCGAACATTATTCAATACAGTGATGATATTTCTGAGGATTTATCGCAATGTAAAGTCCCGGAATTTCTTGTAGAAATGAAACAGGTGGCTGTCGAGAGCTATCGTGTGCTAAAGAAGAATCGGTTTTGCGCTATACTTATGGGTGATATGCGTCAAAAAGGGCATGTTATTCCTTTGGGCTTTAAAGTAATGAATTTATTCGAGGAAGCAGGGTTCAAGACCAAAGAAATAATAATTAAGGAGCAACACAACTGCAAAGCAACCGGATATTGGAAAACCAACAGTGTGAAGTATAATTTTCTGCTACTAGCGCACGAGTATTTGTTTGTATTTAGAAAGTAACTTAATGCTTCAATAGGGTGAGAATTGATAATGACGAATAACACTGAACACAGGTCTGCTTAACGGATTCTTTCGGAATAACACGGCGTCAATTAATTATTATCGATCATTATCAATATATCGGAATATTTTTCCCTCCGTGTCTTCTGTGGATTTTAGTGTTCTTAGTGTTATACGTAAATTTACTTGTAAGGAATACCCAGCTTTTCCTCGAAACCTCGCAACCCCGCACCTCGCAGCCAGTAGAAAATTGCTGTGCAATTTTCTACTGATCCTCTTTAAACTCAATGCGGGTGACAATTTCATTGTCATCTTCGCTTTTCTTTTCAAAAATACCGGTGTACTGGGCGGTGAAGGACTTTATAAAGGAATGCAGCCAGGCTGATTTTATATTATAGAAGGCAGGGTGAAACTTTGCGAAGCCTTCGTTGATGCTGCTGTGGCCCAGTTTGTTGAAATGCCATACCAAGCCGTTATCAGACATTTCCATATAATCTATTTCAGGGACATCTATATAGAGATACTTGACAATATGGTTAATATCATTGGTATCCGATTGCATTAAAAGCTTTTTCCGCAGCTTCTTCCCCCATTTTGACCCATTTTCCTCAAAGGTTTTTTTTGCGTTCAGCACCGCACTTTCACCGAATACGTCAAAAAGGTTTATCAGGTAATTGGTAAGCCCTGCAGCCAGTGAGTTATATCTGCACATATCCTCTGAGGCATCCAAAGGCAGGCGTTTTCTTATGAATCTTTTCTTATTGCTCACAATTTTGGACAATATATTCCTATACTGATGTTCATATACGATTTTCAGTGTCTTTTCCAAATTATTTATAATTGAGAGCTTCATACTTGTGAGTTCACCATCGTTTAGCGGCGGCACAAGCTTCACCTCCTGAATGCTTTACAGAAAAATGCGATTACATCATATTATTTCAATATTGGTTCTATTTATACTTTTTGCATGCCTGACATGGATTTCATCACAAAACATCGGAAAGCACATATTATGTGTAGTAGAAAAAACTGTCTTCAGTTTTTCGTGAGCGAGAGGGGATTTGCGTGTTGAAAATAACGAACAAGAAGAGGCTGAACCTGCTCAAAGGCATTGAAAAGATGCGGAATTCCAGATTATTATCATATATATCCTTCTCCCCTATGGATGATTATGTACTGGTTCCTCTGTACAAACAGCTTTGCAGCATAGGAAAGACAGAAAGGATAGACCTTTTTCTAAACAGTTATGGAGGTGCTGTGGATACTCCCTATAAAATCGTCAACCTGATCAGGGAATTTTGTGATAACTTCAGCGTTATCATACCTTTTGTGGCAAAAAGTGCCGCTACCATGGTGGCTATCGGTGCAGATGAGATTGTGATGGGGCCTATTTCGGAACTGGGGCCCATAGACCCCCTTGTGAGGCACCCGCTGTTTACAGACTTGTGGGTTCCTGTCCAGTCCATAAGGCTATGCATAGATTTCATGGAGGAAAAGCTTGCCCAAAGCAAGGACACCAAAATCACTGCTTCAGTCCTGTATCCGATTTCAAACAAGCTTGATCCGTGGATACTCGGAGATTATGAGAAGTCTATCAAGGCCTCCTACCAGTATGCCGAAGCTCTCCTCGAAAATAATATGTTCAAGGATAACAAGGACAGGGCAAAGACGGTAACCAAAACCATGACTGAGAAATATTTCTCCCACGGCTATTGCATCAACAGGAAAGAGGCCTTGAATGATTTGGGGCTCAAAATAGTATATGCCGACGGGGATATGTGGCATTTGATATGGGCTCTGTATCTGGCATATGATGATTATATGCAGGGCAAGAATTTCATGTCGGTTATAGAAACCGTCAACGGAGTACTTGACCTTCCTAATTCGGATTAGGAAAAGAATGAGGGGCTGGAGAAACGTCCCCGTGTCTCCAGCCCCTTATTACTTGACAATTCAATCACGGTATATTTATAATCAAACAGTAAAGGATAATACTGCATATATGCAGCATAAGCAAAACAGGAGGAGACCAACTATGAATTGTCAAGAAAAAAAGCAATATTTTAATGTTCCGAACTTGACAATAGAAAAATGAGCATAGCAAAATAAGCCTATGGTCATAGACAACTGAATAGAGAGGTATTAATCCAGATTAAAAGCAACATTATCTTTAAGTATCTTAAAGATAATGCGAACCAGCTTATGAGCTACATGACCGAGGGCTGCATAGTGGTTATTCCCTTGAGAGCGCTTGAGCTTGAAATAATCATCAAATGTCTTGTTATTGAGAGAAACATTCCAGGCAGCGTTAATTAAAGCATAGCGAAGAAGTTTGGAACCGCGTTTTGACATTTTGGTACTTTTGGCATTGAACTTGCCGGATTGGTTGACAGTAGGATCCAAACCGGCATAGGCTAAGAGCTTTGATGGGCTTGAAAATCTTGCAATATCGCCGATTTCACCAAGTATCATAGCACCATTGAGGAACCCGATTCCGGGGATTGTCAAGATTATAGAATCCATTTCAAGCATAATTGATTCGATGGTCTCATCGAGTTCAGCCAATTGCTGTTCCAATAACTCAATCTGTGCGATGGACTGGGTTATTTGAATAGAAACAGCGGTATTACCAGTACCGACAGATGATTTAGCCAGACCTTTTAAAGCGATAGCTTCTTCTTTACCGAAACGGCCGTGGGAAGCTTTTTGGAGAAGATTAGCCAGGTATGTAAGGTGTAAGGCGGCGATGTCATCTGGAGAGGAATGTTTCTTCAAAAGCTGGTAGCAGGTATTGGCGTGGATGCCTGATTTGAAGAAATACTGCAGTTCAGGGAAGATAACGTCAACATATGTGACAAGCTGGATTTTGAGTCTGGTTTTAGACTTTTTGATCTTCTCTCTGAACCTACAGAGGCTTTTGAGGCGGAGTGAATCAATATCGGTCTTCGAATAGGGCCTGGGCTTGTTTACAATCATCGACTTGATGATGAGCAGGCAGTCCACCTTATCGGTCTTGGTTTTACGGATGTTGGTTTTCCGCAAGGTTGATGTCTGGATCGGGTTGATTACTGAAATGCGGTAGCCTAGGTCAAAAAGATGGCATATGAGGTTTTCGGCATAGTGAGAGGTTGATTCAAGACCGATCAGGGTGTCTGATTTTTCGAAGGATTTAATCTTCGAAAGGAAGAGATTGAATCCTTCAGCATCATTAGTGAAACCGAAAGGTGAGATTAGGACTTCGCCATCAGCAGTCATGGCAGCGGCAAAGTGCTTTTGCTTGGCAATATCAATGCCAACATAAATCATGGGATCACATCCTTAAGAATTATTAGGCAACTGTTTTGACCCACTTAGTTTTATCCTCATAGACTTGCGGGAGATAAAAATTTAAAACTTATCCAACTATAAATGATTTAGATAAAACTGTGGCAATACACTCCTTAGAATAGTCAAAGCTATAGGTGGCTATAAAAAGTCCACAGTGCCTAAATCCATTATATCGGATAAGTCTATACCGGCAAGAAGCCGGTCGAATTTTGAAAGCTTCAGTCGCTACGCTCCTTCAGCTTTCAAAATCTGATAAACACCATGAAGTGAGCGCAAATATTTGAAAGGAATGTATGATTTAGTTGTCTACTATATCATACAAGGTGAGGCTATGAGTATATATGAGTCCATGAGTGTTATGCTTATGTTCGGCATGTTGATTATAGCTTTGCTGA